>Ga0315331_10000759_pt1 | contig 22967 bp, 24 predicted proteins | sample M160m34915metaG_FD_203456 | JGI IMG/M metagenome (GOLD analysis project Ga0315331, IMG submission 203456) | Ammonia-oxidizing marine archaeal communities from Monterey Bay, California, United States - M1 60m 34915 | ecosystem: Environmental > Aquatic > Marine > Intertidal zone | place: USA...
TTTGGTTTTAAACTAACATTTCAAAAGGAGGCTCCAAAATAGCCTCTCTTTACGGTAATATATCAAATCTAAAAAGTATTGAAAAGAAAGAACTTCTTAGTCTGTTTAGAAAAAAAATTAATAATGACCAGCTTATTACTAAAGATTTCTTAAGCTACCTAATCAATGCTCATGATATGGTTGGTAGAAATATCAATCTAGTCATAAACCATAGAGGTAAAGTTGACTTAGTATATATTGGTCAAATCTGGGAAGTTGAAGACTATACCGTTTTAAAATTCGGCGATAAGAATATTCAAAATTCAAAAAGATTAATAACAATTTCAAATAGAAAGAATGATTTTCAAAAAAATGAAAAAGTTTCCCTTATTAATTCAAAATTTTTAAACTACTTGTTAATTCGAAGACCTACAAAAGAAAATAATATTTTTTCAATTTGCTCTAAGAATACAAATAAAAAATCAAATGATTTCTGGAATATTAATTCCTATAAAGATATAAATGAATTAAACGAAGAATCCTTGTGGACATTAAGTGACAATAAATACTCTCAAGGAAAACAACTCAAAGTAAATAAATCAAAAGAAAAAATATATTTAGTTGGTGTCTCCATAACAAACAAAAAGAATCTGAATAATTCAATGGCTGAACTTGAAGAGCTTTCTAGGTCTTTAGATAAAGATGTAGTAGGCTCAAGTTTCCAAATTAGAAAAGCTTACGACCCGAAGACTTTGATAGGTAAAGGATTCCTTTCAGATATTCTACTAGAAGCCGAATACTTAGGGGCTAACAAAATCATTTTTAACAAGGAGCTGCTGCCTTTTCAGGCTAAAGAGATATCAAAACAAACGTATATGGCTGTTTCTGATAGGACCGAGCTAATTTTAGAGATATTCAAAAAAAATGCCCAGTCTAAAGAAGCACATATTCAAATTGAGCTTGCTAGGCTAAAATATGAGCTTCCTAGGATAGCTGGAACAGGTAAAAGCTTCTCCCAGATTGGAGGGGGGATAAGCTCCAAAGGACCAGGTGAGAAGAAACTTGAACAAAGAAGGAGATATTTAAGAAAAAGAATCAATCTATTAGAAAAGCAGATAAATGCCTTGAGTTATAGAAGAATGCAAAATAGATCTAAAAGAGAAAAAAACGAACTTTTTTCGGCTACTTTGATTGGATATACATGCGCAGGAAAATCAACTTTGTTTAATAAACTTACAAAGTCAAATGTAATAGAAAGCACTAAGCCTTTTTCAACATTAAATCCAACTACAAGAAAAACATATATTTCTAATGAGACTGAAATTTTATTAAGTGATACTGTTGGTTTTATAACTGACCTTCCTGAAGATCTAATATCTTCATTTCGTGCTACTCTTGAGGAAATAAATCAATCTGATTTGTTAATACAAATAGTTGATTGCTCAGAGGATAATTTTGAAGAAAAAATAGTTTCCGTCGAAGACACTCTAGTCAGAACAAAATTAATCAACCATAAAAGAATCATCTTATTTAATAAAATTGACTTAGTTGATCTAGAAACATTGAAATATATTAAATCTAAATATCAACAACCTTGTGTTTCATCCACAAAGAACATTGGCATAGATGAGGCAAGAAAAGAAGTAGAAAAGATTATAAAGTCAAGCCTAAAAAAACAGAAGATAGTTAATCTTTAATTTTTAATTTCCCACTTTTTATTACTTTTATATTAGAATTATTTTCTACCTCAAACCTTAGCACGCTTGAATCTTCGTCAGGCGCCCAGCCCTTAACTTTCAAAATGTCCCCAGGCCAGACAGGACTGGAGAATCTTAGCGAAACAGATGAAATTTTTTCCGGGTTATGGTTTAAATACTCGTCGACTATATTATCCACCGTCATGGCCATCGTGCACAAACCGTGAACTATAATTCCTTTTAATCCTGCCTTCTTTGCAGTTTCATCATCAATGTGAATAGGATTCTTATCTCTAGAGGCCTCAGCATATTTATAGGTTATACCCTCATCTACGTTAAAACTTCCTCGAAAGCAGTAGTTAGGTTCAGGGGCAGGCTGCTTAGGGGCCGTCTTTGGTTTAGAAGGCTCATTCTTTTTCATCTCTTTAGCTTTTGCAATTTCAGATTCGGAAGCACGAATAAACAAAGTCCAAGAAGAATCTGCTACTTCGATATTATTAGAATCAACATGTAAGACTTTCAATTTTAATATATTATTCAAACCTTTTTGTTGAATACTCTCAATTGCTGCATGAGAATTAATTCTTTCTCCGAACTTAATCATCCTTGAAAAATTCATTGTTTGCTCCCCATGAACTAGCATCAAGACACTTCTATTCATCTCTTCTCTTGACTCATAGAGGTCTTCCATTTTCCATATGCTTTCAACTAATGCTATCTCTTGGACCACGTTAAACATATGAGGTGCAACATTCTTATCGCTGTAAAAAGAGTTAGTTGAGCCAATAGATGAAAGATAAGATAAAACGCTATCCTTATCTATTACTTCTGAGGAAACCTCAGTCTTGTATCCAATATATTCCGTGTTAAGTCCCATAGCTACCTTCCTAATATAAAGATTTTAATATACTATCATACCTTTCTTTTTTATTCTGATATGACGTTAACGTCCTACCTAAGACAATATAATCAGCGCCCAAGTCAAACGCTTCCTTAGGTGTAACTACCCTCTTCTGATCATCTTCAGAGGAATCTAGTCTGACTCCAGGTACCAATATTTTTACTTTATTACCAAAATTTTTTCTTATAGATTCTACTTCTTGACCTGAACATACCACACCATCAATCCCCGCAGCGATAGAGTTTTCTACTAATCTTAAAACATTATCCTCAATTGTCCCCTTAAGTCCGATGGATTGTAATTGTTGATTATCAAAACTAGTCAATATAGTAACCCCAAAAACTTCGGGTTTTCCTATATAGTCAGAGTTCTCAAGACCCTCAGAGGCTAGTCTATTAACAATCTCATAATTCAATTTATTTATTTTATTTATAACAGATGCGATGGTCTTTTGACCTGAAAGACAGTGAATAGTGAAAATTTTTGTTTTTATATCAAAAAGAAATTTCAAAGACTCTGTAATGGTATTGGGAATGTCAAAAAATTTAAAATCAAACATTACCGAGCAATCCGATTTCTTAATCTGGTCAACCAGCTCTTTAGGGCTGGGGAGGAAAGAAACTGGTCCTATCTTGAAAATTTTGATTTGTGGAGACAGTTCATTTATTAAAGCAAGGTTCTCTTTTATGTCACTATTATCAACTGCTAAAATAATTTTATCAGAGTAGCTCATCTATTTTATCCTTGATCGTGTTTAAATCATCTTTGTCTAATTCGTAGATTTCGCCAGTGAGCCTGTTCTTTATCTCTACAACCCCTTTATCTAAAGATTTTGGTCCAATTCTAATTTGTACGGGAATCCCCAAAAGTTCGGCATCTTTAAATTTTACTCCTGCATTTTCACTCCTATCATCTAAAGCTATATCATAATTACTATTAAAGAAAAATTCATAAAGCTCTTTGGCCTTAGAAAGAGTTGGGCCTTCGTTTTTGTCAGTTGAAATAACGATTACCTGAAATGGAGCAATGGCGCTAGGAAATCTTATACCATTTTTATCATTGTTCTGTTCAACTGCCGCAGCTACTACCCGACCTACGCCAATTCCATAACACCCCATGAAATAGTTTTTTTCTTTGCCATCTTGATCAGCAAAAGTAGCGTTCATACTCTCACTATATTTGGTTCCAAGCTTGAAAACATGTCCAACCTCAATGCCACGTGTTGAAACAAGGTTGGCTGAACAGTTTGAACAAGGACAAAGGTCCCCATCTACAGCTTCTCTAAAATCACCAAATGCTTCAATTAAAAAATCTCTATTAAAATTAATGTTTTTAAGATGATAGTCTGACTTGTTTGAGCCCGCTATAAAGTTATTCAAAGACTTAATTGCATTATCAGAGAATATAGTAATATTTAGGTTAACAGGTCCGCAAAATCCTTTGACAATATTATTCTTTTTTAGGATTTCTTGTCCTGCAAGGTCTAAAGAGTCAACATCGAGAAACTTTTTTAGTTTTGTTAAACTGAGTTCATGGTCTCCTCGAATTAAAACAGCAATTAATTCATCATCAGCTTCAAGTATTAAAGTCTTAACTATCATAGAAGATTCTACTTTTAAAAAGCTTGCTACTTCTTCAACTGAAGTTAAACCTGGAGTCGAAACTTCTTCAGTAGGCAAAGAAGATTTCTTGCTTTCATTAACTAATTCTTCTTTAACACTTGTAGTTTCAACGTTAGCAGCAAAATCACAAGTATCACAGCTTAAAACTAAATCCTCTCCTGTTTCAGCCAAAACCATAAATTCGTGAGAAAAACTGCCTCCAATGTTTCCCGAATCGGCCTCTACTGCTTTAAAAGTCAGCCCACATCTTTCAAAGATTCGCTTATAAGCATCAAACATATTTATATATGACTTTTCTGCCCCGTCTTCATTGATATCAAAGCTATAAGCATCTTTCATGGTAAACTCTCTTGCCCGCATAACTCCGAACCTTGGTCTTATTTCATCTCTAAATTTGGGCTGAATTTGATATATTGTTACAGGTAAATTTTTATAAGATTTAACCTCTCTATCAACTAAGTCCGTCACAACTTCTTCGTGCGTTGGACCTAAGCAGAATTCCCTATCAGCCCTATCACTCAACCTCAGTAATTCCTTACCATAAATATCCCATCTTCCACTTTTTTGCCACAAGTCCGCTGGAGTAACAAATGGCATCATCACCTCTATTGCACCAGCCCTATTCATCTCATCTCTAATGATATTTTCCACTTTTCTAAAAACTCTTAGGCCAGTTGGCAAGAAATTATAAATTCCAGCTGCTATTTTTCTAATCATTCCAGCTCTGACCATCAATTGATGGCTTGTAGTCTCAGCATCTGAAGGTGCTTCTTTTAAAGTTGCTATTAAATAATTAGATAATTTCAATTTAAATTTTCAAATCAATTAAGATTTTTAATCTCCTCAATAAGTATATCCACCAATTCACTTTCTTTACATGATTTATATAATTTTCCACCCTTATAGACTAACCCCTTACCATCTCCGCCTGCTATACCAATATCTGACCCTATAGCTTCTCCAGGGCCATTAACAATACACCCAAGAACTGAAACCTTAAGAGTTCTTGTTAGTTTAATGTTGGCAATTCTTCTTTCTACTTCTTCAACTAATGACTGCAAGTCAATTTCTAACCTTCCACATCCTGGACATGAAATGAGTTCAATTCCATTTTTAAAATGACCAAGAGCCTTCAATATATCATTGCCAAGTTTTACCTCTTTTACGGGATCATCTGTCAAAGAGACCCTGATAGTATCTCCTAATCCCTCTGAAATAAGGCTACCGATTCCTATAGCTGATTTAACAGACCCTATGGCATAAGTTCCTGCTTCAGTTACGCCTAGGTGTAATGGATAATCTGTTTTTGTTCCAAGTTGCCTATAAGCATCTTGCATAATCTTAACGTTAGAAGATTTAACAGAAATCTTGATTTCATGAAAATTCAATTCATCCAAAATATTTATATGTCTTACGGCACTTTCAACTAATGCCTCAGAAGTTGGTGAGCCATATTTTTTCAATATATCTTTTTCTAATGATCCAGAATTAACTCCAATCCTAACAGGTATTCCTGCTATCTTTAAACTTTTTACAACTTCCTCAATTCTTCTTTTGCTTCCTATGTTTCCTGGGTTAATCCTAAGACAATGAATACCTGACCTGATAGCCTCTAAAGCTAGTCGATAATCAAAATGTATATCAGCTACAATTGGAATGCTAGTTTGTTTTACTATATCTTTTAACGCTTTGGCAGCATCCATATCTGGTACAGCACATCTTACAATCTGACATCCTGCGGCTTCTACAGACTTTATTTGTTCAACCGTGGACTTAACATCACGAGTATCAGTCTTGGTCATTGTTTGGACAGGAATAGGGTTGCCGGAACCTATGTTTATATCTCCCACTTGAATAGTTCTAGTTTCTCTTCGCATCTGATTTTTAGCTTATTGAATCTTCTATTAACTGTCAAATTTTTCAATTGAGTGAAAGAATATTTTTTTTGTGTATAATAAGTTGTGATGAAAAAAATCGTTTTTAAAAAAGACATAAATTCTGCCAATGATGCCACTCCAAATTCGAATGTTGAGCTTACTTCTTTTAAAAATAAAGAAAAAAAAGTTTCTGACTTTAAATTCACTTCTGAGACAGTTCTTGATGCACTTAAAAATGTTATGGATCCTGAGTTACCAGTAAGTATAGTAGATTTAGGTTTAATTTATAACGTTGAAACAGCAGACAATAACATTGATATAAAGATGTCCTTAACAACTCCGGGTTGCTCTATGGGGTCAACAATTACAAGACAAGTTGAGAATGTTCTTTATGCACTTGGTGCAAAAACTGTCATAGTTGAGATTATTTGGGATCCACCGTGGAATCCAAATATGATGTCAGACGAAGCTAAGAATAAGCTTGGAATGTAAAAATAATGAAATCTAAAGAGTCTTTATATGATTTATTGAAAGAAGTACCCTATCCTGGCTTTACAAGGGATATTATATCTTTTGGAATAGTTAAGGATCTCTCAGTAGATAACGATAAAGTAGAAATAGTTCTCGAGCTTCCAAAGGAGGACCAAGAACTAGCTCAGAAAATAACTGTTGCCATCAACAATGCCTTCTCAAGGGAAGGGTTGGAGTTCCCTGAGCTACAATTTACAGCTTATAAGAATAAAAATAGTGCAGTTCAACAACCAGCAAATTCTCCAGAAAGTGAGCCAAACCCCAAGCTCCCTAATATCTCAAAATATATTGCAATAGCAAGTGGTAAAGGTGGAGTAGGAAAATCTACAGTAGCAATCAATCTTGCCTTAGCGTTTTCAAAAAAAATTAAAAATTTTGGACTAATGGACGCTGACATTTGGGGACCAAGTGTACCTATGATGTGTGGAATTGACACTAAGCCTATGGCTACTAAGGATGATAAAATTCTACCAATAGAAAAATTTAATATTAAAATGATGTCAATAGGTTTCCTTTTGAGCGATGAAGATACAGTAATTTGGAGAGGTCCTATGGTCCACGGTGCCATAAAACAGTTCATTGAGGATGTTGAATGGGAGGGTGTCGACAACCTAGTTGTAGATTTGCCGCCCGGAACTGGTGATGCACATTTATCGCTAATCCAGACTGTTCCTTTAAATGGTGGCATTATTGTCACAACACCCCAGGATGTTGCCCTTCTGGATGTTAAAAGAGGTATACAAATGTTTAAAAAACTTAATGTGCCAGTGCTTGGCGTTGTAGAAAACATGAGTTACTTGCAGAATGGCAACGAAGTTATTGATATATTTGGGCGTGGCGGTGGAAAGGCAATGGCTGAGAAATTTGATGTACCTTTTCTTGGAGAAATTCCAATAGATCCTGAAATTCGAAAAGGTGGAGATAATGGGCAACCAATTGTTTACAGCAACCCTGACTCCCCTTCTAGTAAAGCCTTTGAAGATATAGCTGAGAAATTGCTAGATATATTCTAAATAGCCTATAAAATATTTATATTAAGTTTGATTTTAAATTGGAGTCAATTATGAGTGACGATAAAATATTAATGAATTTTTCAAATATAGTTCTTTCCTATGCAGTTAATGCAACTATTCATTTAGGCCTTTCCCCTGATCCATCAACAGGTCAAGTCACAATAGACCTAAATAGAGCTAAAGATTTAATTGATATACTTGATGTATTAAAGGAAAAGACTGAGAATAATCTTACAGAAGATGAAGAAAAGATAATGTCAGAAACGCTTTCAAATTTAAAGAATTTATACATCAATGCCTTAAATACCGATAAAGAGAAAATTGAAAAGTAATCTCAGCTTAAACGCTTCTAGTTCTAAAAAAAGAATTATAAACTGACCACCCTAATAATATTATCAGGAACAACTGAGGAAGCAGGGTTTCCATAGTTGGATAAATGCCCAAAAAAGTTATTTTTGGGATAAATAACCATAGAGTTGTATCAAAAATTCCTACCTCTTGTAATTCGGTAATACCGTACCCCATAAAAGAAATTGAAAGAATAAATAACATTAGGCTAGTTACTATAAAATAGTATCGTAAATTTAACTTTACAGACATTTTAAGGATCAAGTAGGAGATAATGGAAACAACAAATACACCTACTATAAAGCCTAGTGATATACTTTCAGAATCGAACTGAAGAAGTAATGCCTTATAAAATAAAATTGTCTCAAATACTTCTCGATATACGGCAAAGAATACGACCATAAAAAGAGTAAGGCGATCCCTGTTCGATATTGCACATTTAATTTTGGATTCTATATATTCTTTCCACTTGTTAGCTTCCGCCTTACTTACGAACCATACCCCAACTTGGAATAAGATTAACGAAGCAACTATACTAGTGACTCCTTCCACAATTTCGGCATGCTCTGCAGTTAAATGAAAAAGATAGTTTGCACCAATAAAAGTTAGGGCTCCAAGTAGAAGAGCGGAAATCCAGGCATAATTTATTATTTTCTTAGCTGAGGTTTCACCAATCTGATTTAGATAACCATATATAGCAGCAACTATTAGGACCGCCTCTAAGGATTCCCTAAAAATTACTGCAAAAGATGAAAGAAATGCTGTACTCATAATATCTAACAATTATAGATGTATGATATCTATAATTGTTAGAAAGACTAACTAATTTATTAAAAGTTGGCAAGACTACTCAGTAATGCCCATTTTAATGAACATAGCAAGGTCATCTATAATATGTTCAAGCCAATAATCAACTTCCTTGGATTTTACAAAATCATTATTATTGTCGGTAACGTATTTTTTTAACAATATATCTAAATCGTTTGCCAAATCTGTTCGAGCTATATCATTTTTAATCAAGAGAGTTTTAGATTTAATCAATAGCACGGATCTTTTCAGTTCTGATTTCTTAATAACACTATTTTTTAATAACACACTTCTAAACTCAACTACCTCTTTCTCTAAGGGTTTGAAGTCTGCAAAAGCAGAGAAGCAGGGAATTAAAAAAAATAAAGAAAGTATCAATATTTTATTCATTTGTATATCACCTCATTATTTTCTTTCGAATAAATTGATTTAATAATTATATAAATTAAAAGGACTAAGGAAATTTGCTCAACAATCATAGATGAAACCTTTAAAATTGAAAAGCCACTAGAAACGTATCTTACAAGCCAACTTGAAGCTATATCTAATAAGCAAGACGAAAAGGAAATAATGATTATCCAAATTTTATAACTATATTTAAGCTGGCTAAAAAGCATTAGATGATTTAAGGTCATAAGAATTATGCCCATAGCGAAAAGATGGAAATGTGTCTCTTCAACTAAAGACCCATAACTCTTAGGTTGCTTAAAAATTTCTGGATTCCCAAGATAATAACTTGTTACTTGTGATGGTGTGAAGCCAATCTTGTACATAAATAAAAAATTTGTAACAATTAATCCAAGGAAGAAGACCAAAGAGAAAAGAATAATTAACTTTAGGGCACTATTTTTATTTAAATCTTTGGTAACAAAAAATCTCATCTTACTACTTATATAATAAACTAATTATAAATATAATTATAAAGAGTTGTCATTCTTCTTATAGCAGCTGCGGTTTCGTTATAAGAAATAGTTGAACCACTAACTTTAACTAAATCAACACCAGGCTGCATTTTATCCTTAATTGTTTTATTTTTAAACTGATCAAACCATTTTGGAGACATGATATATTCCTTAGGTTCATAAAAGGCTAGGACTTGAGTTGAGACAATTTTACCTTTTCTATCAAAGATTAAGAACAAAGTCTGCGTCCTACTTCTTAATAGATGTGTTTCCAAAATTCCACTCATCATTAGCTTTCCAGCTGACTTTGCTTCATAAATAGAATATATTTTGGATTCAAACTTCGATTTTGCTACTTCTTCGAGTTTTTTTAATAAGGTTGGAGTCAAATAAACTTTTTCTTTTGATACATCATATTTCGCAAAATGAAACTCTAAGGCACTAGGTACATCCATTAACACTCCTGCAATGGATTGACCAGATAATAACAAAAAGAAAATTAATGTAAGAGATTTCATAATTTATATCTACTTAGAACCTCATTTTTGTCAATACTCAGGCCACAGATTTGTAGAAGCTGCTTGTCCCCGGCAGATATGAATATAAGGATCTGCAGCCATGAGTATTTATATTTAAATTAAACTTACACAGGAGGGGTTTAATTTAAAATATGTATCCAAGACCAAGACTTAGGATTCTGGAATCTCCATTCTCCGCTTTATCTGTGTATCTTGTAACGTCCATTTTTAATGCAATGTTATAGATCGGCTTAACTGTTAAACCGAATGTATAATATTGTGTTTCATAGTCACTGTTTTCAAATGCAGATGAATCAACTTCATCATGAAAATTTATATACTCATATCTATAAAAAGGTGCAACATACCACTCAGTACCTAGCATTCCACCAACGTCTTTAGCAAGGCTATAGTAATAACCTTTTTGTTTTGTACCAAATTTTTCATGAGTATTAGTAGATGTAAGAGTTGAATTTAATCTACTAACAGAACTAAATCTATTTTCGTGATAAAGATAAGTATATTCAAAATCTCTATACTCTCCCTTTATGTATCCAGTAAGCATTCTAACTGAAGAATTTGAGTCGTTTACTGTAACTGCAGTTCCTGATTTTGGATTAATTTCACCATCATAAATTGAAAATCCTAAATCTGTATTCTCATTTAGATGATATGTCAGTTTAGCGACATTTGCATACTCATTACTAACAGTTTCAGCACCCTTCCCTCTAAAGTCTCTCATTCCAGCACCTTTTTTATTAGCAGCTGGATTTTGCCAAGAGTTCACATAGTACCACTTATAGTCTAGCTTGTCGTCCATCAAAGAACCATATACGCCAACTCCATTTTCTCTTGAAGTAGTTGGAATTAGTTTGTTCTCAACCCATGGTCTAAAAACTCCATGAAAGGTTGTAGGTTCATGCATTTCATTAACTATACCAAGAGGTAGTAGCAACAAACCTGCCCTAAAACCTAATTTACCGTCAAACTTTTTTGGATCATAGTCAACATAAGCAAATTCTAAATAAGATTCATTAACATGCTCTAGCTCTACTTCAGTGTTCAATGACCATTCATCATCAAATTTATAGCCTATATAAAAAACGCCTCTGTAAGCATCTGACTTATCATACTGGTCACCTGCTAAATATGCTTTATTGTATATTTCACCATAACCACCAATAGCAAGACCTTTAGATGTGTTATAAACTTTTGATGCAGCTGGACCAAAACCTTTACTTGTTGTTCCAATCTCGCCACCAAAAAGTTCTTGATTTCTCAATCTCTCAACTTCTTCTGCAAGAATACTAATTTTTTCGTCAGTTGAAGCTCCAGAAAAAGATGAGCCTAACCCAGCTTCTTCTTTAGAAAAAGAGTTTGAAAAAGGGACCACTAATAATGCAAAAAGCACTAGTAGCAGAACTCTATATTTCTTAAAAATTACCATAACTTCCTCCTTAAGTAGATATTATGGATGTTAGACATCCATAATGTCCTATATGATACATAATCCTCCATCGATGTAAAGAGTTTTATAAGCTATTTATTAAAGTTTCGATTTCGCCTGAATCTGGGGATTTTTTAAGTATCAAAGCCCTTATATCGCTGCTCTCTTCTACATACTTAAGCGCCACCTCTAATGGCATAGCCTGAAGTGCTGTCGACATGGCATCTGCATATATTGGATTGTCACCAACTATTGATATAGATATATTTCTTTCATTTTTAAAACTAAATTTAAATGGATCAACAATGTGAGAGTACGTTTTATTGTTATATTTTACGAGTTTTGAATATTGACTAGAAGTTGAAATAGATAAATTATTAAATTTTTTAAAAAGATAATTAATCGTATTGTCAAAATCAGGATTCTTAACTGAGACTTCCCATTGGTTGCTCATTGATAGAGTGCTTATGTTGCCACCAAAATTTATTAGAACATCAGTTACTCCTAATCTTTGAAACTCATCTAACATTAGCTTGATAACATAGCCCTCAGCTATTCCATCCAAGTCTATAAGAGTGCATTTCTTTTTCTTGATTATAGATTGGTCTAAATTGTTAATTAGTAAATTACCAATACTCGCACATTTCTTATTACTCATACCAGCATCAGAGCTTAGACTTACAGCGGTAATATCAAAATATCCATTTGTAATTTCATAATAATATTTTGAATGTTTAATAAGGAGGAATAAATCTTTTGATATATTCATTTTAATACCAGACTCTAAAGAATTAAGTAAAGATAATTCCGAATTATTATTAGAGGCATTAAAAACCTCATTCATTGAGAGAGGAATCTTTTGCACTTTCTTTATAATATGGTCAATATCTTCAGCGCTCTTATTAGAGTGGACAATAAAATCTAAATTTGTTCCCCATGCAATGAAACTTCTTTTAACTTCTGTAGAAAAACAAATATTTGGAAATAAAAATAAAATTATAATTAGGCTTTTTTTTAAAAATTGGAAATTAAACTCTTGCAATCTTCCTCAATTCCCTTTCTCTTTTTAAAATATCTTTGTTTTTCAATTTTAGTAAACTTTCTATACCAAAACTCTCTATAGTAAATGATGATAAAGCAGAGGCGTAAATCATCGATTCGATTATAGTTTTGCGATTTATATCTTTATTGATATCCAAAGAACTAAAAAGGCCACCAGCATAACTATCACCCGCCCCTGTCGGATCTACTACGTCACAAAAAGGATAGCTTGGCACCCAATCAAAACTCTTTTTAGTTACAAGCAAAGAACCCCCACTTCCTCTTTTAACTATTAAAAATTTTATACCTAATTCATTTGTTAGTACTTTTAAGCAATCAACTAGGGATTTCTTCTTTCCCAATAATTTAAGCTCTAGTTCATTAATTGTTAGAATATCAATTTTATTTAAAATTTGAAGCAAACTTCTTCTCTTAGTTCCAATCCAAAAATTCATAGTATCTAATCCGATTATTCTAGGTTTTTGGGAAATCTTAATAACTTTATTTTGCAAAACAGGATCTATATTTGCAAGGAATAGGATCGATCCTTTTTCATTGTAAGAGGCTGGAATTTCTGGAGAAAAAGACTCAAAAACATTGAGATTTGTGAAATTAGTTTCTGGGTCCTCTGAGAAACTACTATATTTCCCTCCCCAACTAAAAGTCTTTCCCGGCTTTACAACTAAACCTTTTGTAGAAATTGATTTTTTATTTAAGGTTTGAACAATTTTCTTTGGGAAATCTTTTCCAACAACAGAGACTATGTTTACTTTTGTCTTAAAGCTAGCAGCAAGTGAAAAATAAATGCAGGAACCACCGACGATTCTTTTTCTAGAGCCACGAGGAGTTTCAATGTCGTCAAACGCAGATGACCCAACAACTGTAATGCTCATGCTAAAAGATACCTTCTAATTATTGCTGATAATTTCTCCTTTGACTCATCGGTAATAGAATCAATAGAGCTTATAATGGAGGATTGTAATGCATTTTTTATATACTCATCTTTTTCATCTGGTATTTTAGTTAAGGCTTCGGAAATGACCGTTCTGGCATTTTTAACATTTTTTTTCATTGTGTTCACAACTTCGTCAACAGTTACAGAATCGTGATCTTTATGCCAACAATCGTAGTCGGTACTTAAAGCTAGCGTGGAATAGCATATCTCAGCCTCTCTTGCTAATTTCGCCTCTGGCATATTGGTCATTCCAATAATATCTGCACCTAAGCCTCGATAGAAATTACTTTCAGCTAATGATGAAAAATGAGGACCTTCTATGCAAACATAAGTACCGCCTTCCTTATAGGAAAACCCTAAGCTCTTACATGAATCTATCATAATAGAAGAAAGCCTTTCACTTGTGGGCTTCGCCATTGATACATGAGCAACAATTCCTTCATCGAAGAAAGTATTGAATCTATTTTTTGTAAAATCTATAAACTGGTCAGGTATCACAATTGTTCCAGGGGGTATCTCTTCCTTTAAACTGCCAACGGCACTAACCGAAATAATCCAATCTACACCTAAAAACTTTAAGGCGTAAATATTTGCCCTAAAATTAATTTGGGATGGCCCAATAAGATGGCCTCTTCCATGCCTAGATAAAAAATATATCTCCATACCATCTTGTTCTGTTTTTAGAATAGAGTCAGAGGTAGGACCCCACGGTGTAACTATATTTAATTCTTCAGCATTTGAAGGATCTTCAATATCATAGAGTCCGCTACCACCGATAATTGCAACTTTTTTCAATAGAACCTCCAGATAATTATTTGACTTTAATTATACATTGAATGTTTTTTTTATCTAACTACAAAATCTTTATGAAATTAATTGATTAATAAAAATTGTGTGCTATATTTTTTTTCTATTATTCAATGATATGAGCATTCTAGTTAATAACGATACAAAGCTAATAGTACAAGGCATAACAGGAAGTCAGGGACTATTCCATGCAACTCAATGCAGAGAATATGGAACAAATGTCGTTGGTGGTGTTACCCCTGGTAAAGGTGGGACGCAGGTCGAAGGTTTTGATGTCTATGACTCCGTTGTTGATGCTAGAGAAAAAACAGGTGCTAATGTTAGTCTTATATTTGTTCCTGCTTCTTTTGCACCAGATGCAATTTTAGAGGCTGTTGATGCAGGAATTGAACTGGTTATTTGTATAACGGAAGGAATTCCTACTAATGATATGTTAAAAGTTAAAAAAGTTGTTGACGCATCTTCTTCTAGATTAATTGGTCCTAATTGCCCAGGAATTATAACGCCGGGCCAAGCAAAAGTTGGAATTATGCCTGGATATATTCATAAAGAAGGTCGAATTGGTATCATTTCAAAGAGTGGAACTTTGACCTACGAAGCTGTATGGCAATTAACCCAATTAGGTATTGGACAATCAAGCTGTGTTGGAATAGGCGGTGATCCAATTATTGGATCTTCATTTATAGATATACTTGAACTTTTCCAAGAAGATAAAGATACAGATGGTGTAATAATGATTGGAGAAATTGGTGGTACCGCTGAGCAAGAAGCTGGGTTATGGATTAAAGACAATTTCACTAAACCTGTTGCTGCTTTTATTGCTGGAGCAACAGCCCCAAAAGGAAAAAGAATGGGTCATGCAGGCGCTATTGTCTCTGGTAGTTCTGGCTCTGCTGAGGAAAAAAGACTTGTTCTTGAGTCGGTTGGAATTAAGGTTTCCCCAAGTCCTGCTGAAATGGGTGAAACACTTAAATCTCTTCTTTAATTAATTTATAATATAAACTGTGAAAACTTTTTCTAACCTATTCAAAAGGATTTTACTATAATGAGCAATGGTAGGTTTTTTGTTGATTGTCATCAAGATATTGCATATTCGATAAGAGCAAATAAAAGGCTTTTTGACACTAATGATGCACAATATATGATTAGTTACGAAGCTACTCTTAAATCGAAACTTAAATTAATATTTTCAACTATTTTTGTCTCTCATGTAAAAAGAGAACAAAGACATAAAGAGGCTTTGTTGCAATTTAACGAATACGAGAAAATATTTAGAAAATATGATTCCTTTTATAAGGTTAGAAAAAATAAAGATATAGGTGGTAAAAATAAAATTGGTTTTATTTTTCTTATGGAGGGGGCTGATCCTATAAGAAATCTTTCTGATTTAGATTTATTTTACAAGAAAGGATTAAGGGTATTAGGGATAACCTGGAACAAAGAAAACAATTATGGTTATGGTGCTAGTAAATCTGGTCCATTAAAGAAGGATGGTTACAAGTTAATTGATTCGATGAACAAAAATAAGATAACCTTGGACTTGTCACATTTAAGTTATGAGTCCTTTTGGAGTGCAATAAATGCCACAAAACTAATTCCTATAGCCACACACTCAAATAGCTACTTTATCCGTAGAAATAAAAGAAACCTAACTGTATCGCAGCTAAAGGCTATTTCAAATAGAGGTGGGACTACTGGGCTGGTTCTGTACAATGACTTTATTGCAAAGAAATCTAAGGTCACCATGGATGACCTTTACAATCATTTTAAATATATTCTTTCAAAATGCGGTGAAGATCATATTGCTCTAGGGTCAGATATAGATGGAGCTCCAATAAATGATTTTCCTACCGGAATTAGAAAATCATCTGACTTGTACGGGATCGTGCAAATGCTAGAAAAAAGAAAAGTAAATTCCAGAATTATTGATAAATTTGCCGGCAAAAATATTCTAAGAGTTTTATCAGAGAATCTAGATTAATTAGTTTTGTAATTTGTTTATTATTTTAAATAAAAAAGCAAGACTAGCTAGGTCTTGCTTTTTATAAAAATTGGTTCTTATGCTAAATTTAATGATCGAAATAGTATTGAATCATAGCTCCCAAAGTATGTTTTATCTCATTTTCTTCATCAGCCTTCTTATAACCTACATGAAAGTGCAAATTATCCTGAGCCAAATACCCAACTGAAACTTGATATACTTTATCATCAATTGCTTCGTCCGCTTCGTCTGCTTCATTGGTTTCTTGAACATATGTTCCACCAATGTTGATTTTTTTATAATAAAAATCTAAACCAGTTGTCATATATTCTCTATCATGACCTTCTTCACCAGTTAAATGCTCTATTTTCATGTATTCAGTTAGAATTCTCATTGTTGTATTTGGAGCAATTAATGACTTATGAACCAAAGAAATTGAAGATCTCTTTTCATCATGAGTTAAAGCAGTATTATCATCAATACCAGATGAATTCGCAGAATTACTTCCTAAGTTTTTTACAGCCTTAGCTTGCTTAGCATGGCCCAATTTATACGAAAGACCATCTAAAAGATTATTACTCAGTGAGAAAAAATTCTTTCCCTCTAATGAAATTGAGTATGATGAAAAATCTTGCGTATTAGAAACTCCGCCATCAGATTTTTTTGTTTTACCTCTATCAGTTATAACTGAATTGCTTAACGATGTGTTGTCTTTGAAAAAAGTAGATACATTTAATTTATGAACACCTAAATCTTCAAAGTCTTGCTTTAAAGTAACACCATAGCCAATCCTTTCTGTTATTGCGTATTCTTCAGCTTTTTGATAGCCCCATATTCCCGGGAATGTGTGATAATCCAATCCAACTGAAGGTGCTATTTTCCCACCATAAAGAGTCACACCGCTATCAGTAGAATATGACAAAACCAGCTTATTAATAAATAGTTTGTGGTCCTCGAAAAATTTATCCTCTGGGGTTTTTGCAACTCCACCATGTGAGTGTCCACCACTTTCGCCTTCTATTTTAATATCAGTCATCAAAGAAAGATTATTACCTAAGTTAACACCGACTTCTAAATGCGAATGAGTATAAGCTTCATCAACTTCTTCCTTTTTTTCATGTGCTTCAGTAATAGTATCAAAATGTACTTTAAATCCGCCATGTATATAGAACTTTTTATCTGAACTTCCATGGCTTGAATGATCATGACTAGAATGGTCATGGCCTTCGTGTCCATCCTTTGCTGAGGAATATTGAGGACTAATGCCAATAGTCATAATTGTTAAAAATATGAATAAAATAGTTTTTTTAAACATAACCTGCCTCCTATTAAAAAATTAATGTTATAATATAACATTGCAATTTTATTTATCAAACTTTAGCAAATCTAGAAATTGGAAAAATAGTGACAAAAATTATTACTAATGTCATTATGACTGTTGGACCTGTAGGAGTATCAAAAAATATTGATAAAAAAAGTCCTAGAACAACAGAAAGTACCCCAATTAAGGAAGAAAAAACAGCCATTTGAAGAGGAGATTTTGAAATCTGCCTAGCAGAAGCTGCTGGAATAATTAGCATAGAAGTTACAAGCAAGATACCAACGATTTTAACGCAAGTTGCTACAAAAATTATCAATAAGGTTAAAAAGACCGCCCATATTACATTAGTGTTAACCTTTTCAGACTTAGCAATGTTTTCATCAATTGTTAGCAAAACAAGTTTCTGCCATATGAAATATAGGACTGTTATAACAAAGAGTGTAGCAATGAAAAACCAAACAAGTTCATTAGAAGTAACAGTTAATATATCTCCAAATAAATATGAATCTAAATTAACCCTTTTCTCTAGTAGGCTAATTGAAACAATACCAATTGATAATGAGGAATGAGCCAAAATACCTAACAACGTATCGTTAGATAGAATTCTTTTGTTTTGAAGATAAACTAGTAATCCCGCAAATAAGCAGCAAATGAAAAAAGTCCCTATCGTTGTATTAATACCAAGAGCTATTCCAAGTGCTATTCCAAGAAGACTGCTGTGAGATAGAGAGTCACCAAAATAAGCCATCCTCTTCCAAATTACGAAACATCCAAGCCCTCCTCCAATTATAGAAACACAAATCCCAGCGTATAATGCATTTAAAATATACGAATCAATCATGTGAATCTCCAACATGTTGATGTGAAAAGTCATGTTTATATACAGACATCATGTTCGCAAAATCATGGCCAAATAAAGTAATAAATTCTGGATCTTTAGTAATAGATAGTGGTTCACCTGAACAGCAAATATGATTCGACAAACATACAACTCGTTTTGTAGAAGACATTACCATGTGTAGATCATGAGAAACCATAAGTATACTAATATCTTTTTCTTTAAAGATTTGACCTAAGAATTTATAGAAGCTCAGTTGAGAAGAAACGTCTAAACTTTGTGTTGGCTCATCAAGAACAAGTAAGTTAGGTTCCTCAATTAAAGATCTGACCAATAATATTTTTTGAAGTTCTCCACCTGATAAATCAGAGATTTGCTTGTCGAGCAAGTGGCTAACATTAAATTCGGAAGAAATTTTATCAATTTCCATATCATTAATTTTCTTATTAAGTTTAATAAAATTATAAGAGGTAATTGGTATAGATTTATCTGCAATAAAATCTTGTGGCACATAGGACACTTTTAAGTCGGGAGATTTAATTATTTGACCATTATCAGGCTTATAGAATCCAAGCAAACACTTAAGCAACATAGACTTGCCTGCTCCATTAGGGCCAATAATGGTTACAAAATCATTAAAACCTAGCTCTAAATCTATATTTTTAAGAATCTCTTTCTTTCCTCTAACAACGGAAACATTCTCAGATTTTATTAACATTTTTCTCCACTTATCTTACAAGCAATCATCACAGCTACCGCTAATTTCTAAGGCAATATCTTTATGTGAAAACCGATTTGAAGAAAGAGTTCTTTCAATTGTTTCAGTAATTGCATCATCACAGCATTCCTGGACCTGGTCACATTTATCGCAAATTATAAAATAGCACTGGTTGTGCTTAAGGGTGTGAGTGCATGCTACGTATGCATTTAAAGTATTGATTTTGTGAATGAACCCATTAGCAAGAAGAAAATCTAAAGCCCTATAGACAGTTGGTGGCTTGGCGGAGTAATCCATTTTAGATATTTCTGCTAATAAATCATAAGCCTTGGAGGGCTTATGATTCTTCCATATCAGCTTCAATATAGACCTTCTAATTTCCGTAAAACGTAAGCCCCTATCTTTACATACGAACTCAGCTTTTGCTATTGCATCATCTATACATCTTCTGTGATCATCGCATTTGTGCATTTACAATCTCCGTTACAATGTTATATTATAACATTATGAAATTAAAATATATATTAACTTCAGCACTAATATTCCTTATACCTATTATATCCTATAGCACTGAAAAAAGAATTGTAGCAACAATTAAGCCACTTCACTCAATTATTCTAAATGTTGTTGATAATGAAGATGTTCACTTGTTGTTGAATGGGAACATTTCTCCGCATGACTACCATCTAAAACCGTCAGATATGAAAAAAATCAAAGAGGCTGATATTGTTTTTTATGTGGATGATGAATCAATTGAGACATTCCTACACAGAGCTTTAAAAACAATTGACGATAGGAATAAGGTTGCCATATTTTCTAACAGTAGAATAAAGCTCTTACCAATACGTGAAGGAGGCATATGGGAAGAGGAATTAGCTGAAGATGGCCACAATCACGCTCATGGAGAATACGACGGACACATATGGCTAAGTACTAACAATGCCATAAGAATTACTAAGCAAGTAGTAAAAAAACTTTCTGAAATTACACCATCCAAGAAGAATCTTTATAAAAAAAATGCGATGATTTACATAAATCAATTGAAAAATAGCAAAAAAGAAATCTCTGCAGAGCTTGCTTCAATAAAGAATGAGCCCTACATAGTATTCCATGATGCTTATCAATATTTTGAAAATGAATTTAAACTAAATGCTGCAGGTTCAATTTCACTCAACCCTGAATTTTCTCCTACTCCAAAAAGAATTAATGAAATAAAATCAAAGATTCTTGATGATAATGTCAAATGCGTATTTAAAGAACCTCAATTTCCAAGCCAGATAGTTCAAACAATCACTAAAGATACCAAAGCAAAGGAAGGTACGCTGGATCCTTTGGGTTCCGAGCTTGAACCAGGGAAAGAGCTTTATATAAAATTAATAAAAAATATTTCAAAAAATTTAAAACAATGTCTCTCGTGAAATTATAAATAGTAATCGATAACAAATATAATGAAAAAAATTGATGTGACAATAATTGGGGCTGGTCCAGCAGGTATAGGAATTAGTGCTATGCTGAAGGACTTAGGAGTCATGAGTCAAGTCGTGCTTGAAAGAAGAAAAATTGGAGAGTCATTCAATAATTGGCCAAAAGAAATGAAACTAATTACTCCATCCTTTACCACAAATTTCTATGGTCACCTGGATCTTAATTCAATTATCTCAGCTACCTCACCTGCTTATACGCTTAGAAAAGAACACCCTTCTGGACAAGAATACGCTAAATATCTTAAAGCGGTATCGGAATATTATAAGTTGCCAATAATTGAAGACGCAAATGTTGATGGAATTAATTATTCGAATAATCTTTTTACGGTAAAAATTGAGGGTACAGAGCTAATTGAATCTAGATACGTAATATGGGCATCAGGGGAATTCCATTATCCTAAGCTTAAAACTTTTAAAGGAGCCGAACTGTGTATTCACAATAGTCACGTCAGAAGTTGGGATAGTCTTGAGGGGAACGAATTTTATATAATTGGTGGTTTTGAAAGTGGCATAGATGCAGCAGTAAATCTAAGTAGATTAGGGAAAAAAGTTAATGTACTTGATCGAAACGCCCCTTGGGGTGAGCACACTACAGATCCTAGTATAAGCTTATCACCATTCACATTAGAAAGACTAAGGGAACAAATGGATTATGGTCGAATTAATCTAATTGAGAAAACTGATATTAAAAATGTTATAAAAAAAGGAAGTCAATACTTCATTAAGGTAAAAGGAGAAACAGAACAATATATCAGTGAGACGACGCCAATATTAGCAACGGGATTTAAAAGTAGTCTTGGAATTATTAAAAATCTTTTCGATTGGGATAACGAAAAATCCTACGCATTACTCACTGATGATGATGAATCAACAAAGACTCCAGGGTTATTCCTTGTAGGACCACAAGTTCGGCATGAAAATCTAATTTTTTGTTTTATTTATAAATACCGTCAGCGCTTTGGAGTAGTAGCTAATTCTATTGGAAATAGACTAGGTCTGGATACTGCAGTACTTGAACAATATAGACATGAGGGTCTTTATTTAGATGACCTAAGCTGCTGCGGGGACGAGTGCGAGTGTTAATGAGTAAATCAAATCTTAATTTTAGCTTATTGTTCCAGCTAGTAGCCAGTATATCCTGGATGGCATCTGTTTTCTTTTATGGATTAAAAGAGTCTGGTGACTATCTTCAATTATTGGCCTCAACCGCTTGGACAATATCCAACATCGCAACTTATCTTAGTAATTCAAAGTAAATTAGCCCATACTATCAATAATAAGGCTAAGTAATCAAGCTCTTATTTGGTATAAAGTATGTTGGGCGCATTTATACAGGGCCAAAATTGAAAAAATCTTAGCTTATTAATTTTTAAATTTTATAATGGTTTTTTTTTGAATCATTTTGAAAATTTAAAAGAAGACAATATTAAAATTAAATACATATTTCAAATCAAATACATACATACTTCGTAGTAAAGGCTCACGATCGATTAGTACACATTAGCTGAATCCCTTACAGGACTTACACTCTGTGCCTATCAAACTCGTAGTCTTCGAGTGATCTTTAGGAACCTAATGGTTCGGGAAAATTAATCTTGAGGCAGGCTTCCCACTTAAGATGCTTTCAGCGGTTATCCTTTCCAAACGTAGCTACTGAGCACTGCTGTTGGCACAACAACTCATACACTAGAGGTTTGTTCACTCCGGTCCTCTCGTACTAGGAGCAAGCCCTCTCAATTTTCCTTCGCCCGTTGTAGATAGGGACCGAACTGTCTCACGACGTTCTGAACCCAGCTCGCGTACCGCTTTAATAGGCGAACAGCCTAACCCTTGGGACCTTCTTCAGCCCCAGGATGCGATGAGCCGACATCGAGGTATCAATCCGCGCCGTCGATGTGAACTCTTGGGCGCGATTAATCTGTTATCCCCGGCGTACCTTTTATCCGATGATCGATGCCCCTCCCACATGGAGGCACCGGGTCACTATGTCCTACTTTCGTACCTGCTCGATCTGTCGATCTCACAGTCAAGCTCTCTTGTGCCATTACACTCGACGCCTGGTTTCCAATCAGGCTGAGAGAACCTTTGAGCGACTCCGTTACTCTTTAGGAGTCAACCGCCCCAGTCAAACTACCCGCCTAACATTGTCCTTAATCCGGATAACGGATTACAGTTAGGAT
>Ga0315331_10000760_pt1 | contig 22963 bp, 28 predicted proteins | sample M160m34915metaG_FD_203456 | JGI IMG/M metagenome (GOLD analysis project Ga0315331, IMG submission 203456) | Ammonia-oxidizing marine archaeal communities from Monterey Bay, California, United States - M1 60m 34915 | ecosystem: Environmental > Aquatic > Marine > Intertidal zone | place: USA...
ACGACGACCCACTGGACCCTCCGCCGCGAGGCACCGCCTGACCTCCCTGACGTGGGCATCAATGCGATCGATCTCTTCAGCGACATCGGCTTTGCTGGTGAGCAGAACGATTTCCTGGTGTAACCGTTCTGGGTCAAGATCGAGTTTTAGGGCATCAAACTTTGCAATCAATCGAGCCTCGGCGCTTTGGATGATTGAAGCAATCTCAGTTTTAACCCCTGTCATGAGATCTGTGATCAGATCCAGCCGGTTCAAAATACTCTCCGCTGTTGCTGCTCCCTCTCTCTCCCGGTTTGCTTTAAAAAGGTTCAAAGCGGTGTTAAATCCGTCAAGAATGTAGAACTCATCGGGTCCTGCGGCGGCATGGGTCAGCACACCAGGCCACTTTAAAAGGTCCAGTCCAGAAAGTTGGGTCTTCTCCTCGGTCAAATGATCGATTGACCCGACCGCGGCTTTGACTTGCTCGACGACTCCAGAATTGATCTCTAGACGGGCCTTAGTGTCATTTGTTTGACGCAGTGTGCAGTCGACCTTGCCCCGGGCCAGTTGCGTTTTGGCGGCTGCTCTGAGCGCTGGCTCCAGGTGACGACAAACCTCGGGCAGTCGAAAGTTCAGTTCGAGAAATCGATGGTTCACGGCTCGAATTTCCCAGACCAGAGCCTCATTTTCGGCGCTGGCAAAGCCGGTCATACTGCTAATGGTCATCAGCAATTCTCGCTTAAGGAATTCAAAGAAGTATAATCGTAGTTCACTCGATCCATTTTTGGAATTTTATGACGTCTTTTATTCGATCCAACGAACGCCAACTCGACGCGCTCCGGCCTGTTTCCATCGTTAGACAGTACAACAAGCACGCAGAAGGCTCGGTGCTGGTTTCCTTCGGGGACACGCAAGTGATCTGTACGGCCTCTCTTGAATCGGGTGTACCACCTTTTTTGCGGGGCAAGGGCCAAGGTTGGATTACGGCGGAATATGGCATGCTGCCTCGGTCAACCCATGAGCGAATGGGGCGAGAGGCTGCTCGAGGCAAGCAATCGGGACGCACACAAGAAATCCAACGCTTGATCGGTCGGGCCCTGCGAGCCGCTGTGAATTTAAAAACCTTAGGAGAATATACGCTTAAGATTGATTGTGACGTGATTCAGGCCGACGGTGGAACTCGGACTGCGGCCATTACAGGGGCCTGTGTGGCGCTATTTGACGCGATCGATCAACTTCCCGATCAGCATAAGATCGAACGGACCTATGTCGCCTCTGTCTCTGTGGGCGTCGTTGAGGGCGAGCCGATGTTGGACTTGGAATACGTCGAGGATTCGGCGGCAGACACCGATATGAATGTTGTTATGACCGAGGCAGGTGCATTTATTGAGGTGCAGGGTACGGCTGAAGCTGCGCCCTTTGATCGCTCTGAATTGGATGCCCTGCTGGACCTGGCGAGCGGTGGAATACAGACGTTGCTCGAGCTGCAGAAGCACAGTAGGGCGAGCGCCTAACATGGCGGCTTTTGATGCAGATGGGTTTATCCGACTGGCACTGGCAAACGATGTTCTGAAGTTTGGATCCTTTCAATTAAAGTCTGGTCGTAAGAGCCCCTATTTTTTTAATGCGGGACAATTTCAAACCGGCGCTGCGCTGTCCAGTCTTGGCGATTTTTATGCTGAAAAACTGGTTCGATCGAAGGCTGACTTCGATGTGTTGTTTGGCCCGCCATACAAAGGGATTCCCTTAGTGTCTGCGGCTGCGATCAGTTTAGCTCGTGGTCATCATCGGTCAGTTCCCTACAGCTATGCGCGCAAAGAAATCAAAGATCATGGTGAAGGTGGGCTTTTGGTTGGGGCGCCCCTTAACGGCAGAGTGATGATCGTCGATGATGTGATCACCGCCGGTACGGCAATCAGAGAAGCGATGGGTCTCATTGAAGGTGCAGGAGCAGAGGTTGCCGGGGTGATTGTCGCGATTGATCGCCAAGAGTGCGGACAGGACGGGCAGCGAAGTGCGATTCAGGAAGTTGAAGAAACGTTTAACATTCCGGTGCTGAGCCTGGTTTCTTTCAGTGACATCATCGAATTTGCGCAGCGTAACGCCCTCGACATCGACATTGGTGCCATGCTGGACTATCGGGAAACCTACGGCGTAAACCCGGATTGAGCTACGGGGCAGGTGCTGCCGGAGGAGAGGCCTTTAATGCTTGCAGCACCCTTGAAATCTGGTTTGGCAATTCAAGGGTCGGGGAAAGTTTAAAGTCACTGCGCACAAACTGAATGACCTTACCCTCGAGCAGGCTAGAGAGAAGGCTGGCTGCTTCACTAGGATTGAGAGATAACTCCTGATCAGGGGTCAAATGTGTCTCTCTGAAAATCTGCCTGAGCTGGGTTTCTATTCGCTCAAAAAATAAACCAGCACGCTGCCGTAGCCTTGGTGATTCTCCAGCGAGGGGCTCTCCAGTCATTAGGCGCGTAATTCCTGGATTCTTCTCGCAGAAAGTGAGGACCAACGAAACAATTTGCTCGCTTCGTTCAAAAGGGTCTTGCGTTGTAGCGAGAATGATAGAAATACGCTCGAAAACCGATGCCTCAGCAAATTCCATCAGCGCCTCATACATTTTCGCTTTGCTTGGAAAATGCCGGTAAAGCGCTGCTTCTGACACGTTCACTGCTTCAGCAAGCTTGGCGGTAGTGAGCCGCGTGCCGGGCTGCGCCTCGAGCATACCGGCGAGTACATGAAGAATCTCTGCTTTACGTTGACTGGGCTTTCTTTTGCTAGGATCGGTCATGAAACCTCGCCAATTTTGGTGCCCACGCCTTCATCTGTGAGGACTTCGAGCAACACAGCATGGGCGACGCGTCCATCAATGATATGGGCGCTGGTTACACCGCCTGCGACAGCCTCGAGCGCGCATTGGATTTTTGGCAACATGCCTCCAGAAATCGTCCCTTCATCGATCAATCCTTTGACGGAACTGGGTCCTAGACTACTGATCAGTTGTCCCTGGGCGTCTTGGATGCCTTCAATATCGGTGAGTAGGATGAGTTTTTCAGCTGCGAGGCTCGATGCGATAGCGCCTGCCACTAAATCTGCATTGATGTTAAAGGTTTCTCCAGATGGCCCGGAGCCGATGGGTGCGATGACTGGAATTAGATCGCTTTGGGTCGCGATATCGAGGACTTCGCGATTGATGTTAGTGACCTCACCGACCTGACCAATATCAATGATTTCTGGCGTACTCAACGCTTTTGAAGGCGCCTCAACTTTGAGCTGCTTCGCTTCGATGAGCGAGGCGTCTTTGCCCGTGAGCCCAATGGCCCGACCACCACTTTGATTAATGAGAGAAACGATTTCTTTGTTGACCTGCCCGCCCAAAACCATCTCAACGACATTCATGGTCGCATGGTCTGTGACCCGCATGCCGTCAACGAAACGGGACTGAATGCCCAACTGTTCGAGCAGATCACCAATTTGTGGGCCGCCGCCGTGAACAACGATGGGGTTCAAGCCAACCAGCTTCATCAGCACGATGTCTTTAGCGAAGCTCTTTTTAAGCGTCTCTTCGGTCATCGCATTACCGCCATATTTAACGACAATGGTTTTACCTTTAAACGACTGAATATAGGGAAGTGCCTCGGTTAAAACCTTGGCGATTTTGAGCGCTTCATTGCGAGTAACAGTCATACAGTTGTCCGTTGTCGTGCGGCCTCAGGGAAGCTAGTGTTTGCCGGTGGAGCCAAAGCCGCGATCACTGCGTTCGCTCTGTTCAAAGTCGTCCACCCAAGAAAAATCGGCTTGAACCACCGGCACGATCACAAGTTGTGCAATTCGGTCATTAGGATTGATTTCAAAGTCGCGGGTGCTGCGATTCCAACATGAAATCATCAATTCCCCTTGGTAATCGGAGTCGATCAAGCCGACCAGATTACCGAGGACGATGCCGTGTTTGTGACCCAGACCCGAGCGGGGAAGGATCATTGCTGCGTAGCCTGGATCTTCGAGATAAATGGCCAGCCCAGTCGGTATCAGCTCGGTGGTTCCCGGTGCGAGACTGAGCGGGGCCTCTAAACAAGCTCTCAGATCGATCCCTGCTGAACCTTTGGTCGCGTAGGCGGGATCGCCTGCAGTCTGCCGTAAGCGTTTTATTTGTACTTTCACGGCTTTGCCCTTAGGTGTTCAGCGATACGGTCGATCAGCTTTTCCGAGAGCGCACGCTTTGACATCATGGGGAGATCAAGACTGTCGTCTTGCTCATACAGCGTAATGGCATTTTGATCGCTATTAAAACCGATGTCAGTGTTGGAAACGTTATTCGCAACGATCATATCTAGGTTCTTTTGGGCCAGTTTCTTTCTAGCGAAAGTTTCTAGTTGCTCTGTTTCGGCGGCAAACCCAACGGTAAATGGCTTATTTCTCCTGGCTGCGACTTCGGCAATAATATCTGGGTTTTCCACCAGCTCGAGGGTCAAAGTAGACTTTCCGTGGGTGGCCTTCTTGATTTTTTGAGACTGGGTCAAGGTTGGCCGATAGTCTGCAACTGCCGCAACCCCAATAAAGACATCGACATCGCCGACCCGCGCCTGGACGGCCTCGTGCATCTGCATGGCGCTGATCACAGGGACGTGCTCGACACGCTCTGGCGGTGAGAGATTCGTTGGGCCGGAGACCAGAATCACATTCGCACCGGCATCGGCGGCAGCAGCTGCCAGCGCGTAACCTTGCTTGCCTGAGCTGTGATTGCTGATGAATCGAACCGGATCAATGGCCTCTCGGGTAGGCCCTGCGGTGATGAGAACCGTCCGACCTTGAAGCTTACCCGTATCGAACAGCGCGCTAACGCGCTCGATCAGAGGTTCGATGTCGAGTAATCGGCCCGCGCCGATTTCACCGCAGGCCTGCAATCCGGAATCTGGGCCCAAAAGATGCACCCCTCGGTGAACCAAGATGGATTGATTGTCTTGAGTCGCTGGCTTTGACCACATGGCTTGATTCATTGCTGGCGCGATCGCTACGGGACATTCAGCTGCCAAGCACACCGTGGTGAGGAGATCGTCCCCATGACCACTGGCGAATCGAGCTAAAAAATTTGCACTGGCAGGGGCGATCAGGATGAGGTCGGCCCAGCGGGCCAGTTCGATGTGGCCCATGACCGACTCTGTATCTGGATTGAGGAGGTCAAGATGGACGGGATGCCTGGATAGCGCTTGCATGGTCAAAGGTGTGATGAATTCAGTGGCCGAACGGGTCATGACGATCCTGACGTCGGCCCCCTGGTCTTGTAGGCGCCGGGTCAACTCAGCCGATTTATAAGCTGCGATGCCGCCCGTCACCCCAAGCAGGACTCTGCGGTTGTTCAATGTGTTGAAAGCAGTTTTCATGGCGCTCTTTGACCAATGATTCATCATTTAGGCTGCGAGAGGGCAATAATACCCGCTTTAAACACTGATGGCACTGGGGTTGCACCGTATGACGCTGATGCGGCTAGAGAGATGACTCAATTTGGATTGAAGTCGCGCCTAACGTCGTCGGCGCGAAGAAGAGAAACCGGTCAGTGAATATCTTGTAGATGCGGCGTAACCAGTTGCTATCCCATGATTTATCGGTTGCTGCAGTTTGAAAAATAGCTGCTCATCTGGTATAAAGTCGCGCCCGCGAAGGCCAGTTTCAACAAGGCCCTCAGCGTGTAGGGAAGATGGCACGGATCATGAGTCCAGAGTTCGTGAAAAGTGACGTAAAGATAATCGAAGATCAATGACGACTCTAATAGAGCCGTTGAGTCCATTTAAAAGCTGAACGCCTGCTTTAGAGGAAGGAATTATGTCAAGAGTCTGCCAAGTTACCGGCAAGCGCCCCATGACAGGTAATAATGTGTCGCATGCAAACAATAAGAATCGCCGTCGATTCCTACCGAATATCCATGATCATCGATTTTGGCTTGAGAGCGAGAAGCGTTTCATCAAATTGCGCGTTTCCGCCAAGGGCATGCGCATTATTGATAAATTGGGCCTGGAACAGGTCATCGCAGACTTGAGAAGTCGCGGAGAACGGGTTTAGCCTCGATCAAATCGGACTCAGCAGCGAACAAGCGGTCAATCCGGATCAGACAGACCCTCGAAGACTAAGGAGACAGTATGAGAGACAAAATTAAATTGGTATCGTCTGCAGGCACAGGACACTACTACACCACCAGTAAGAATAAGAAGAACATGCCGGACAAAATGGAAATTAAAAAGTTTGATCCCGTCGTTCGAAAACATGTCATCTATAAAGAATCAAAGATTAAATAGACCTCTGCCTTAAAGAGGTCACCAAGCCCAATCCCACCCTCTATGATACCGGCGAGGGAAGCCGCCTGAGCTCAAGGAGCCCCGAGGCTTCCTTTTCAATCGTCCATCCCAACTTAATCCAGACCGAAGTGTGCTCATCGCTCACGATCAGTGGGCCTGGGTACTGCTCCCCCAATGCAAGCGTCTCTCGGCCCTTCCAAGGGATCCCTTCAGGATCAGGTTTGATGGTTTTGGACTGTGAGAGGGGTGCGTCTTTGACCCGGGTAGTTTTGAAGAGTATCTCCGCCTCTGAAAATTGACTGAGCGCTTCTAGACGAACCCTGAGGGTGACCAACTCAACTTGACTGTCTAGGGTGTGGCCATAGCGTTTTTCGTGCAGCGCCTCAAAGTCAGCTTTGGCCAGTGCAAAAGTTCCCCGAAAGGCAACGCCCAGCGCGTGAGTTTGTCCCTGATATCGCAGATCTAACGTTCTTTGCTTGCGCTCTGGGGTCACCCCTTCTGCCCTGAGCGCAGCCGTACCGTTCTCAATGAGCGTCTCGAAACCTTGATCAAGGTCAGCCCTTGAGATTTGCGTGGTTCCAGCTTCCAATGCTACTGATAGCTCACGACCGGGTCCTGCTGCCAGCATCCCCAGCGCGGAAAACACACCCGCTTCCGGCGGCACAACGGCGCGATTGATTTCGAGGTTTTCAGCCAGATCACAGAGATGAAGGCCGCCAGCGCCACCAAAGCAACAGAGGGCGAACCCTTTTGGGTCGATACCCTTTTGTACCGAGATCAGTCGGAGGGCTTCGGTCATTTTCTCGTTGGCCAAGCGAACAATGCCCTGGGCCGTGTCTTGAAGGTTGAGGCCCAGTTGCTCTGCTAAGGCCTGAACGGAGCCTGCGGCAGCCGCCTTAGAAAGCGTTAAACCTCCGGCTAGGGGACGGTGAATGGGCAGCCGTCCTAGCACGAGGTTGGCGTCTGTGACCGTCGCCAGGGTACCCCCGAGGTCGTAGCAGGCAGGACCTGGGTTAGCGCCTGCAGAGTCAGGGCCAACTTGAAGCAACCCGCCGTCATCGATATAGGCGATGCTACCACCACCTGCGCCGATGGTTTTGATATCGATCGCGGGTATCGCAATGGGTAGCTCATTGATCTTCATCGAGGTTGCGATGGATAGTTCGCCGTCAATGAGCCCGACATCGGTTGAAGTGCCGCCCATATCAAAAGTCATCAGCCGTTTTTGATTAAGGAGTCGCTGAGCGCCAATGATTCCTCCAGCCGGACCTGATAGTAGAAGCCTGATGGCATGTGAAGCGGCTTGCTCGGCGCCTAATGTGACGCCAGACGATTGCATTACGGCGAGGCTACTCGGCGCCGTGTGCTCAGCGAGTTGCCTAAGGTATTGCTCGATCAGTGGGCCAAGGGATGCATTGAGATAGGTCGCCACGCCCCGTTCGTATTCCCCCATTTCAGGCAACACCTCAGAAGATAGGCTTACAAAGTACCTGGGACTCAGGCGAGCACGGATCTGTGCTTCATCGTCTGATGATAAAAACGAATAGAGCAAGTTAATTGCGATTGCTTTCGGATTGTACGCATCAATGCCAGCGGTGAGCGTTTGAAGATCTGACTCCAAGAGCGGTGCCCGGATTTCGCCTTTCGGGCCACGCCGAACAGAAATTTCAAACGTGGCGCCGGATTCGAGGGAGAGGGTTGCTTTTCGAGGGGTCAGATCGAAAAGCCTGCTTCTGTTCTGGCGGCCAATGGCGAGAACGTCTGCGAGTCCCTCGTTGGTGATATAGGCCGTTTTGACGCCCCGTGATTCGAGGGCGGCGTTGGTCGCGACGGTGGTTCCATGGACGATGGTCAGGGCGCCTTCTTTACAAAGCAGGTCAAGACCCAAGGCTGAAATCCCGTGGATGATGGCTTGTTCCGGTGCCTCTGGGGTGGATAGGGTTTTGAAAGTGACGATTTCGTCTTGATGGAGATAGACGAAATCAGTGAAGGTTCCGCCGGTATCAATGCCGAGATAATGTTTCGCCATGGTCTGTGAGATACTCTGATGGATGCTGAATGTAGCAGATTGTCTTTCATCTCACACCCTTCCCCCGAGACAGTGCGATGTGAGTGAACCAAGGCTCGAGGGATCCTTTAAACATGCCGGAATTACCCGAAGTTGAAACCACACGCGCTGGGATTGAGCCCCATCTCGTGGATCGTACAATTACTGCGGTAACCGTCCGAGAAAACCGTCTCCGCTGGCCTGTTTCTCAAGAGTTGTCACAAATGGCGACGGGACAAACAATTGTCTCGGTGGAGCGCCGGGCCAAGTATCTGTTAATTGGTCTTAGGCGTGGATTCGTAATGATCCACCTGGGCATGTCGGGCAGTCTTCGTATATTGGCGCAGGAAACAGCGCCACAGCGGCATGATCATTTTGACATGATGTTAGATTCGGGAGTGATCCTGAGATATCGCGATCCCCGGCGCTTCGGTTCTATTTTCTGGTTGGATCAATTAAGCCACAGGCTGCTCGATCAGCTCGGACCCGAACCTTTGGGTGGAGACTTTGACGGCACCACGCTGTTTAAAGCGTCAAGAGGCAAAGCTCGTAACGTAAAAACTCTGATCATGGATGCTGGGGTGGTGGTCGGGGTTGGCAATATCTACGCCAACGAGGCGCTCTATCTCGCAGGGATTCGCCCAACTCAGCCGGCAGGAAAAATAACGATAAAACGGTATCACCGCCTTGCCGATGCGATTAAGTCGGTGCTTGAAAAAGCCATCGCCGCTGGCGGTACCAGCTTGCGGGATTTTTTGAAAGAAGATGGCAAGCCAGGTTATTTTCGGCACGCACTGAAAGTCTATGATCGAGCCGGAGAACCGTGTCTTGGATGTCATAAGCCGCTTTCAAGTGTTCGGATCACAGGACGCGCAACGGTGTTCTGCAAGCGGTGCCAGCGTTAAAAAATAGCGCCGTTTTTGACGGCTTCTTCGATCGCCGGATGAACAAAACTGCTGATATCCCCGCCGTAAGATGCTATCTGCCTGACCAAAGTTGAAGAAATGTAAGAATATTCCTCTGAAGGTGCGAGGAATATGGTTTCCAGTCCCGGCGCGAGCACGCGATTCATATTCAGCATTTGAAATTCATATTCGAAATCAGTGACCGTTCTAATGCCCTTTAAAATGACACCGGCGCCGACATCCTTGGCGAAATCAACCGTCAACTGATTGAATCCGATGACCTCAACATTGCTCAAATGTTCGAGGGCTTTTTGGGCCAGTTCGACCCGAAGTCCCAAGACGCTGGGATCCTTTTGAGGGCTGGTTGCGATACCTAAAATGACGCGATCAAAAAGTACCGAAGCGCGCTGAACCAGATCGGCGTGACCATTGTGAATCGGATTGAAAGTGCCAGGATAAAGAACCGTGCTCATGGGTGTCTCCTTTAGAACGAGAGAATAATACAGGACCCAAGAAAAGGATCAAACCTAAGAAGCGAGCGTTAGCAGCCCGTAAAAAATTTGACCGGCGCGACCTTGGCGATGAATGGAGAACCCTCGAGTGGCAAATTTTTCTAAATGGATCGCTTGAGCGGCCTCAACGTAGATTAGCCCTTCGGGGGCAAGTAAGCGGTTTTCAAGGATAAGATCGTGCAGCACTCCGTATTGATCGGTGGCGAAGGGCGGATCGATAAAAATCAGATCGTAGGGGTTTTGGGGGGATTGTTTGATAAACTCAAAGGCGTCGTGTCTTAAAAGTTCGATCCGCTCCTCAGGTGCCTTAAGGTGTGCAAACTGTTGACTGAGACAGTGGTGAGCGGCTGGATCGTTCTCGAGGAGGGTAACGTGCTGGGCGCCTCGGGAGAGCGCTTCAAAGCTTAAGATGCCCGATCCAGCGAAAAGGTCGAGGCAACGGGTTTGAGCGATCTTTCCTTGTAACCAGTTGAACAACGTTTCTCTTACGCGGTCAGGGGTTGGCCTCAAGGTTGGGACTGGGTCAAATGAAACTTTACGACCGCGCCATTGACCACCGATAATTCGGAGGGTCGAGAATTTCTGAGATTTCGACACAGTGGCTTACCGCAAGAGAGTGAATGAACGATGGACAATGTTGCAGATCAACCCCTCGAAGGCAAGCGCGGACTGCTGACGCGACTGAAGGATCGATTGGCGAAGACGCGCCAAGGGTTTTCTGAAAATATGAGCGCCTTATTTTTGGGCGCCAAAACCATTGACGAGACCTTGCTTGAGGCGATTGAGACCCTCCTGATTCAATCGGACTTTGGGATGCCGGTGACCCAGGAGATCATGGCCTCTTTGACCCAGCGGGTTCAGCGTAAAGATCTGAGCGACCCTGTTGCGGTCAAAGACGCGTTGCGAAAACATCTCTTAGGCTTACTTCAGGCCGTAGCAAGACCCCTGCCTCTGAAGGCAAATGAAACGCAAGTGATACTGATGGTGGGCGTCAACGGCGCGGGGAAAACCACCACGGCGGGGAAGCTCGCACACTTTTTTAAAGTCCAGAACCGATCGGTCATGCTGGCTGCAGGTGACACCTTCAGGGCTGCGGCGGTCGAGCAATTGAAGGCCTGGGGTGAGAGAAACGAGATCGAAGTGATCGCGCAACACACCGGCGCTGACAGCGCTTCGGTGATCTTCGATGGACTGGCGGCAGCAAAGTCCCGAAAGGTTGATGTTTTGATTGCAGATACTGCGGGCCGTTTGCAAAATAAAAAGAACCTCATGCAAGAACTTGAAAAAATTGTCCGAGTTGTCCGTCGACAAGATGAGGATGCACTGCAGAACGTTTTGCTCGTGATCGACGCGACCACCGGCCAGAATGCGATCCTGCAGGCTAAGGCATTTTTAGAGTCGGTCGCGGTTACTGGGATCGTTCTAACCAAGCTTGATGGCACGGCGAAAGGGGGGGTTGTCTTTGCTTTGACCGAAGCCCTTGGGTTACCGATTCATTTTGTGGGTGTGGGTGAGCAATTAGACGATTTGAAACCTTTTGATCCGGAGTTGTTTGTTAGCGCGATCCTCGATGAGGCCGATGATGCTCACATTTGATCAAGTGTTCAAACGTTACGAAACGGGTCAAGATGCCTTGGCTGAAGTGTCGTTTAGTCTCGACCCTGGGGAATTTGTATTCCTGACCGGGCCCTCTGGGGCGGGCAAATCAACCCTGATGAAGCTCGCGATCGCGATGGAGCGCAGTACTCGGGGGCAGGTTTTGCTAGACGGTCAAAACCTTAATCAATTGCCGGCGAGGAAGATTCCCGAGCTGCGTCGCAAAGTGGGCGTGGTGTTCCAAAATCATCAACTCCTGTTTGATCGTTCGGTTTTTGACAATGTTGCTCTCCCGCTTGAAATTGCTGGACACCCGCCTTCGGAAGTGAAGAGCCGGGTCCGGGCAGCACTTTCAAAAGTCGGCTTGTCCAACAAAGAGCGGGATTGGCCTGTGACCTTGTCCGGAGGCGAGCAACAGCGGGTCGGGATAGCGAGGGCTGTAGTCCATAGACCACCCTTACTCCTTGCCGATGAACCCACCGGAAATTTAGACCCTGAATTGAGTCGAGAGATCATGTCACTCTTTCAGCAGTTCAGTCAGCTGGGGGTTACGGTGATGATCGCTACCCATGATCTTGATCTGGTTCGAGAGATTCCTGCCCAGCGGCTTCATCTGCAATCTGGCCGGGTGGTTCAGCCGTGATTGATCAGCGACCTATCTTGTTATTGCGGCTCATCCGATGGAGTCGGTGCGATGTCTGAGCGGCAAGCAACCGGAGGTGCGACTCAGCGGCTGCTCAGTCGACGGGATCGACTCAGGGCTTGGGCGCGCCACCACCGGCAGTTGTTTGGTTCAACGCTATCGGCCTTACTGCGGGATTGGATGGGCCTGATGACGACGTGGCTGGTCATCGGCATTGCATTGTCGTTGCCTGTGCTGATGCTCATTGGTCTTCGGCAAATCGGTGAAACAGATCACCGACAGGTCATTGAGCCCGCGATCAGCGTCTATCTGTCGAGCCCAAGCGGCTCGGCGGTTACCCAGGGTTTGGTCTCAAGCCTGCGTCAAATGCCTGAGATTCGTCAGGTGACGCTGATTTCAGAGGCTGAGGCATTGGCTGAGTTCTCGGAACGGTCAGGATTTTTTGATGTTTTAAACGCTTTCTCAGAAAATCCCCTACCCGCCGTGCTTGAGGTGCGTTCTGTCTCCACAGAGGGTGCCGCCATTCGATTATTAACCCAGAAGATCGGTGCGCTTGAAGGCATCGATTCGATCAGTTTTGATGCCGCTTGGCGTCAACGATTAAGCTCAGTCCTATTGATCATTGAGCGCATCACGCTCGCATTGGGTGTGCTCTTTCTTTGTGGTGTGGTTTTAATCATTGGAAATACACTGCGACTCACCATCGAAAATCGTAGGCATGAGATTGAAGTGATCAAGTTGGTCGGTGGCACCGATGCCTTTGTTCAAAGACCGTTTGTATATCGAGGGTTTTGGCTCGGAATGGGTGGTGGATTGATGGCGTGGATCATGATTCAGTCGAGTCTCATCTACTTATCGGTGCCGGTTGAGACCTTGGCTCGGTCCTACCGCAGCGACTTTGCCCTTGAAGCGCTTGGATTCCAGGAATCTTTGGCGTTGCTTGCGTTGGGGGCCGGACTCGGTATTGTTGGCTCGATGGTTTCTGTACGACGTCATCTCGTGAAAATTCAACCCAATTGAGTGTTGTTACGTATCATTGCCAGTGAGCATCGACTGATGCTAGAATTTCGGCCCCAAAAATCAATGGTTTAGAAGATGAGCGCATTACCCATTCCGTTTAACATCACTGCGCCGGGAGCAAATCTCGAGGCGTATGTGCGGACGGTGAACGGTATTTCAGTATTATCTGCCGAAGAAGAGCGACTCCTCGCGGACCGCTTGCACCAAGAAGGCGACGTCGATGCGGCAAGAAGGTTGGTGCTCGCTAATCTTCGGTTCGTGATCTATATCGCTCGGTCCTACTCTGGCTACGGCTTGTCTGAGGCTGATCTGATTCAAGAGGGTAATGTTGGGCTTATGAAAGCGGTCAAACGCTTTAACCCGGAATACCAAGTTCGGCTCGTTTCTTTTGCCGTGCACTGGATCAAAGCAGAAATTCACGAGTTTATATTGAGAAACTGGCGCATTGTCCGAGTCGCAACGACGAAAGCACAGCGCAAGCTGTTCTTTAATCTGCGGAGTAAAAAGCAGCGGCTCGGTTGGTTGCGCCCGCAGGAAGTGCAAGACATTGCGGGTGCTCTGGGTGTTAAGCCAGAGACCGTCCTGCAAATGGAAGGCAGGCTGAGCGCTCATGATCAGACCTTCGACCTTCCTGAAAGTGACGATGGGGATGCGTTTGTAGCCTCTCCGTCACAGTTTTTGTCAGCTCCCGAGGCCGATCCAGCGGAAATTGTGGAAGCTCTAGATTCCAAAGCGGATGAAAGCAGCCAGCTGAGAACGGCGCTGTCGGTGTTGGATGAGCGCGCACGAGACATTGTAACCAAGAGATGGCTAACAGAGCCCAAAGCGACCCTGCAGGAAATCGCGGCGCACTACGAGATCTCGGCGGAACGTGTTCGGCAACTCGAGCAAGCAGCGCTTAAAAAGTTACGCATGAACGTGGTAATGTCTTAACCCGTGATGGTTCAAGCCTTGATGATCTTCGGGGCGCTTAGCGGCGGGAGCGCAGTCGTGCTCGGGGCTTTTGGGGCCCACGCCTTGAAAGGTCGACTCAGCGAAGCTAGCCTCTCGGCATTTGAAACGGGCGTTCAGTACCAGATGATGCACAGCATCGGGTTGCTGCTTGTCGGAATGTTGATGCTCGTGCTGGGCGGTAAACCGGCTTGGTTTGTTACTGCTTGGAGCTTCTCCCTCGGAATTCTTTTTTTTTCTGGCAGCTTGTATGGATTAGCGCTTTTGGGCTGGCGCTGGCTAGGGCCCGTGACGCCATTGGGCGGCGCGCTTTTTATTGTCGGATGGATAGCGCTGGCCATAGGCCTTTGGCAGTCAATGGATCTGAAAGCTTAGGGTTGAGAGCGCTATGAACGCTGAACCAGAGAATACAGAATCGGAGCACGCAGAACTCAAACAATCCGGATCAGACCGTGCTGCCGGACCTCTTCGAAGTTATGTTATCCGTCAAGGCCGTCTGTCTAAAGGCCAGAAGCGCGGATTAGAACAAATACTGCCCCACTTCCAATTCCCAGAAACGGCTCTATCGAGTCCGCAGCAGGCGTTTGCGAGTGAGCAACCGTTGATTCTGGAAATTGGCTTTGGAATGGGTGATTCCCTTGCAGAGATGGCCGTCGCCGCCCCAGAATTTAATTTTCTTGGGCTCGAGGTTCACGCGCCTGGCGTTGGGCACCTGATGATTGAAGCTGAGCGACTCCAGCTAGATAACTTACGCGTGATGAACCACGATGTTTGGTCAGTGCTTCCCCATCTGCCTAACGACAGTCTCTCGGGCTTGCAGGTTTTCTTTCCAGATCCCTGGCATAAGAAACGGCACCATAAGCGTCGCTTGATTAATTCGGACTTTTTGAGTTGCGCCGCTCAAAAATTAAAACCGGAGGGATTCCTTCATATTGCTACTGATTGGCAGCCTTATGCCGAGCAAATTTATGAATTGATTGAAGGGTACGCGGATCTGGCGCACTGTCCGCCCCCTCCTCGAGCACAAACCAAGTATGAGCGTCGAGGCCTTCGCCTTGGCCATCAAGTCACTGACATTGCCGTCATCAAAAACGCCAAGGGTTAAACGAGCAGTAGTAATGAGTCTAGAAGCTCTAGGCCTCGCGGAGTGGGCCGGACATTCTGATCGTCTCTAATGAGCAATCCTTGGGCGAGACCGGCGTCTAGGAAATCGGTCAGCGCACTGCTTGCTAACCCGGTGCGCTGGGTGAACTGGCTCAGTAAAAACCCTTGATTGAGTCTTAAAGCATTCATCAAAAATTCAAGCTTGAGCTCCGCTGGTTCGACTGGGGTAGCGATACGTTTCGCCGCTTTGAGATAGTCATTCGGAACTCGAGACTTGCGGGTGCGGGTGATGACGAAATCGGGGTGGTGCCCAGTCAGTTTTCCGTGGGCGCCTGCTCCAAGCCCGATGTAATCCCCGAAATGCCAATAAGTGAGATTGTGCAGAGATCGATGGTTTTCACCGCGACTGAAGGCTGAAACCTCATATTGCTCATAGCCGTGATCATAAAGCCAAGTCCTGCCCTGTGCGCTGATGTCCTCTATCTCTGGCTCTGAGGGTAGTTTGGGTGTTCGATTGAAAAAAACAGTGTTGGGTTCGATCGTGAGCTGATACCAAGACAGGTGTTCAGGACTAAACGAGTTGGCGCAGACTAAGTCTGTGAGGGCATCATCGGTATTTTGGTTGGGTAGACCATGAATAAGGTCAAGGTTGATGTTGTCAAAGCCCGCTCGCCGAGCAGATGCGATCGCATCTTTCGCCTCTGCCCCCGAATGCAGCCGCCCTAATGCCTGAAGTTTTTTATCTGAAAAGCTCTGAATACCCAAGCTAAGGCGATTAACGCCTGCGGCGCGATAGCCTTGAAACTTGATCTGATCGCTGGATCCGGGATTGGCCTCGAGTGTACATTCGGCCTCTGAAGCGATGGGTAGTCGTCGATCGACGCCCTCAAGCAAGCGAGCGATACCGGCGGGTGAGACAAGACTGGGTGTACCGCCACCCATAAAAACTGAGCTGATCTGCGCTTCAAGGTGGAAATCTTCGATATCTCGGTCGAGATCAAAAAGCAGCTGATCGACATAGAGTGTTTCGAGTTCGGAATCAAGCTTGGCGCTCCCGCCGACATCAAGAACGTGGGAATTGAAATCGCAGTAAGGACATTTTTTCTCGCACCAAGGGAAATGGATGTACAGCGCAAGGGGGGGCTTGTTCACGCGCATTTCTTCTTTGGACGGATTGAGCCCCTTATTTTTAGTCGATCATGGATGTGTCCATCGGTGATCCCCTGGGTCAGAAGGTGATGCCCCTTCATTGTTGAAATCGTATGTTTAGTTGGTGTGTCAGGGCTCGCAGCGCCTGGCCGCGGTGACTGCGGTGGTTTTTTTCCTGGGTGCTTAGCTCCGCGGCGCTCAATTGAACATCGGCGATATAAAACAGGGGATCGTAACCAAACCCACCGTCTCCTCGAGGAGACTTGAGAATCTCGCCATGCCAACGCCCTTGGGCAATGACCGGATCCGGGTCCATGGCGTGTTCGACAAAAACGATGGTGGCATGAAATAAGGCCGCGCGATTCAATGCAGATTCAAGTGCGCTAAGGAGTTTTTGACAATTGTCTAGATCAGTTGCGTTGGAGCCCGCATAGCGCCCTGAAAAAATACCAGGGGCGCCATCAAGTGCTTCGACCACCAGCCCAGAATCATCTGCAAGGGCCGGCAACCCACTTTCCCGAGCAGCATGGCGAGCTTTCAAAAGTGCATTTTCAATAAAAGTAAGGCCCGTTTCTTCAACGCTCTCGATACCCAGCTCAGGTTGAGGAATGATTTGGTTGGAATTTAAAAATAAGGTTTCAAATTCTTGGATCTTTTTCAGATTTCCGCTGGCCAGTACGACCTTCGGAAACGGTAGATCAATAGTATTGTCGAGAGAATTCGAGGGCATAGGGTGGGTGGTCCGAATGAAATTGGATGTTGATTTTAAAACGCAGCCAGTCGCGTTCATGGTTGATCAATTCTGCGAGATAGTAAATCGCCGTCTGTTCTGTGATCTGGGTGAATGTTAGGGGTTGGGTTTGGTTAAGCACGGTGAGGGCGTGGCCCTGAACCTCAACCGCTGCGGGTTCATCACCTTTGCGCACGGATACGTTGATTAAGATTCGATTTTCGGCGCGGGTAATGCCCAATGTGCTCGCGGTGTCAGATGGCACCAGCATCGATGAAAAGGCTGTGTAATGTATTTCATAGGGCCCGGTTTTGACGCTTTGGTCTCCGCTCGCATAGGAGCAAGCCAGCGCAAGATACAGCATCACGAGTTGCCAGTAAGCGGCGTTCTTAAAAACCAAAGACTAAGCCTCGTGGCATACCGGTCAGGGCGGCGAGGGGACGGACCAAAAGGCTGTTCTCAAGGAGAGACAGCCCGATGAATACCACGATGATCGAGAAATCTAATCCCCCTACGGCTGGAATCAGGCGGCGAGCCGGAGCACAAAGGGGATCGGTGATGTCTCGCACTAACTCTAACGCGGGATGACTGGAATAGGGCGCCAGCCAGCTTGCGATCACCGAAATCAACAACGCGAAAAAGTAAAGATTGATGATACTTGCGATAATCGCAATGACAGCCCAGGCGAAATAGAGCAGATCAAATGGTAGGGCGCCTGCAAAGACCATGATCAGCACGATACCGATACTTTGGACAACGAGGGCGCAGGCCATATTGGCGATATCAAAGGTCCCAATAATAGGGAAAACGACTCGAAAAGGTTGGATCAAGGGATTGGTAGCTTTGACAATGCCTTGAGCAATTGGATTATAGTAGTTGGCTTTGCTGGCTTGCATAATAAACCGAAGATTAAGCAGCATGACCAAAAGTCCGAACAAGGTCTGAATGATAAAGATGCCGCCGTCAGATAAATAATTGCCCATAGTGATTCCTAATATGTGTCACGGCGCGCAGTTGACCGTTCAAAAATTACCTACGTGCCGGATAGCGTCTCAGATCTTACTTTAGCAGCCTCACATGCCTCAATCACGAGCGTTTCAAAGCCGCCCTGACTGAGGGCTTCACATGCGGCTTGGGTGGTCCCACCGGGAGAGGTGACTTGTTGCCTGAGGATCCCTGGGGATTGGTGATTCTGGTGGGCCATTCTAGCAGCACCCAATGCCGTCTGGGTTACCAAAGTCGTGGCCGTGGTGTGCGAGAGGCCCATTTTTTCTGCAGCGGTGATCATGGTTTCCATCAAGTAGAAAAAATAAGCCGGACCGCTACCAGAAATGGCGGTCACGGCATCAAGATCCGCTTCCCGTTCGAACCATTCGGTGATCCCAACACTGGTAAGACACTCAACCACGGCTTCTCGGATAGAGGGGTCTACCGAAGGATCAGCAAACAAACCGAGCATTCCAGACCTCACCAATGCAGGTGTGTTGGGCATGCAACGAATCATGAGAGAGCTTTGGGACCATTGTTTGAGCTGCAGAGTGGTGACCCCCGCGGCCACGCTGATGAGGCACTTTTGATTCAGTGAACCCGCGAGCGCCTCACAGACGGGCTGGGCGAGTCCAGGCTTCACGCACAAAAAAATTAAATCAGCGGGACCCACGGCCTTAAGATTATCGGTTGTCCAGGTCACGCCTAACTGCTCAATGATTGAGCCTTGCTCGGTGCTGGGGTCGGCAACAGTGATGCGGTCTCTGGAAAAACCGGTCTCTAACAGACCTCCAATAATGGCCTGGGCAATATTGCCGCCGCCGATGAAAGTGAGGTTTCTGTTCATAGTGTTTCTCCATTGTTACTTCGAGCGCCAAAAATGGCGGTGCCGATTCTGACCCAGGTGGCGCCGCTGGCAATGGCAGTCTCGAGATCATCACTCATTCCCATGCTGAGTTGGTTGGCTCGGTCGATCTCCGGATCCGTTGGTAATTGGTCAAGGAGTTGTCTCAGTGTTATAAAAAAGTCACGACGAGCGGGCTGACCAAAGGATTGTGGCGGTAACGCCATTAGGCCCATGAACTCGAGTCGCGAAAGCGTTCGAATGTGATCAACCAAGGCCGGCAATGCTTCCGGGGCCAGTCCGCCTTTGGAGGTTTCAGAGGCAAGGTTGATCTGGATGAAGACGCCCAATGGCGCTTTATCCTCGGGACGGTGTGCATTTAAGCGGGTTGCGATTTTCTCGGAGGCCAGACCATGCACAAAATCGAAATGCGCTGCAATGTCGCGGGTCTTGTTGGATTGAATCTGCCCGATAAAGTGCCAGCGGGCATGGGGCAGCGCTTGAATTTTGGGTATTGCATCTTGCAGGTAGTTTTCACCGAAATGGCATTGGCCGGCTTCCATGGCCCTTGCGACATCTTCAATCGGCTTGGTTTTAGAGACGGCCAAGAGATTAACGTCACTGGGCAAACGGTTCGCGTTAAGACAAGCGTCAATGATACGTGTCTGAACCTGTTTTAAATTTTCGGAGATCAATGAGAGGACGTCGTTTGTAGATGGCGAAAGCTATTGTCGCATACTAAGATAAACGAGCAAGGTCGGAGCAATGGGCTGTTGACTGGTCCATTTTAATACCGGATTAATTTTTCAAAAGGATTTTTTATGGATATCACCGAACTGCTGGCATTCAGTCATAAACAGGGTGCTTCTGACCTTCATCTCTCGGCGGGATTGCCGCCGATGATTCGAATCGATGGTGATATCCGTCGAATCAATGTCCCAGCCCTCGATTCCAAGGAAGTCTATGGGCTGATCTATGAGATTATGAATGATAAGCAGAGGAAAGAATTCGAAGAGTTTTTGGAGTGCGATTTTTCTTTTGAGATTCCAGGCATTGCGCGTTTTCGGGTGAACGCTTACAACCAGAATCGCGGCGCAGGAGGGGTTTTTAGAACGATTCCATCAAAGGTTTTGACGATGGAAGATTTGGGCATGGGAGATGTCTTCAGCAAGATTGCTCAAAGCACCCGAGGCCTCATTACGGTGACTGGCCCAACCGGTTCGGGTAAGAGCACCACGCTTGCCGCAATGATGGATTACGTAAATGCCAATCGCTACCAACATATCTTAACCATTGAAGATCCGATCGAATTTGTTCACGAAAGCAAGAAGAGTTTGGTCAACCAGAGAGAAGTTCACAGAGATACCCTGGGGTTCAATGAGGCGTTGAGGTCAGCCCTTCGAGAAGATCCCGACATTATATTAGTCGGTGAAATGCGCGATATGGAAACCATCCGCCTGGCACTCGAGGCGGCTGAAACAGGCCATGTCGTTTTTGGAACCTTGCACACGTCGTCTGCCGCAAAAACGATCGATCGTATCATTGACGTGTTCCCGGCGGCTGAAAAAGCGATGGTGCGATCAATGTTATCTGAATCATTGCAAGCCGTTATCTCGCAGAATTTGCTTAAAAAAGTGGGTGGCGGCCGCGTGGCTGCGCATGAAATCATGCTATGCACCCCCGCGATTCGTAATCTGATTCGAGAGGATAAAGTGGCTCAGATGTATTCCGCGATTCAGACCGGCGGTCAGTTGGGAATGCAAACCCTGGATCAGTGCCTCAAAGGTTTATTGGCGAAAGGATTGATCACTCGGGAGGCGGCTCAAGAGAAAGCGAAGATCCCCGAGGACTTTATGTAGCGCTAGGTTAACGTGCTGTCGCTGGACAGATAGGTTTCAAGGATCAATACCGCTGCGACATCGTCGATTGCATCACCCGCGCTGAGATTTTTCGCCTCGACGCTACTCAGACGTTCATCGACCATTGTGTGGGGAAGATTGAACCGTCCGGTCAGGCGCCGCGCAAACTTCTCAGCTTGAACGGATAGATCACTGGGCTCATCATCCATGTGCAGCGGTAAACCGACGACAAATGCCTCAGGCTGCCACACTTTGATCAGCGCCTCAATTTCAGACCAATTGGGCTGGCCCTGACGGGCTTTGAGAATGGCCAGAGGCGATGCCGTCTGGGTAACGCGTTGACCGATCGCGACACCAATGCGATGGGTTCCATAATCAAAGCCCATGATCATCGACTGATTCATTGCAGATGGTCTGAAGTAAAACCGATCAACGCAGGATCAAACCCCAGTTGCGATGACCCTAAGCTGTAACGTTCAGCTTCTGGTTCGGACAGAAGTCCCCTCCAACCGAGTGATGTGATGAGCCAGAAGTCTTCACTGATTTCTTGTTCGAGCTGGCCCTCGGCCCAGCCAGCGTATCCGAGCAGCGGCAGAACGGCATATTCCTCGGTTTGTCCTTGTTCCGCCGCGGTCCCTAAGTCGTGGATGAGTTTGGGCGGGAGGTTCAGTTGATCATTCGTGCAAACAGAGAGAAACCTTAGACAATCACTTTGGACCGGGCCGCCAATGAGCAAATTTTCGTGGGTTATCGGATTCGGGGCATGGTCGAGTACTTCGCCTACCGATGCTCCTGCGGAGCGGTTAACAATAAATCCCAGGCTTCCCTCTGAATTATTCTCCAAGATGTAAATCACCGTTTCAGAGAAATAGTTGGTTTCAGACCTTGGGTGAGCGATTAAAAAACTGCCCTCGATGACTTGTTCGATCATGGTGTGAAGCCAACCGTGTTTGTGTTTTTACGAAACTGCCAAGTTCTTACAATTTCCAGGACGTCAGTGGTGTCTCGAAGGGCCTCAGAAAACGGTGGGAAGGGTTCAGCAAGCGCCACAATATCAACGGCGGCTTGATCGAGTAAAGACTCTCCGGAGCTTTCAAGAATAAGAATTTCTTTCAGTGAACCGTCAGCTCGGACGGCGACCAGTAGTCTGAGCTTTCCATAGATGCCAGCACGGCGCGCGGCCTCGGGGTAGTTCAAGTTGCCGATGGTCTCAACCTTGCGCTGCCAAGATCGTAAGTAAAAGGCTTCGGGACTCGCCGCAGCATTGGCGCGACTCAGGCGCTGGACCCGAGTGCCTGAGAAAAAAGAGTCAGTCCTCGCATCTTGTTGCGGGCTCCTAAATTGCCTGAGATCGGCTTGCAGAGGTCGGATCGGCACTTTTTTGTCGAAGCGGGTTTGCTCCACCGGGGCCAATGAATTTTTGAGGGGTTCTGTTTCAGAGGGCGCGGACCGCCTTGCCGGCGGCGCAGATTGGGAGAGCGGGTGCGACTTTAGAGGTGCATCTGTTTTTTCGTCAGATACTTGATGAACGTCTGATAAAAATTCGACGGTCTCAGGCGAAGTTTGACTGGGCACCAGAGCAATCGTCACATCCAGTACCCGCTCGGGAACGCGGCTCAATTCAGGTGAAAACGAGATACCGAGGATGATCATCCCGTGGATGACTACGGCAAGAAATAAGGCAAAGCCTAGACGATCGTCATTGAGCTTTTCCGACGCCAGCACAGCCTAGCCTATCTGTCCTTCGAGATGATCGAGATAATCCCCTGCAATGTCTAAACCTTCGCTGGTGTCGAGTTCCCGAATACAGGTGGGACAGGTCACGTTGATCTCGGTGAGGTAATCACCGATGACATCAATGCCAACAAACAAAAGGCCCTTCTCGCGCAAGGTGGGCCCGACCTCATTGCAAATCCATAGGTCCCGGTCGTTGAGCGGTCTGGCGACGCCGCTACCCCCTGCAGCGAGATTGCCGCGTGTTTCCCCGGCAGAGGGTATTCGCGCAAGACCATGGGGCACCGGTTCGCCATTAATCAACAATATTCGAGTATCTCCCTCTTTTATCTCCGGAATAAAACGTTGCGCCATGATTTTGCGGGTTCCCATTTCAGTCAAGGTCTCGATGATGACGTTGCGATTGGTATCCTTGGCTTTGACCCTAAAGATGGACTGTCCCCCCATACCGTCCAAGGGCTTTAAAATAATATCTTGATAGTCGTCATGAAACGCTCTCAGTTCCTCTGGGTTTGAGGTGACGATCACCTCGGGCACACAGTTGGGGAATTGCAGCGCGAACAATTTTTCGTTGCAATCGCGAATGCTACTCGGCCGATTAAACACAGGA
>Ga0315331_10000761_pt1 | contig 22957 bp, 19 predicted proteins | sample M160m34915metaG_FD_203456 | JGI IMG/M metagenome (GOLD analysis project Ga0315331, IMG submission 203456) | Ammonia-oxidizing marine archaeal communities from Monterey Bay, California, United States - M1 60m 34915 | ecosystem: Environmental > Aquatic > Marine > Intertidal zone | place: USA...
CTGCAGCGAAACATGATGTGAAATGAAGTTATGAGTAAGCTGTCATGGAACATCGAGCCTGTCATTGTTGTGGGCTGATTCACCGGTTGCCCAGCCTTATGCCCGGTCAGCAGGCTGTCTGTACTCGGTGCGGCACCGGTATTTCTGTGCCGGGATGTCGTCGCGTGTCGGCCAGTCGCACAGCCGCCGCCGCATTCGCCGCGTTGGTGCTCTTCTGGCCAGCCATTCTCTGCCCCATCTTGCAGATTGAAAAGCTCGGCCATCAGCAGCAATCCAGTATTCTAAGTGGTACGGTCGAATTGCTGTGTCACGGAAACTGGCTGGTTGGGGGCATTGTTTTACTGTTTTCTGTCGTGTTCCCGCTGACCAAGATTATGTTGTTGCTGGAACTCAGTCTTTTGGAAGTTCTGCATCGTCGCCACAAGGCGCTGACGCTGCGGATTATGGAGCACGTCGGCAAGTGGAGCATGATGGATGTGATGTTGCTGGCGTTCCTTGTCATGCTGGTCAAGCTCGGCAATCTTGTGGAATTCCATTTGGGGCCGGCTGTGGTTGCCTTCATCGCCTGTGTCGCCATGAGCATGATCGCGTCGCTGACTTTTGACCCACACGCTATCTTTGAAGACTCATGAGTCAGCCAATGAAAACGCCCGAACCGTCCGGCAGTGACGCTGCTGTTTCAGAGACCACGATTCCCGAATCCGGGTTTCCGCTGGCAGAAGTCAAAGACGTCTCGGCTTCGCCGGGTTTGCTGCGTCTTTCCAAAATGTGGTGGGTCACCCTGCTGTGTCTGATACTTGCGATGGGGCTTGTCTGGACGTCGCTTCCTGACCACGGCCCGGAAATCACGATTCGGTTTCCAGAAGGTCATGGGCTCAAGCCGGACGACACTGTTCGCTACCGCGGAATAGAAGTCGGAACGGTCACGGAAGTGACTCTTGATGAAGCGTTGTCTGCGGTTGAAGTGTCCGTAATGCTGAATCCGGGAGGTGGTGTCCTGAACCGGGAGGGCACGAGATTCTGGATCGTCCGACCGCAACTGAGTCTAATGGGAATCAGCGGTCTTGAAACGGCAGTGGGGTCCAAATACATCGGGGTCAGCCCCGGCGATCCTACAGCACCACCAGGGAAACATTTTCAGGGATTGACGGCCTCGCCTCCGGATGAACTTGCGGAAAATGGTCTGGAGTTAATTCTGCGCGGCGATGGTCGACACGGCCTGAGTGCCGGCTCACCCGTGACATGGAGAGGTATTGACGTGGGCCAGGTGTTGACTGTGAACCTGTCTGCTGATGCTCGACACGTTGATGTGACGGTACGAATAGATCGCCGCTATCACCGGTTGGTGCGGAGATCTTCAAAGTTTTGGATCACGAGTGGGTTTGATGTCGACGTCGGTTTCTCAGGAGTGAAACTCAACGCCCAGTCGCTGAGCACGATGATTCGTGGGGGGATTTCTCTGATCACGCCAACCGAAGGCGACGATGCTCCAATCGGCAGCGGCCACATGTTTCCGCTGGTTCAGAAGCCGGTCACGGAGTGGCTGGAGGCCGCAGACAATGTTCCATTAGTCGGATTCTCTCTGCCTGAAACCGTTCTGGTACAGGGTACGCGCAGCACGACTGTTTTTGGGATTCCGCGTTCGAGGGCCTACACGCAGGTCGGGCTGCTGACCGTTGGTGCAACAGGAACAAATCTGCTGACTGCAGAACTACCACTGGCAGCTGACGAGGAAGACCGCACGCTGGCGGAATTTCGGATCCAGTTGATGACCGGAGAATCTGTTGCCGTCCGGGACGTGGCACTCGACGACTGCCTTAGCAGCGATAACGGTACGCTGAGAATCCCGGTTGAAGTTTCGGGTTTCCCGACGGCGGCGTCCGCACAGTTCCGCGTGCCAACGGCACCGGAAGAGTGTATTGCCGTACGGACTGCTGCCAGCGAGTCGAAGCCGATGCCGATAATTCAGAGCATTGATCGGGAACAGTTGTCCCTGACCGGGTTAACCGGCGGCTGGATAATCAGCGGAGATACGGATTATTCGGCATCACATGGTGCCCCGGTGGTGGCTACTTCGGACGGGAAGATTATCGGGATTCTGCTGAACAATAAAAGCGGACCGGTGGTGGCACCGCTTTCAGATGACAATCGCTGACGTGCTGCCTTGCGCGACTGTCGGCAGACTGAGGACGGTTGGCCGCTTGCGGAAAGTTCCGGCGGCACTTACCCGGCCACCACCTTGCGAGTGACGATTTCGGGTACGGCTTCGTCTGCAAACGTTGAGAATCCTGTCACAAATTGCAGTTCGCTGAGTGTTTTTTCCGTGTCGTGAATGCTGCCTGCGACGGCGTCCACTTCGGTCGACAGCGTACCGGGATCGCCCTTGCTGATACCTCTTTCGGCCAGCGACCGGATCTTGTTCTCCAGTCGTTTTTGTTCTGCTCTGACCAGCTCATAACTGTCGCGCGCCTGTTCGAAATTCTTCCGTCGTTGTTCGCACGTCTGGCGGTTGTCCTGCAGTGTTGCCATGATTCGCTCGCGTTGTTGGTTTTCCGGACGGGCCTGTTCACGCTCGATTCGTCCGTTCACCTGACGCAGTTCACGTTTAATGGCGTCCAGCGTGGTTGTTTCGAAGAAACGATTCAGAGAATTCTCTGTATACAGCAGCTTCAGGAACAGCCACAGCAGTCGGTCCAGGCCGCCCAGACGAACTTCGGAAAACGCAGAATCTGTGTCTTCTGTACCGTGGGCCGCCTGGTATTGGCGTGTGATATTTCGCATCTCTTCACACTGGGCCATCAGCTCTTCAAATCGCCGCTGCGCACCACGCGGCAGCGATGTCAGCATTCGTCTCATCCGGACCTCGGCAGTCCTGGCGTCGTCTGCTTTCAGTTGCTGATGTTCCTGAATATCTACGAACTGGCGGAACCTTGAATGGGTACCCACGAATCCCAGCCATGCAAGTTCCGCTGCGGCAACCAGTGGAAGACCAACCTCCGGCCGTCCGGATACCACTGAAAATCCGACGCCACCGACGACTGCAAGCAGGTTCCAGTGGTTCGAAAATGCGGCCTTGATGTATTTCCAGATACTCACGTGATTCCGGTCACTGAACGAAGTTTACTTACGCACGTCGTCGTGCTGTGATTGATACCATTCATTTTCGTCAGTGACAGTTAGGCAAGTCTTTACTTATCGTTGCCCGATTCCAGCACTTCCAGAATATCACGAATTCCAAAGACGGTCTCTTGAAAATCGGGTTCTCTCTGCATTTCCAGCGCCGGGCGGTTCGGTGGTTCCACTTCAATCTGGTGCAGCAGAGTACCGGGCGACCGGCTGAGAATAAAGACACGGTCACCAAGATACACGGATTCTTCGATTGAATGAGTCACAAAGAATACGGTCGCCTGCACTTCTCGCCAAAGACTTACCAGTAAATCCTGCATCTGCATTCGAGTATGCGGGTCCAGTGCTCCAAAGGGTTCGTCCATCAGGATGATTCTGGGACGCAGGATCAGAGTTCTGGCGATGGCGACTCTTTGGCGCATACCTCCTGACAACTCGTGAGGATACTTGCTGGCATCTGTCGCGACGTTCAGTCCGACCTTGCTGATCCACTCTCTGGCCAGTTCATTGCGTTCCACTCGTCTCATGCCCCGGCATTCAAGTCCGAAAGCCACGTTGTCCAGCACCGTGCGATTATCAAAGCTGGTATAGTCCTGAAACACCATGCCGCGATCAGGGCCTGGTCCCCCGACCGGGTTCCCTTCAACCAGCACGTCCCCGGTCGTTGCGGGGTGTTGAGGTTCAAGTCCTGCAATCATTCTCAGGATTGTGCTCTTGCCGCACCCACTGGGTCCAAGTACGGATATGAACTCACCCTGGCCGTGCAGATCGGGCACTTCGAATGAAACATCCGTCACTGCGGTAAAGGCGTCGTGACGCCCCGCGTTGTACGTCTTGGTGACGCTTCTGAATTCGACGATGTTTGTCTTAGCCATGAGGATAAGATACTGAAATTGAATCGCATCGGCCAACCCAGGCGTCTGTTTGTCTGATGAACCTGTCGCCGATCGGAATGGATCAGAGTTTTCAGGCACTGTGCAGAAGCCTGAAACCGATGTCTGGCCCGATTTCTGATTTCCGGTTTTCAGCCGGTCACCGGTTGCTGTCTGACGTATTGAGAGTGACTTCTGAGAGCGGGCGTACAGATGTGCGACCACCGTCGACTTGAGCAGGGATATTGCCGCCGTGTTCTTTTTGAGTCGCCTGCGGCATGCCGATATTGACAAGTCATCTGCTGTCGCTACAGTCATACGTGACACAGGTGCCGGACTGATCTGTCATCAGTTCGGAGAATAGGGAAGACGGTGCAAATCCGTCGCGGTCCCGCCGCTGTAACCGAGGACGAACCCCAATATCAGCCACTGCGGCGAAGGTCGGTTAAGCCGACCATCGCGGGAAGGTTTTGGGTCCAGCATGATTCGGAAGCCAGAAGACCTGCCTGGTTGTCATTGTTGATGGAACCCTCGGGGAATCGGGTTCTCTTACGTTCGTTCAACGCATCGATTTGCGCATCTCTGTCCTGTTGTAACCGGTGTCAGGTTTCCGTTGCGCGCTAATGAGTGATTCGATCGCTGCGGGAAACCAGCCGAACCAGTTGTGTACGGACGCTCGCCGTGAGAGTGAGGAAACAATGCATATTAGGCGTCGTCGTAAGGGCTTTACGTTAATCGAGCTGCTGGTTGTTATCGCGATTATCGCCGTGTTGACAGCGCTGCTGCTTCCTGCTGTCCAGCAGGCACGCGAGGCTGCACGTCGCACGCAGTGCAAGAACCGGCTGAAGCAGTTAACACTTGCGTTGCACAATTACGCCGATACCTACCGCGAAATGTTGATGCCATATGTCATCGAAGATACCGCACGTCTTGCATATCTTACGTCGTCTGTTGGTTCTCAGGGAACATCTCAGTTCTGGTTCGGGACGGTTAACTACGACGAACCGGATCCCGCGTCACAGCTGAACTATGCATCGGGACCGCTGGCACCGTACATGGAAACCAATTACCAGGCATTTCAGTGTCCCGACTTCGGGCCGCCGCAGATGGATAACATCAGATTTGGTCGCCCCGCGTCCGGGTTCGGTTTCAACGGCTACTACCTGTCGCGTCCATCAGGAATCCACTGGCCACCACCGACTTATGCAGCACGCCCCCATCCCGATCCGGTCACGCGTCGTCTGGCAGAAGTCGTCCAGACCAGTCAGACAATAGTGTTTGCTGACAGTGCTCAGGTGAAGATGACTTCCTTCGCACCGCCTGCCTTCAGCTTTGAAGAAAACTGGATCCTCGATCCTCCCAGTCGCAATTTCCCGACGATCCACTATCGCCACAGCGGTTCCGCCAACGTTGCATTCCTGGATGGACATGTTGAATCCAGGTCGCGTCATTATCGCGTGGACGTACCGGGAACAAACTTTCTGTCGCCTAAGCAGGCCAGCCTGATGGACGAGAATCGACTTGGGTATGTCAGCGACGGCAATCTGGACAAACCTGCACTGCAGGACGAACTCTACGATCGCAGGTAGATCCTTCAACGAACTATTTAAGCAGAGAGCATCTCGTGAGACATTCTTGTTTACTGACGTTGATTCTGATCATTCATGCCTGCACTGGTTGCGGCTCGGCCGATACGGCGGCTGAACGCGATGGGCTCATGGTGTTTGTGGATACGGCAACGTCCACGCCCATCGTGACTCTAGTCCCTGATTCGGTTCCCTCCCTGAATCCTGCAACCGGAAAACGAACTTTAATGCCTGGTCTGTACTGTCCGGTCTGTGAACAATGGTATCCGGTTCCAGCGCCTGAACAGATCAATCGACAGCCAGGGGCAGCTCTGTGCCCCATTACTAAAACACCTCTGATGGCTGCTGGACCGTGGCCGGAAGAGTCAGGTGCATCCGGCGGCAGCAGATAAAAGCCTGTTGCGTCTTGCTGGAGCCGGGCTTAAGACAGCGCTTCAGTTGCAGCATTCACAGACTCATTTCGGTGACCTCAGCAGACCGAATCAACGTTGCGTTCAGGTGTAATTCTGAATCGCACTGACACGGCAGGCTGACTGCCTGGAATCGATTGCCGACCTTCACCACGAAGTCAGTTTTGTCAAAGCCCAGTGTGGCTGCTGCGCTGGTGGTGATCATCGGCAGCAATTCCCAAATCGGCGCTGCGTTCTTTTGGCTGGCCACAAACTGCAGTTCTTTCCAGACACTCAAATCCGGATTTGACGCTCGGCTGTCGGTTCCCAGCAACACCACCGCGCCTGCCGACTGCAACTTCTGCCACGGATGTGACTTGTGCCCGAAGTACGTGTGAGTTCGTGGGCAGTAGACGACGGCAACATGCGGATGACGTGACAGAAACTCAATCTCATCGCGACCAAAGTAGTTTCCGTGAACTGCTAATGCTCGGTCCAGTTGTGCAAGTTTTTCAAGGTACCGCAGCGGCGCTGTGCCTGGCGAAAGAGTCTGCGGATCCCAGATGTTCAGTGACTGCAAAAAATTAACGAAGCGGCCAGTCTGGTTCTGCAGTAACTCCACTTCATCAACTGTTTCGGCCAGATGCATGGCCACCGGCGCTGACGATCGTCTGGCGATGTCGACGAGACCTTCAAACAGTTCCGGGTGGACACTGTACGGAGCATGCGGACTCAGGCCGCGCACCAGGTATTTTCTGTCCGTAACCGTGTCACTTGCGGGTGTTACCCTGACATGCCGGTCGGCAACGTTCAGTTGTGTGGAGATGTGTTCCGTGGAGAATCCGATTGATTCACGAAAGCTGACGCCTGACATCTGTGACTTCTGAAGTTTCTGCTGCAGTGTGCGGACACCAGTCTCTGTGGTTGTAATTTCACCGATCAGGCGAACGCCGGCTTGCCTGCTTTCGCGCAGACCGCTGCAAATACCGTCTGTCGCAAAGTGCAGCTCGTGCGGATCTTCGGACCGGTACTGAATAACAGAGCGAATCCAGTCGGTAAACGGCGCTGGCGGGGACAACGGGCTGGTCAGGCGGGAAAACTCAAGGTGCGTATGAGCGTTGACAAATGACGGCATGAGGGCAACGGCCTCAACCCGCGCCAGCTCATCGGCGGGGGTTTCACACATTTCTGCGACTGTGCCATCAACGATTGTTATTCGAATGTTCTGTCGTGGTGGCTCACCGGGATTTACCAGCCAGGCACAGCGAATTACGATTTCTTCGCGGGCCTCTGGTTCGATGTTAATACCGGTCATCATGTCGTGAGTCAGGTCCGGGTGACAAATAAGAACTGCTGTGACGAGGGGGGGAATGTCGACAGTACAGCGGAAGAAAACAAACAAGTACAGCGTCGGCAGGTGTTGTTGAGCCAGGCAGATTGTGTTGTAGGCCGCGGCATTGTACTCAGCAGGTGGGACTTTGGGCGTAAAGGAAAAACGAAATGTCAGAATCGACCGTCACCGCACCGAATATACTGCGAGTCGTGACTGGTGCAGTTGCGGGTGGCGTGCCGGGATTCATCGCCTTCGGGCTGTTATTCAGACGAGGACTTTATGGAATGGTGGTGCCCGGAGCGATGACGGGATGGGCCTGTGGTGCGTAGTCTGGTGGTCGGCCGATTCCGCTGGAGATACTGAGTGCGATTCTGGCGGCAGGAACGTGTCTGTTCACAGAGTGGCACTATATTCCCTTCCTTGCGGATGACAGCTTTTCGTGCTTTCTGCTCAACTTAACGATCTTCAGCTGCGCACGCCCCTTTCACACGGTAGCGGGCATCGTTACCGGGGGGCATTGAATGAATTCTAACGGGGTCATTCTGCTGAAGTAACTTCCCAGACGGATCGATAGGCGCCAGACTGCTCGAACCAGCTCAGTAATTTAGTAAAGAAGTCGTCGGCGGCCAGCGTTGCACTGTCGCCGATGACAACCAGTTTTCGTCGGGCTCGTGTCAACGCAACGTTCATTCGCCGTGCGTCCGACAGAAAACCGACTTCGCCTTTGCCGTTTGAACGTACCGTGCACATCACCACGGCTTCTTTTTCGCGGCCCTGAAAACCATCAACGGTATCAACTTCCAGATGGTCGTATTCGGTGTGCTGCCGCAGCCACCGTACCTGAGCCGCGTAGGGCGCGATCACCGCGATATCGCGAGGATTCAATCCTGCCTCACAAAGCGCATTGACCTGTTGCAGCACGAGTCTGCCTTCCTGAGGATTCAATCGACTGAGACCTTCAGGTTCCTGTTCTTCTTCCCAGCCCGCTCCGGCGGTATCGATGAATACGACGGGGCTGGCGTCGACAGTCGTGTCGTCGATTGATGGTAGATCCGTCAGCAGATGCTGTCTTACGGAATCGTCTGCGGTCAGCCTCCCGTCGTAAAAATGCCGAGACGAAAAGTCCATGATCTGTTCGTGCATTCGATACTGTACAGTCAGCTGACGAGTGACGGCATCGCCATAGTGTTCCACCAGTCGCTGCATCAGGCTGACCGCGTACCCCTCTTTTGCAGCCGCGCTCGACAGTATGGTGGGCGGCAACTGACAGTGGTCTCCGGCCAGGACAATCCGGTCGGCGTATTTCATTGGCACCCAGCAGCCCGGTTCAACGCTCTGGCAGGCCTCATCAATCACCAACAGATCAAACGGATGATCGTCCAGAATACTGAAGTCAAAACTGACCGTTGCACAGATGACCCGTGCACCGGCGATGACCTCGCCGATTGCCTGGCGTTCCAGCATCCTCGCGTGACGCCGCAGTTCACGAGCTTCCTGACGCTGTTGATATTTTTGGCCCGATGCGGGTCTGGCACGCGTAAATCGACTGGCTTTGCGTTCCAGCTGATCGGCTTCACGCAGCATTTCATGAATGACATGGTGTGCGTCATGCTGTTCCACAAGGGCATCGAGAGTGTGGCTGCGCACGACTTCCAGCACTCGAGCCGGATGGCCCAGGCGCACGGCATTCTCTCCCGCAGCAATAAGACGTTCCAGCAGATTATCCACCGCGGTGTTGCTGGGGGCACATGCCAGGACGCGCTCGCCATTGGCGACAGCCTGTCTGATCAGCTCAACAACGGTTGTCGTCTTTCCCGTTCCGGGCGGGCCGTGAATGATCGCCAGGTCGTTGGCCGACATTGCAAATTCGACGGCCTGCTGCTGCGAATCGTTCAGGCATTCGGCACGCGCCGCGTCAACATTCGTACGGAATGTCGGGGGTCGGTCATACAGCATCAGATCCCGCAGCTGACCGGGGCGGCTGGTTGCCTTTTCGGCCGTCTTCATGGCTGCAAGTTGTCTTTTTCGAGTGACCTCATCCGGTGATAAATCAAGGCGAAATCGATCACCTTCGGGCCAGTCATCAATGGCGATCTCAAGCGAGTCCGGCCGTCGAGCACTCACCACTCCCGGCCGTGACTCGCCCTGGCCGTCACCATCAGGTGAAAGAATGACCGGGCTGCCTGCCTTGAACCGGTGCCACGGAAGTCGTTCAGTGGATCGGCGTTTCTGCAGGGTGATCAGGTAACGGCCGCCCAGTCCGGTGGTGTGAGTCCTCACGACCATGTCCAGCAGCGTTTCTCCTCCGCGTTCGGCCTGTGCAGACGATTGCACGTGACGCCGCTGCTCCAGTCGTTCGCGTTCGGCATCCCCTTCCATCTCCAGCCAGCGGCGAAGGTTATTGAAATGCTGGTCAGGTCTGAGCGGCGGATTGGGGGTTTGTGACATGGCGACGGAGCATACCGAGCTGAGTTCGCAGTACAATGGTGCGCCGCAGGCACACACTGTCTGCAGGGGGCTGCAGCACCCCATGACTTTCGTCCGGAAATCAACACCAGCGAGAGTTTTTTCGTCCCGCCGTTGATTTATGCTGCCTTATGCGCCGATCATCGTATAACAATTTCGCGTTCGATGAACCGGATCAGTTGTTGCGCAATGCTGGTCTTCAGGCCGTGAAATTCTGCCAGCGTCGTTGCCTCGGGGGACAGAACCTCGACGTGATTTTCCAGCGAAGAAATTGCGGCAGTGTCGTTCAGTACAATACAGTCGCAGTGTTTCATCCGGAGCTTGCGCATGGCGTTCGTTCGTGGATCCTGAGACTCCAGAGCAAATCCGACGACCCAGCGATGACCTTTCCGGCCACCCAGTTCAGCCAGAACGTCGGACGTTTCGACCAGTTCCAGAACGATCGGACTGCCCGTCTTGGTGATCTTTCCGTCGACACGTTCCCTGGGTTGATAGTCACATACTGCTGCCGTTGCAATGACTCCATCGCACGCGGGAAACAGTTCCAGACAGGAGGACCTTAATTCGTTGGTGGTTTCAATCTGGGTCACGCGGACTCCGGCCGGAACAGGCAGGTCAACCGGTCCGGTCACCAGAATGACCTCGTGGCCCGCCGCGATCGCCGCTTCTGCAATGGAATAGCCCATTCGGCCGCTGCTGGCATTCGACAGAAATCGAACGTCGTCGACGTATTCGCGTGTTGGTCCGGCTGTGATCAGAATGCGCATTAGGGCTCACTCCGCAAACTGGTCTGCCAGCACTTTCAGAATTGTTTCCGGAGCAGCCATACGACCGGCGCCGACCTGTCCACAGCTCAGCCAGCCGTCTTCAGGGTCCACGATCATCATGCCGTCTTCGACGATCTGGCTGACATTGCGCTGCACCGATGGCTTGGCCCACATCTCACAGTTCATGGCCGGCGCGACATAAACCGGCGCTTTCGTCGCCAGCACGGTTGTCGACAGCAGGTCGTCGGCAAAGCCGTTGGCAATTCGAGCAATACTGCTGGCGGTTGCCGGCGCGATGATGACAACTTCAGCACGTTGTGCCAGTCCGATGTGTTCGCCCCGGTAATGTTCTCTGACTTCAAATCCTTTGCTGTGCACGGGACGATTTGTCAATGCTTCAAACGTGGTGGCACCGATGAACTGGTGTGCGGATTCAGTCATGATGACCGACACGATCGCACCTCTCTGCGCCAGTTTACTGCACAAATCTGCCGACTTGTACGCAGCGATGCCACCGGTGACTCCCAGCAGAACTTCCCGATTTTTCAGTACCGACATGGTTCCTGTTGCCTTAAGCCGCTAAAAGACCTCCAACCGTCGTGTCAGTCCACAGCATGACACGAAAACAGGCGTTGCGAAACCGCAACGCCTGAGATGATGTCCGTCTGAACTCCGGCCCGCCAGTCACGTTGACATACGCAGGGATGATTTTCAGCTCGAAGCCGTGGCTCCAAGCAAACCGCCAGGGCAGGCCTGCGGTGTTTCACATTTACAGGTCGTCGATTCCGGGACCACCGTCTTCTGCCAGAAGTGCTTCGAGCGCGTCCACTGTGTCCGATTCGTCTTCCACAACCTGAACCCGGCCACTGGTGTCCAGATAGATTTTGTCGGTCATGATTTCAGCAACCACGATCTCCATCAGGTCTTTTGTGGGCAGATCAACCAGCGCGCGAGCACCCCGATTCAAGGCGACCATTCGCTTTTGAACCAGTGTCGTCAGCTTAAACCGTCCACCTACTTTTCTCGCAATCTCGTCTTCACGAAACTCGTCATGCATTCGATGCCGTCTCCTCAGACTTCAGGATCTCACAGATTTCACCGATGGCTCGCTCCAGTTGGTCGTTGACCACAATGTGGCGATACCGGTCCGCAGATTGTAACTCGCTGGCCGCAGTTGCCAGCCGTTTCCGGATAACTTCCTCATTTTCCGTGCCGCGAGACCGCAAACGGCGTTCAAATTCTTCGGCAGAGGGTGTCTTCAGGAATATCGTAACAGCATCCGGATACTGCTGCATTACGTTCAACGCGCCTTCGACGTCGATTTCCAGGAAAGCCCATGCATTTTCGGTCCAGGCTCGCTCGACTTCAGATCTCAGCGTCCCATACAGAAAACCTGACGAAAACACTTCGGCAAATTCGAGAAATTCGTTTTCTGACAGACGGCTGCGGAAGTCCTCATCTGTCAGGAAGTAATAGTCTTCGCCGTCCGCCTCCTGAGGCCTCGGCTCACGCGTGGTCGCAGATACGGACTTCATCAGCTTCACCGGAGCGTCGTTGATCAGTCGGTTGACGATCGTCGTCTTTCCACTGCCGCTTGGCCCGGACAGGATTAGTACACGTTGACCGGAGTTTGAATTTTGTCCGAGTGTATTCATTGTCCAGCTTCTGTGAGGACTGCCATTGTCGCACAATGCATGCGCGTCGGCAAAAGATCCTGCAACAGTCTTTTTCGCGAGCGTCAGACGCTCGATCACAGGGTTTTTCAGTATAGAAGACGGCCGATCGCTGTGTGCTTCACTCCACGTTCTGCAGGATTTCGCGAATCCGCTCGATGGCTGCCTTCATCTCAACCACATTGTGAGCAATGGTTACGTTATTGGCTTTGGACCCAATCGTATTGATTTCCCGAAACATTTCCTGCCCCAGAAACTCCAGCTTCCGGCCCATCGATTTTTCGTCATTCAGAAAGCGGCGGAACTGCTGGATATGCGACCTCAGTCGCGTGATTTCTTCATTGATGTCACAACGATCAGCAAACATCGCAACTTCACGAATGACGTCTTTGTCTGCCACCGGTGCTTCTGTGTCATGGATGGCTTTTCGGACACGATCCAGAAGTTTTTCACGATATTCGGACACAACAACCGGAGCATGTTTTTCGACTTCGTCGACCTGCTGTTCGATGCTGTTGCACTGCAGTGTCAGGTCCTGCAGCATTGACTCGCCTTCTGTCCTGCGAAAGTCCTGGAAATGGTCCAGCGTTTCACGCAGGGCGGCCTCGAGTATTGGCCAGACAGATTCGACAGTTTCGACAGACAGTTCGGACTCCGACACAACGCCTGGCAACTGCAGCAGATCCGACAGCACAACCGGCGAAGCCTTCTCCGCTGGCAGCTCTTTTGTCACTTCGGCTAACTGCTGCAGATATGCATCCAGAACTGTCCGGTCGATGGAGTAACCGCTGGACTGAGACGTCAGTCGAACACGAAACGAGAGCTGTATGGCGCCTCGTGCGATGTTTTCTCGCACCAACTTTTCAATATTGCTTTCGAAACGAGCGATGACGTCCGGCAGACGCATGGATACCTTGAGGTATCGATTATTGACCGCTTTCAGTTCGATGCTGACATAAGCTGATTCGGACTCACGCAATGCATTTCCAAACCCCGTCATACTTAACAGCACTGGAAAACCTCTCTCAGTACCGACGATGATTCGGTGCCAATAGTGTGGAAATCGTCACGACGGCGGGATGGTGATTGGCGACGGATCGTGCAGTTGCACTCTGGCCTGCAGAACTCCCTCTGCAAGTCCCCGTCACTCTTTTGGTGTGTCGCCCTCAGTTGGCTCTTCGTCCGCCGGCTCTTCTTTAGCAGCTGATTCTGGTTTCGGTGTTGAATCAGCGGCCTCAGTTTCAGGTTCTTCCGCAGACTCTGCGTCATTCTCCGCTGGAGCCGGCGATTCTTCTTCATTCGCTTCCGGATCAGCGCCCGCGTTGTCCGTCGCTTTCTTTTCGCCATCTGCGTCGAAGTTTTCATCGTCTGCTTCTGCAGCTGCCTTTTCAGGCTCTTCCGCCTGCTCTGTCTCCGGAGGCTTTGCGCTCTCATCTGTATCTGCGGGCTCTGGTGCCCCCACAAATGCCTCTGTCCCAGTCGACTCGTTCTTGGCGATCGCTCTCATTGAGATACCCAGCAGGCCTGCTGTGGCAACCCAGACAACAGCGACAATGATTGTGATCTTTGTGAAAACGTCACCTGCGCGAACACCTAAAGCACTCTGCCCGCCCATGCCTCCAAAGGCCCCCGCAAGTCCACCACCACGGCCACGCTGAATCAGTACCAGCAGAATCATGATGATGCTTGAAAAGACCAGCAGTATTAACAATGTGTAGAACACAAAACTGTATGTCATAATTCCATATACTCCGTGGCCCGCACGTTGGGTGTTCTGCAGGGGGGCGATCAATGATTGAAGGTCAGCGGTAACTGAATTCCCTCAGGATCGTGAGATGTTAATTGTCGTGTAGTGATCACGTGAGGTGTGACACTGTCTTCATAAGCCTGCACAAGCGGTCGTCATACTACAAGACTGAGATCGTCCGACGAGCTTAAATTCATCATTGCTGTGTTTGCTGCCGTTGCCAACTCAGGCTGTTGCCAGTTTTCGAGCCGCATCGATGATGGGCACGAACAAGTCCGGTTTCAGGCTCGCGCCGCCGACCAGAGCCCCGTCCACATTTGTTTGTCCCATCAGTGTTTCGGCGTTGTCGGGCTTAACACTGCCGCCGTAGAGAATGCGGACATTATCTGAGAATGTCGAATTGTAGCGATTGGCGATCCAATTGCGAAGATGTTCATGAGCAGATTCCGCCTGCTCCGGACTTGCCGTGACCCCTGTGCCAATGGCCCAGACGGGTTCATATGCGATTACCAGGTCTTTCCCATCCTGCTCAGAAATATCAGCCAGTCCGCCGGTCATTTGAGCATCAAGAACGGATTCGGTATGTCCACCTTCGCGGTCGCTCAGCAATTCACCCACGCACAGAATGACCTTCAGACCGCCAGCAATGGCTGCTTTGACCTTGCGGTTGATGGTTTCGTCGGTCTCGCCCATGACGTGCCGCCGTTCGCTGTGGCCGATGATGACGTAATCGCAGCCGACGTCCCGCAACATGTCGACAGCAACCTCACCTGTGAAGGCTCCACTCGCTTCGAAGTACACGTCCTGAGCTCCGACCTGCACTCCGCTGCCAGCGACTTTGTCGCTAATTGTTGTCAGGTACGGATAGGGTGGGCAGACCAGAACCTCCACGCCGTCTTCTGCCGCGGGCGAATCGACAGCCAGTGCGGCCGCCAATTCCTGACCGCTGGCGCGGTTGGTGTTCATCTTCCAGTTACCCGCAACGAGAAACCGTCGCATTATCTTCTCCTTCAAATTACCACATGGCCGCGACTGAACTGTAAGTGGTCGCCTGGACCTGAAGGGTCCGTTCCGACTGGTCGCTCTGGGCGACTCGGCAACAACATGTTTTCAGCGGAACAAGCCCCGAAAGTGGGGGCCAGCGTACTGAAATCTACAAATAGAAGGGGCATCGTACTATGGGCCATTGGCAGGTCAACTGCGATCACCAGCGGATCCGCAGCTTTCGCCCGTTGCACGATGGGGATCTCAGGATCGGCAAAACGGGCTGTTTCGTGTTGCCCAGGTTCCCTCGCATTCTGGCAAACACCGCAACCGGACCGCCCCCTGGACGGCAGAATTGCTTTCTCGCCAGCGACAGATCGCGAACGCGACACTGACAGCTCCACTTGCGGAGACTCAGTTCAACGGTTCACTGCGAGGGTACGAGCCCAGAATTTCCAGTCGGTCTGCCATAGACTCCAGTGCCTTCAGTGTTCGCTTGATCTTGGCGTCGGTCACATGCCCTTCAAAATCAAGGAAGAACAAGTACCCGATTTCCGGAGACCGCAGCGGGAAGGACTCAATCCACGTCAGATTGACCTTGCACTTCTTAAAGACCTGCAGCGCATCTGAAAGGGAGCCAGGTTTGTGTGGTATCTGCAGTAGAATTGCGGTGCGATCGTGTCCTGTGGGTTCAGCAATGGAATCGCCGATAATGGCGAAACGCGTCATATTATTGCGATTATCTTCTATGCATTCGGCAACGATCTGGATGCTGTACTGGACGGCCGCCTGTTGACTGGCCACGGCCGCTGCACCTGGTTTGTCGCGAGCCAGCTGGGCCGCAGTTGAAGTGCTGGTGACTTCGATCAGTCTGGCATGCGACATGTTCTTCGCGAGCCAGTCGCGGCATTGCGACAGTGCCTGTGGCTTGCTATAGATCTCAGTGATTTCGCTTCGATCGCATCGTGCCAGCAGGTTGTGGTGGACATGCAGCTGGATTTCCCCACAGATTCTGAGGGGCAGTCGCGTGAACATGTCCAGTGTGTCAACAATGCGTCCATCTGTGCTGTTTTCGATGGGCACCAGGCCATAATGCACATGCCCCCGATTTACTTCCTCAAAAACCGTCGCAATGGTACTGACGGGAACGAGATCCGCAGACTCGCCGAATCTGTTGATTGCGGCCAAGTGTGTAAAACTATATGCCGGGCCAAGATAGGCCACTCGGATATTCTTGACGCGTTGCCGTCCGGCACTCAACACGCCTCGGAAAATAGATTTCAATTCGACCGTCGACAGCGGACCCTTGTTCATGCCTTCAAGCATGGTCCACAGTTTGACGTCGTCCTGGACATCAAAAACGGCCTCCTGCGGAGATTCCGATTGAGCCACTTTCTTTAGAAACGTTTCCACCCGTTGATTCAGCAGGCCGACCAGTTCTTTGTCGATTGCAGCGAGTTTTTGATCCGGACTGGCCGGAGCGGAACGTGTCTTTGCAGTCCTGGCCGGTGACGGGGCTGAAGCCGGTTTTTTTGCCACCTTCTTCTTGACGGTTTTTGTGGCTTTTTTCTTTGCCATGATGGTCCTTAGCGCCGTGGCAGACATGAAGTGGCAGCGCAGCTGCTGGGGAGGGACGGGACGATACTGAAGGAGGGTGTTGTGATACCTCGTCCCGGAATTCGCTTGTACCGGTGACGTTTTTCATTTTCAAGGTGGGCTATCTTCTCATCCCAAAGGTTACAGCAAACCTCTGCTGATTCCCCAAAAATGCCTCGTGAATGACATGTGTGGCCAAAATGGCACTCCAGCCGCTCGCGGTAATAATGCCAGAATGGCACTCCCCTGCCGGGTTGATTTTCGGACCCTCCCTGCCACATTGTCGTATTTTTGCTCGAAATCATGCATTGTTATGTGTCTAAGGTGTTACTGAGAAAACGCTTAGAACAACAGAATGTGTTTTGGCGCGCATTATGCTTTTGAGCAGCTGGAATGTCATGGGCCTGCCCGTTTGTGACGCGGTCATTGCGGGAGGGTTTTGAGCTGTTGAGCGCATGGGGTAGCCGCGCTTGATTCGCCCAAGGTGGCAATTATTCAGGTCGTTGATGAGGCCGAAATGGTTTCGGTGCACCAGTCAGAGGTTACTCGGTTCAGTCATGATCACATACGAGACCTTCAGCGTCTCAGCAATCAATCGATAAAAGAAGTCAGGAGCTCACAGATGGCAGTCTCAGGTGAAAAAATCATCGGTATCGATCTTGGAACGACAAATTCGGTTGTGTCCGTCATGGAAGGCGGCGAACCCAAGGTCATCGCTAATCAGGAAGGAAGTCGTACGACACCCAGTGTGATCGCCTTCACCGATAAGGGTGAGACACTCGTTGGCGATCCTGCCAAACGGCAGGCAGTGACAAACCCCACAAATACGATCTACTCGATCAAGCGATTCATGGGGCGACGGCACAGCGAAGTGCATTCAGAAGAAAAGATTGTTCCGTACGATGTGGTTGGTGCTGATGCCGACTACGTGAAGGTCAATGTTAGCGGCAAGGAACACACTCCACCGGAGATTTCCGCGCTTGTGCTTCGCAAGCTTAAGGAAGCGTCCGAAAGCTATCTTGGTCACAAGGTGAACAAAGCGGTGATCACCGTGCCGGCCTACTTCAATGATGCTCAGAGGCAGGCCACAAAAGATGCCGGCCAGATTGCCGGGTTGGAAGTGGCGCGAATTATTAACGAGCCAACTGCCGCTGCTCTGGCTTATGGGCTGGACAAAAAGCAGGAAGAAAAAATTGTCGTGTTCGACCTTGGTGGCGGTACATTTGACGTATCGATTCTGGAGGTTGGCGACGAACTTGTAGAGGTGCTCAGCACTAACGGCGACACGCATCTTGGCGGTGACGACTTTGATGAAGTGCTGATCAGCCACATCGCTGACGAGTTCAAGAAATCCGACGACATCGATCTTCGCAATGACCCGATGGCGCTGCAGCGTCTGCGGGAAGCTGCTGAAAAGGCAAAGCAGGAGCTTTCGACTGCACAGACGTCGGACATTAACCTGCCTTTCATTACTTCTGTCGATGGGGTTGCCAAGCATTTGCAGCTGTCGATCAGTCGCGGTGACTTTGAACGTCTGATTGACCCGCTGGTGGAACGCTGCCGCGGTCCGGTAGAAAGTGCTTTGAAGGATGCCCGGCTGAGCGCCAGTGACATCAGTGAAGTTGTTCTGGTGGGCGGTTCGACTCGAGTTCCCAAGGTGCAGGCGTTTGTCAAGAAGATTTTCAACAAGGAGCCACATCAGGGTGTGAATCCCGATGAGGTGGTTTCGCTGGGGGCGGCCATTCAGGGCGGTATTATCTCCGGCGATGTCAAAGATGTGGTACTGCTGGACGTGACTCCCCTGTCTTTGGGTATCGAAACCGAAGGTGGCATCATGACTACTCTGGTGGAACGAAATACTACTATTCCCACCACGAAGTCCGAAACGTTTTCCACTGCTGCCGATAATCAGCCTGCAGTGACCGTGCGAGTTTTTCAGGGCGAACGGCGGATGGCGACGGATAACCGTCTGTTGGACCAGTTCGACCTGGCGGACCTGCCACCGGCGCCACGAGGTGTGCCGCAGATCGAAGTTAAATTTGATATCGATGTGAACGGGATTCTGAGCGTTTCCGCGAAAGACAAGGCTACCGGCAAAGAGCACAGCGTTGAAATTAAGCAGTCCAGCGGTCTGTCGGACGACGAGATCGAAAGGATGCGCAAGGACGGTGAAGCTCACGCCGAAGAGGACAAGAAGAAGGAAGAACTGGCGAAGGCCAAGAATGAAGCGTCAACGCTGGTGCACCAGACGGAAAAGACGCTGAAGGAGCACGAAGATAAGCTGGACGAAGGTTCGAAGACAGCGATCGCAGCATCCTGTGAAAAGGTGAAGGCCGCTGCCGAAGGTGACGATGCGGCAGCGATCCAGGCAGCTCTGCAGGAACTGGCTCAGGCCAGTGAAGCACTGTATCAGCACATGGCGGCTGCTGCCGAATCGGGCGGCGGTGAAGAGGGAGAGTCGGTCGCTGCCGCTGCCGGTGCCGCGGACGACGACATCATTGACGCCGACTTCGAAAAGAAGGACTGACGGTCTTACGGGAGATCGAGCCTGTAAGTTGTAAATCGAAAATGAAATACCACGAAAGCGGAACAGGAGTATCCCTGTTCTGTTTCGTGCCGACACACTGGCGATTAGAGACTCCGGCGAACTTTCGTCGGTAGTCTCTCTCTTGGGGCGCGTACATGGTGATCAGCCGTGTTCGCTGCTGCGCAAGAAAGGAAGGCACACTGATGGCATTCAATCCCGAAAAACTGACCGTCAAAGCCGGACAGGCGTTGCGGCATGCTCAGGAACTGGCGGAAGCAAACAGTCATCGAATCCTGCGACCACTGCATATTCTGAAGGCGTTGCTGGACGAAGATCAGGGTATCATGAAACCGCTGCTGCAGCGTGTCGGAGTGAATATCGGCCAGCTGGCGTCCATGGTCGATGGTGAAATCGGCCGCCTGCCACAGTCCAGTGGCAGTGAGGAACCGGTTGGCGCCGGCCCCGAGTCTGTCAAGGTTCTGAATGCTGCCGAGCAGCGGGCCCGAGAAATGGGTGACGAATTTACTTCGACGGAGCACCTGTTGCTTGCGCTGACGCAGGTCGAAGATCAGGCAAAGCGTCTGCTGAGCCTGAATGCCGTGAATGAAGCGGATATTCTGGAAGGCCTGAAAGAGGTGCGGGGCGGGCAGTCCGTGACGGATCAGAATCCCGAGGACAAATATCAGGTGCTGGAAAAGTATGGCGTGGATCTTGTTCAATCCGCCCGTGATGGAAAAATTGATCCCGTGATCGGACGCGATACGGAAATCCGTCGAGTGATTCAGGTGCTGTCCAGACGTCGCAAAAACAACCCGGTTCTGATCGGCGAACCTGGTGTCGGCAAGACAGCCATCGTCGAAGGACTCGCACATCGCATTGTTCTGGGAGACGTCCCGCAGAATCTGAAGGACAAAAAAGTTTTCGGACTGGATCTTGGCGCGCTGGTGGCCGGGGCAAAATTCCGTGGCGAATTCGAAGACCGACTGAAGGCTGTTCTTAAAGAAGTGCAGGATTCGAACGGTCAGGTCATTATGTTCATCGACGAGCTGCACACAGTGGTCGGAGCCGGCAACAGCGAAGGAGCGATGGATGCCTCCAATCTGCTGAAGCCAGCCCTTGCCCGGGGCGAACTTCACTGCGTGGGAGCAACGACGCTGGATGAGTATCGCAAGCACATCGAGAAGGACCCGGCGCTGGAACGTCGATTCCAGCCGGTGGTCGTCCAGGAACCAGATGTTGAAGATACGATTTCCATCCTGCGCGGGCTGAAGGATCGCTACGAGTCGCATCATGGCGTGCGCATTACTGACGACGCCATCATCGCAGCGGCCACACTTTCGGATCGCTACATTTCCGATCGTTTTCTGCCCGACAAAGCGATTGACCTGGTTGACGAAGGCGCAAGTCGTCTGCGGATGGAGATCGATTCGATGCCTGCCGAAATCGACGAAGCCACTCGTCAGCTGACACGGATGCAGATTGAAGCAGCGGCTCTGGAAAGAGAAACCAGCGATGACAGCAGAGATCGTCTGGCTGAACTGCAGCGATTGATTGCAGAGAATGAAGAGTCCACTAATCAGCTGAAAGCAAAATGGGAAGTTGAGAAGGCAGCGATCTCCGGGCTGAAGCCGCTGAAGGAGGACATCGAGAAACTGCGAACTGCCTACACGCAGGCATTTTCCCGAGCACAAAAGACCAATAGCAACGCAGATTACCAGGAGGCATATGAGGCCGAACAGAAGCTGAAGACTGCCGAAGGTCAGCTGGCTGAAATGGAAAATAAATCCGCCGAACTCAATGAAGATCCGGACAGTCGCCTGCTTCGAGAGGAAGTGACTGAAGAAGACATTGCCAGGGTTGTCAGTGTGTGGACGGGCGTCCCCGTGTCTCGCATGATGCAGGGAGAACGCGAAAAACTGCTGCGGATGGAAACGGAAATCCACAAACGCATGATCAATCAGCAGGAGGCCGTTGAAGCTGTTTCCAACGCTGTCCGCCGCGCACGGTCGGGGATGCAGGATGCCAGTCGCCCAATCGGCTCATTCATGTTTCTGGGACCGACGGGGGTGGGCAAGACAGAACTCTGTAAGGCGCTGGCGGAGTTCCTGTTCGACGACGAACGCAGTATGGTTCGCATCGACATGAGCGAATTCATGGAACGACACTCCGTTGCCCGGCTGATCGGTGCGCCTCCGGGGTACGTTGGGTATGAAGAAGGAGGTCGCCTGACGGAAGCGGTGCGGAGGAATCCGTACTGCGTCATTCTGCTGGACGAAGTTGAAAAGGCTCATCGAGACGTTTTCAATATTCTGCTGCAGTTGCTGGATGACGGACGTTTAACCGATAGTCAGGGGCGAACGGTTGACTTCAGCAATTGCATAATCGTGATGACGTCAAACATCGGCAGCCAGGCAATCATAAATCTGAGCGGCGATGCGGATGATAAGGAGATCCACAATCGTTGTATGGACGCATTGCAGCAGCATTTCCTGCCTGAGTTTCTGAATCGAATCGACGAAGTCATTGTGTTCCACCCGCTGGGCCGCGAAGAAATCCGCGAGATCGTCGGCTTGCAGATCCGTCAACTGAACAGGCAGCTGGAAGACAACGGCTACAAGCTGGAAGTTACTGACGCGGCGAAGCAGTTGCTGGCCAACGAAGGTTATGACCAGAAGTACGGAGCACGACCTTTGAAACGTGTTATTCAGCGGCGATTGCAGAATACGCTCGCCAACGAAATCCTGTCTGGTCAGTTTTCAGAAGGCGACACGATTCGGATCGGCGCCACTACCGATGGCTTCATCTTTGAAACGTTAGATGATTAGTGACGACGTCGTCACGGCCCTGGCAGAGCCGCCCCGGCCGTCTTCTGGCGAAATGCGTCGCTTATGCCGAACGAGTTCTGTCAGCTCTGGCGGATGCACGGAAAAAGGGGGCCGCAGAACATTGCGCGGTGGGCGTCTGCGCCCAGTGAGCCGCTTGATTGCCGAACGCTTTGTTTCCGAAAACCACCAATAGGTTGCCCCTGCATCGTTGTGTTGAGTTTTGGCAACACGCAGCAGTGTCCCATGCTAAGACTGCTTTGCGCTTCCTGTTTGGCTCTCGCTTTCTTAAGTTCTGTTAGGGCCAGTGTTTAGGGGGGCCTCGCAGTGATGGCGCTAACAATTATTATCATCCTGGCACGTTTGGTATCCACCATGCTTTACAGAAATTCAGTCAAGCGAAACTCACTGATGTTCGCCTGACTAGAAACAAAACATGCTTTCACCGAACGAAACAGGAGAAACAGAGATGAGAATTTTCAACGCACTGTCCAACGACGAAAACGGTTTTATTGTTTCCGCCGAAATTGTGCTTGTCGGCACCATTCTGGTTTTGGGAGTCATTGTTGGTCTGACCGAATTGTCCATTGGCGTAAACGAAGAGCTGGAAGACCTGGGGGCCGCGGTCGGCAGCATCAACCAGAGCTACTACTATAAACTGGCCTGTGCCAAAAAGGGCCATGTGGCCAGCAGCAGTTTTCAGGACTACCGAGACGAATGTGACAGTGCCTGTGATATCAGCTGTGACTCCCGAATTCGCGGCGAAAAACGCTCAAGTCGCCGCTAGGACAATTGTCTGTTGAGTCAACGGGGCAATGTCATTGGGCCAGCCCTGTGAACTCAGATGTGAGACGGCCCACAAACTGAATAGAGCTGCCTTGCCGACACTGTTAACACACTGTGTCAGCTGTACACCTCGAATTATCGCTGACGAATATATCGCCGAATGCCTGATCCGAAACAGGCGTGCTGAGAATGTTGAAGACCGAAGGATGAACGCTGAACGTCGACTCGATGCTACCCGCATTGATTACCTCTTCGACTGATTCAGCCTTCATCCTTCTGCCTT
>Ga0315331_10000762_pt1 | contig 22953 bp, 16 predicted proteins | sample M160m34915metaG_FD_203456 | JGI IMG/M metagenome (GOLD analysis project Ga0315331, IMG submission 203456) | Ammonia-oxidizing marine archaeal communities from Monterey Bay, California, United States - M1 60m 34915 | ecosystem: Environmental > Aquatic > Marine > Intertidal zone | place: USA...
TCGTCGGCCAGGGCGTCGTACTGAAACACCTCGATCGTCTGCTCCTCGGTGAACTGGGAGAAGCTCGTCGCGTAGAGACGACCGTCCCAGCCGAAGGCGACATCGGTGACGAGGATCGTCTCGATGAGCGGGTGCTCATCGACCAACTCGAAGCCGGCGCCCTGGGGCTCCAGCGCGAAGCTGTGGATGAGGCTGCGCGACATCGCGTAGCCGTAGTCGCCCAGGAAGAAGTGGTTCTGATACCGCTCGGGGAGCCCGAGCCCGGGGTAGTGGGCGAAGCCCGACGGGCCGTTCCCGAGATAAGCGACCGGCGGGAGCACCCAGGCCGGCTGTGTCGGGTGCTGGAGTTCCCACAGTCGCTCTTCCATCCAAGGGCCGCGGATGTAGTCGCCGACCAGCGTCTGGTAGGGCATCGCCCAGCCGGTCTCGCCGCCCTGGACGATGTAGACGATGCGGGCTCGGTCGCCCCCGTCCCCGTTGTTGTCGCCGGTGAACAGGTTTCCGTGGTCGTCGAAGGCGAGCTCCTGCGGGTTGCGGACGCCGGTTGCGAAGACCTCGAGGTCGCTCCCGTCCAGGTTCATCCGGAAGACCGCGCCCCGCCCCGGCCCGAGGGCGGGCTCGAGCAGCGTGCCTTCCTGCGTCAAGACCGAATACCCGCGGTCCCCGACCGAGAAGTAGAGCTTGCCGTCCGGGCCGCGCACGAGCCCGTGGAGGTCGTGACCCATCAGAGAGGTCTTGACCCCAAATCCTGTCGCGAGGGCGGTTTGCTCGACCGTGCCGTCGTCGTTCTGACGCAGTCGCCACAAGTGGGGGATCACCGCGGCGTACACGTCCCGTCCGTCCACCAGGACGCCCGCGGCGGGCCCATCGACCATCTCCTGAAAGCGTGCGAGGTCGCGACGCTGGTCGGCGATACCGTCGCCGTCTCCGTCTTCGAGCACGACGATGGCGTCGGCTTTCTCCGTGAAGAGTTGTTTGTTCTCGATTTCATCCGTGGCGAGCCACTTCTCGTAGTAGCGACGGCGATCCTCGACCGTTCTTGACGCGAGGTCGTCGAGCACCCAGTACTTGTGCTGCCGGTTGTCCTCGACGCCCCCGTAGATGCGTGGTGCCTCCGCGACGTAGACCCGACCCTGGGGGTCGACGTCGATGGCGACGGGGGCGGAGCGGAGGAGCTGACCATCGAACGTCTGCTGGCTGAATCCTTCGGGGGCTGTGGCAGGGCATCCGGTGACTTGACACCAGATCATCCCGCCCATGATCGGCGCCGCCATCTGGACGACTTGGTAGGCCGGAATGCCGTAGGAGGTCTGCCAACAGCTGGTGAGCGTCGAAGCGACCGCGACGACCCAGGCGAGCTTCATTTTCTGTCTCATGCAGACTCGGGTCGGCTCTGGCCGAGCTTGCCCTGCTCGATCAGGTCGCAGGGGTCTTGGAGGTCGAGCGCGCCGGCGTAGCCTCCCCCGGCTTGGATGGCGTCGTGTACCGCGTACCCGAGGACCTCCTGCGCCTGCCGGGGCAACGTTCGCGCGACGTCCGGGGGACAGGCGAGGTAGTTGTTTTCTTCCGTACGCAGCCAGCCACAGATCCAGCTGGTGTGGAGTCCGCGTCGCCACCGGTCGGTCGTTCGGTTCTCGCCGCCAGCGTGGATTGTCGAGCCGAGATAGATCGCGGCCGAGCCGGCGGGCATCTCGGCGATCGCGACCTCGTGTTCCTCAGGCTCGCGTTCGAGGGGCCACTCGTGGCTCCCGGGTACGATGTTCGTTGCACCGATCTCTTCCGTGAAGTCTTCGAGGGCGATCATGCTGGCGACCTGAAGCTCGGGGTGAGGGCGCGGAACGTGGACCCAGACCAGTTCGTCGCGGTGGAAGAGTTGCCGTTTTCCGCCAGGTCCCTTGTCGATCAGGTGCCCGAGGTTGAGCTGGTAGCGGGCACAGGCGGGGAGCAGGATCTCATCACAGACCGACATCAGCGTCGGGTGGACCATCACCTCCGTCGCGAAGCTCCGAGACTTGCCCGGCATCCCCGCGACGTGGCGAGTCTCCTTACCGAAGAAGAACTGAATGCCTGGGTTGAGGTGCTCCATGTTGGGGTCGGAGGCCGCGACATGTTCGTCGACCTCGTCGTTGATGCGCGCGATGACGTCCGGGGCGATCAGGTTCTCGACGATGACCGCACCCTCACGGCGTAGGTGGTGCGTGATCTCACTGGGCGGTGCCGAGGCGGGGAGACGTTCGAGGCGCTGGGGCATGGACGTTTCTCCTTCGGCGCGGATGCTCGCGGTGGCCCGGAGTCGTGTCGGTCGGACTCACAGGTTTGGAGCCAAGCGTGGCCCGCTCCGATTCTGGCCTATGTGACGGCCGAGCGGGAGGCGATCGATGCCGGATTTTCGGAATTCTTTTGCGACTTTGGCCTTTGGCGGCCCGGCGGAGGGGAGTGCTCCATGCGGTTCTTGTAGGCGTCCCCTGCACCGCTGCGGGGCTCGTTGCGGGTTACTGGCGGCGCTGCCTCCGGAAGTGTGCCGGCGTCTCGCGGGTCTCCGATCGAAAGACCTCGCTCAGGTATTGAGGGCTTCGATAGCCCGACCGGGAGGCGACGACTTTGAGGGGGAGGTCCGTCGTCCCCAGTAGATGTTTGGCGCGGCGAAGCTTTTCACGTTTGATCTGGCCGTGGAGCGAGTGCCCGAGTTCTCGTTCGAACAATTGGTCGAGCCGGGGTCGGGAGACAGAGAGCGCGTCACAGACCGCCGTGCCCGTGATCGTCTCGAGGCGGGTCCGAATCAAGGAGACCGCTCTCGCGACCTGAGGTTGGCTTGTCGCGATGACATCGGTGGAGCCACGGACGCGGACTCCGCGCGGGGGAACGATTTGAAACAGCTCCGGCACCTTTTTCCCGCGCATGAGGGTCTCGAGGACCCGAGCGGCGGTGTAGCCGATCTGTTCGGTCCCCTGAATGATGCTCGAGATCGGGGGGGCTCCGAGCAGGCAGATGATCTCGTCGTCATCGACCCCAAGGAGCGCAATGTCGTCGGGGACGCGGAGCTTCTGCCGGTGGCACGCTTCGAGCACGTGACGAGCCCGGGCGTCATTGCACGCCATGATCCCGGCGGGCTTGCGGATGCGGTGTAGCCATTGCGTCAGCCCCGCCTGGACGCTCTCCCAGTTTGTTGTGTTCTGGGATCGGCCAACATGCACGGAGGTCTCGAGGCCTGCCTCTTGGAGTCGCTCGACGAAGGCGGCTTGTCTTGATGTCGCCCACTGGGTCGTTCGGTTGGGGCGGAGGCCGCAATAGCCGAAGCTGCGAAACCCACACTCCATCAGGTGCTCTGCGCCCAGTCGGCCTATTGCGTCGTTGTCGGTTCCCACGTAGTGGAGCCCTGGGTTCGCCTCTTCGTTGACGGCTCCGCCAACACCAACGACGGGGATTCGGAGTTGGCGAGCACGTCGTGCGATGTTTCGGTCGTCCAGGTCGGCGATTACACCGTCGCCCGACCACCTTCGCCGATCGGGGAGTTTCCGGTCCGGTTCGTCCTCTACATAGAGCCGCCAATCGTCTTGCTCAGAGAGGAAGCGCGCGATCCCCGTGACGATTTGACGGTCGTAGGGCTTGTGTAGGCTCAACGCGAGGGCGACCTCGAATGTCGTTTTTCGGGCGGGGGGCGTCTCCGTACGCGGTCTCGGTTCCGTCATTGAAATATCGTAAAACATTTTCAAAATTTAAGGTCCTGGACATCGTACGCTTTGCGTGTGGAAGTCAAAAATGACGTTCGTGAGAAGCAGGCCGAGAGTGGGCTCCGGCGGGCCCGAGAAGTCCGTGACCGGTTCGAGCGCGACGGCTTTGTGGTGTTGCGTGGCTTTCTGACCGAGGTGGAGCTCGCGCCACTCGAGACGATCTACGAAAGGTTCAAGTCCGGCGTCGTGCAAGGGATGGGCCGAGATCTATGCGACATGAGCGGGCCCTACAGTCGACCCTTTGAGGACTTCGACATCGTGAATGCGGTGCTGCCCCGGCGCTACGCACCCGAGCTCGCGGGTAACGTGTTTGAACAACGCGCGCTGGGGGCCGCTCGGGCGCTGATCGGGGACGACGCAGCGCTCGACTACGACCAGCACCTGAGCAAGCGGCCCGGGAGCGAGGGCGCGATCTTCGCCTGGCACCAAGACCTGGGTTACTGGCCGGCGGGGACCCCCGACACGCGGACCGCGACGTTTTCGCTCGCGCTCGACAGCGCGACGCTGGCCAATGGCTGCCTTCAGGTCGTGCCCGGCTCACATCTCGAGGATGCGCTTCGCCCACACCGACCGGTGCTCGGTGGCGAGAGCGGCTTGCGTGACGAAACGCACGCCCTCTCGGTCGAGTTGGGGCCCGATGACGAGTTGATTCCGCTCGAGGTCGAGCGGGGAGACGTGACGGTGCACAACGAGCGGATCATCCATGGTTCTGGCGGCAACCGAACCGAGGGTTGGAGGCGCACCTATGTGGTGGCGTTCCGGTCGGCGGCGACCGTGGCGTACGAGCGGTCGATAGGCTTTACGCACTCCCACAACGACACGATTCGATGGGAGACCCATCTCGCAGCGCTCGAACGCTAGTTCTACGAGCGAAGCGATTGGGGCTAGCGCTCGACGTCGAGTCGGTAGTGTCCTTTGTCGCGCACGATGTGCCCCGCGGTGGGCTCGTGAAAGTGCGTCCCGATCATCAAGATGGGCTGGTCCGCGCACTCTTGCAGGAGCGCGTCCCGGGTGGAGGCGGACTGCACACCGTCTGTGTCGACCGGGCTCGACCAGTCCGTCCGCGCGATCTGGCAGGGGTGATGGATCATGTCACCTGTGATGACCGCGCGTTCGCCCTGTGATTCGATCCAGACGCTGACATGGCCGGGCGTATGCCCGGGGGTCGGGGCAAGGTGGATCTCTTGGCAGACCTGATGGTCGGCCTCGACCAGGTCGCTCAGCCCGGCGTCGAAGACCGGCCGGACCGAGTCCGTGAGCACGGGCCCGACCGCCTCGGCCTCCGGGTCGCTGTCCCAGTGCTCCCATTCGGTGCGCGCGATCAGATAGCGCGCGTTCGGGAACGTCGGGAGCCAGCGCTCGTTTTGGGCGTCCCAGCGGGTGTTCCAGCCGACGTGGTCGACGTGCAGGTGAGTGCACAGGACGGTGTCGACGGAGTCGGGCGTGAAGCCCGCGCGTTCGAGGTCCTCGAGGAAGCTGCCCGTGCGCATGTTCCAGCCTGGGAGCATGCGCTGCTTGTCGTTGCCCAGACAGGTGTCGACGACGATCTTGTGGCGAGGCGTTTCGACGAGCAACGCGTGGATGCTCAGGACCGCGCGGCCCTCTTCGTTGACGAAGTGGGGGCGTAGCCAGTCGATCTCCGCGAGCGCCTCCGGAGTCGCCTGCGGGACGACCATGTCCATGATCTGGTCGTCGATGTCTTCGATGACACGGGTGATCGTCACGTCGCCGATCTGCCACTTTCGAAACGCTTCATTCATGCCGGTTCCTCCTGGGTTCAGCCGATGACCCCGTCGCGCCGCAGAGCCTCGAGGTCTGCCGTGCCGAGGGCGAGGTCGTCCTGCAGGATCGTGTCGGTGTCGCGACCCAAGGTGGGCCAGCGCTCCGCGGGCTTCGGTTTGCTGTGTGACAACTTGATCGGGTTGCCGGACACGTGGACCTCTCCCTCGCCGTCCGGCCGCGGGATTCGCAGGATCATGTCGTGCGACTGGATGTGCTCGTCCTCGAGCAGGTCGGCGGCCTCGTAGCTGGGGCCCGCGACGATCCCCGCGTCAGCGAGGATCTGGCAGGCTTGGAGCTTCGTCTTGTCCGCGGCCCAGGCGTTCACCGCCGGTCGGACCACGTCTTCGGCGTGGTCGCGCCAACCTTCGCGGGTCGCGAAGCGCTCATCCTCGAGCCACTCGGGGTGACCGATGGTGTTGGCGAGGCGCTCGAACTGATGCTCGCGGCCGATCTGCATCACGAAGATCCCGTCGCTGGCGTCATAGGCCGAGAGGATCCCCGGCCAGGCGGCGATCGAGTTGTCGATCCCGAGTGAGTGGTTGAACGGCACCATGTCCATCATCGCGACGATGCAGTCGAGCATCGCGACATCGACCTTTTGCCCCCGGCCAGTGCGCTGGCGCCCCTGGAGCGCCGCGAGCGTCCCGATCGCCGCGAACAGAGAACTCGAGATGTCGCCGAGCGCTCCGGCGACCTGGATGTTCGGACGCCGCCCCGGCTCGGGCCGAAACGAGTAGAAGCCCCCCATCGCCTCGGGCACGACGGCGTAGGCCGGCCAGTTTCCATAGGGCGTGTCGAGCAGGCTCCCGAAGCCGGAGACACCGACGTAGATCAGGCCCGGGTGGATCTCCTCGAGGTCGTCGTAGCCGAGCCCGAGTCGCTCCATCGTTCCCGGCTTGAAGTTCTCTGCCACCACGTCGTAGTGGGGTACCAGGCGCTTCAGGAGATCGACGCCGCGCGGGTCCTTCAGGTCGACGCCGATGCTCTTCTTGCCGAGGTTGTTGCGCAGGAAGGTGGCGCCCGCCGGGCGACCGTCGGCGTCTTCGATGCTCGGGAGCGCCCCGCGCGCGGACTCACCGTGAACCGGATGTTCGACCTTGACCACCTCGGCGCCGAGGTGGGCCATCAGCTGTGTCGCGAAAGGCACGGCCTGCATCTGTTCGATGGCGAGGACCCGGATCCCTTCGAGGGGCAGCTCGTTGTTCTGATCGTTCATTTCTTCTCCTTCGTCTTTCATGCGTTCTCGTTCTGTGTGCTGCCGTTCGTCTTGCGACCGCGCTTGCCCAGGAAGGCGCGAGTGGGATCGAAGAGCCGCAGCATCGCGATCTCTTGCTCCGTCGCTCGCGGGAGCAACACGACGCTCTCCGCGACCTGGAGCGGCCAGCCGCAGCGCGCGCGGATCTGTTCGATCACCTCCGCCGCAGAAGCACCCGCGCTCTCGAAGACGCCCGTGAGCACCAGCTCCTCGCCCGATCCACGGCGCTTGTGGAAGGTGCCGTGCGTGGAGACCACCGTTTGGACGCGGTCGCCCGGGCTGGTCACGAAATCGACCTCGTCGCGGAACGTCGTCTTTCGCTGCGCGGCGACGATCATCAGCTCCGCCGAGGCGTTGGCGAGGTCGTTCCCGCCGCCCGAGCCCACGATGAAGCGCCCGTCGGCGTTCCAGCTCGAGTTCACATTGCCGTAGCGGTCGAGTTGGCCCGCGCCGAGCGTCGTGAGGCAGCGGTTGCCTGCGCCGCAGGCGTGGAGGCCCAGCGTCTCGAACACATCCGACAGCTGTGTGGTGGTCGGCATGTTCCGGAAGTTCACTAGGAAGGGATCCGCGGGACGGGGGTCGTGTCCGTACATCCCCGTTTCTGCCGCGAGCGCGAACTCGAGGCCTTGGTCTCGCGCGAGGTGGGAGGCCAGCCAGGCGGCGAGGGCGGCCTGGCCGACACCCGAGAGGACGAGGTCGTGTTCGGCGAGTGCGACCCGCTCGCAGATCAGCCGCGCGGCCTGGACGATCATCTCTTCGACAGGGCTGGGCGCGCCGGCGGCGTCCAGGAGCTCGGCCGTGTGTTCGAGCTCCTCCCGCCAGGTTTCCGCCCCGGCAAGGTATTCGAGCGCGTCGAGCCGTTCCGCGCCGAGCTTGGTGCGGTACCCGGCAGCCGATCCGGGCTCGAAGATCCACTCCTCGAGCCACTCTCGGTATTGCGCCTCGGAGTCCTGCGCTGCGCGGTGCTCCATCATGAACGGGTAGTCGTTGGCGTAGGGCTGCAACGTGGGGATGCCCGACGCGTAGTTGCCGTAGGGGTGCGAGCCATAGGGCACCTCGCAGACAGCGATGACCTTCTCGGCGGGGACGCGCACGAGGTGCGCGTGGGCCCGCACGAACTCGCTCTCGACGATGTGGTGCACCGTCAGGATCACGCCCTCTGCCGCCGCGAGCGCGCCGTAGATGTTTTCCTGGTAGGGAGGAAAGCAGATGGCGTTCCCCGCCGGGTCGGCTGCCCAGGCGTGCACGAACGCGATGTCGGGGACGTAGGCCCGGATCACGCCCTGGCTGGACCCGTCGGTGGAGAACGGGTCCGGAACCTCGGCGTAGCCTCCAGACTCCGCGAGCTCGCGCGCCATGTCGCTCCCCGCGAGCGATCGGGTCGGGAAGAACGGGACGCCCATCGCCCCCGCCAGCAGGCGTTGGGAGATCGTCAGCATGCTCCAGTTTTCGAGCTCCAGGCTGCCCTCGGCGAGGGCCCTCGCGGTGACTGGGCTGGGGCCGGGCGTGGGGTACCCCTCGCCGGCAAAGGATGTGATGGCTTTGCGCAGCAGCCCGGCGCCCACGAGCTGGAGGTAGTTGCCCGAGAGCGAAGAGGAGATGAATTCGAAGCCGGGGTCGCCCCCGCCGAAGACCCGGATCAGCTCGTGCAGGGCCGCTACGGGCCGGGCTTGCAGGCTCACGGGGTTGAGCCGCATTCCGGGCCGCACGTGGCGTTCGATCGCCTCACGCAAGTCTGTGCGTTTGTCTGCCGTGGGCTGGTGTATCGTGCCAAGTCGCTCGTCGACGAGCGTGCGCCAGAGCGACATGGGGTCCTCCTGCCGCTGCTGTGCGGCGGAGGGGCATCCTAGCCCGGATCGGCGCAGGATTCGTCGGTTCGAGCGAGAGGGGTCGCTGGAGCCAGGGGCTCTGGACCCCCGCTCAGAGGAGCGTCGATTCACGCACCGGGTGAAGGGTCGGGTAGACTGGAAGCCCCGTTCTTGGAGATGTGAAGAATATGACTGGAATCGTTTCGTACGGCGCGTACGTCCCCCGGACGCGTCTCCCGCTTGCGCTCATACAGGGGCGACCGGCAAAGGAAGGCGGCCCGGAGAAGGCGTTCGCCTATTACGATGAAGACGCCGTCACCATGGCGGTGTCTGCGGCGCTCGATTGCCTGCGCGGCAGCGACCGCGAGGCGGTCGACGCCGTCTATTTCGCATCGACCAGCTATGACCTGCGCGAGAAACAGGCCGCCGCCGTGATCGCCAAGGCGTTGGACCTGCGGCGCGACGTGTTGACCTCGGACCACGCCGGCTCGCTGCGGGCGGGCACCTTGGCGCTCGAGGCCGGCCTCAACGCGGTGGCGGCCGGCGCCGCCAAGCGAGCGCTCGTGGTCGTCGCGGACTGCCGAATGGGCGCTCCTCGCGGCGCGCTTGAGGCCAAGCTGGGCGACGGCGCGGCGGCCTTCCTGATCGGCGGTGAGGGCGCGATCGCGACGTTGTCCGCGCGAGCCGCCGTGACCAATGAGTTCCAGGACAGTTGGCGTATGGACGGGGACCCGTTCACCCATACCTGGGAAGACCGCTTCGTGGTGAAGGAAGGCGTGGTCCCGAACCTCGTGGAGTCCATCACCACGCTCTTGCGCGAGAGTGGGACCGAGCCGAGCGATCTCGCGAAGGCCTCGATCTACGCACACGACGCGCGGGCGCTCGGTACCGTCGCAAAACAGTGCGGGATCGACCCCGGCACGCTGCAGGATCCCTTGGCTGGCCGACTGGGGAACACGGGCTGCGCCTTCGCCCCGATGCTGCTCGTCGCGGCGCTCGAGGCGGCGGAGCCCGGGCAAAAACTGCTGTGCGCGAGCTACGGAGACGGGGCTCACGCGATGATGTTCGAGACCACGGATGCGCTCGAGAAGCTGGAGCCCCGGCGCGGTGTGTCGGGTCACCTGGCTTTCCGCGCTCCCATCGGGAGCTACGACACGTACTTGAAGAGCCGGAAGCTCGACCCGAAGGAGTGGGCAGGCGGCGCGGACCTCGGCTTGTCTGCGACGGTGAGGTTCCGCGAGCGCGATGCGGACATCGGGATGATCGGGGCGCGTTGTACGGAGTGCAGCCAGGTGCACTTCCCCCGCCCGCGCGTGTGCATTGGTTGTCACGCGAAGGACTCGTGGGACCCGATCCGGCTCTCGGACAAGCCCGGTCGCGTCCTCGCGTACACGTTCGACTATTTCTTTCCGGCGGCCGAACCGCCGACCATCATGGTGATGACCGAGGTCGAGGGCTGCCGGGTGCAGGTGCAGCTTTCGAACTGCAAGCCGGACCAGGTCCGACTCGATCTGCCGGTCGAGTATGTATTCCGCAAGATTCACGACGCGGGGGGTAAGGCCAACTATTTCTGGAAGGCCAGCCCCGTCGTGGAGAACGAAGGCGAAGAAGGAGCGACCCGATGAACCCCGAAGCGATCCGAGACAAGGTCAGCGTCGTTGGCGTCGGCTGCTGTCAGTTCGGCGAGAACTGGGACCAGTCTCGCGAAGACATGATGGTCGATGCTGTGTGGGAAGCCTATGAAGACGCGGGGATCGAGGACCCGGACGCGGAGATCGACGCTGTGTTCGCCGGTGCTGTCTATCCGCGTGAAGGTTCCGGTGAAGTGGCGGAGTCGCTCAAGCTCTTTGGTAAGCCCATCACCATGCTGATGGACTACTGCCAGACCGGAACCGACGCGTTCCGCTGCGGTGTGTTCGCGGTCGCTTCGGGCCTGTACGACACGGTCCTCGTTCTCGGTTTCGACAAGCCGAAGGATCGCGGCGTATCGGGTCCCTCTGTCAGTTTTGACAAGGTTCGTGGCTTGCCTGCGACGCCGGCGGGGTGGTTCTCGTTATGCGCTGCGCGCTACTTCGAGACCTATGACACCGGTCGCGAGGATCTGGCGAAGATCGCCGTGAAGAACCACCACAACGGCACGTTGGCTCCCAAGTCGATGTTGAAGAAGGAGATCACGGTTGAGGACGTCTTGAAGGCGCGGATCATTTCGTGGCCCTTCGGCTTGTTTGACTGTGCAGCGCAGAGTGACGGTGCGGCGGCCGCGATCATCACGCGCACGGACCTCGCGCGGAACAAGCGTGACGACCACGTGTTGGTGAAGGCAGTGACGGTGGCGACCGCGGAGCACCCGCAGCGCGACCCCAACTTCGACTTTCTGGCGTGGAAGCCGACCCTCTATGCGGCGAAGGACGCGTACGCACAGGCCGGGATCACGGAGCCTTTCAGGGAGCTCGATGTGGTGCAGCTACACGATTGCTTCACGCTGACGGAGCTGTTGACCTACGAAGACCTGGGCCTTTGCAAGAAAGGCGAGGCGAAGGATCACATCGCCTCTGGAACCTTCGAGTTGACGGGCGAGCTGCCCGTCAACACCGACGGTGGCCTGAAGACATTCGGGCATCCGACGGGCGCGACCGGCGTGCGGATGATCTACGAGAACGTTCTGCAGCTCCGCGGACAGGCGGGCCCTCGCCAGATCAAGGGGGCGACGACGGCGCTCTCTCACAACATTGGCGGCGCGCCTCAAACGTGCGGGATCGCGATCCTCGGGATGCCGTAGCGCTCGGCTCGGGAGGCTATGGAGACCCCGGGGTAGAGGGGCCTTGACGCGCTGCCCTCCTCTCCTCGGAAAGTCGCAAAAGAATTTCGAAAAACCCCGCCGCAGTGCGAGTAGCATCACGCCGGCATGAGCTGTCCACTCCTGATCTGCGGTCTCGGGCGAGCTCGCCTCGCGTTGCTCCTCCTCTGCCTCCAGGCGGTGACGGCAGGCTCCGGCCTCGCGGATGCGGTCGATGAATTCGCCCCGCTCGATGTTGAAGAGGTCGACAGCGACGAAGATCTGTTCCGCGACATCGGGGACCCCGGTTCCGGTGACGTCCAGGGGCCCCCTCTCGACGACGACATCGACCTGATCACGGTCCGCGGGCAGCGAACCGGCGTGGACACCCAGGATCAGGCGATCGCGATCTCTTCCTTTGGGCAGGAGGACCTCGACCAGCTGGGCGTCTCCGACATGCAGACCCTGCAGAAGAACATCCCATCACTCCACATTGGACAGGCGGGGACGCGCGGGGTCATCACGCTGCGTGGGGTCGGCGTGAGCAACCTGGGTCTAACCGGCGAGCAGAGCGTTTTGATCGTGCTCGATGGCGTGCCGCTCGGTCGACCCACAGCGGCGCTCCAGGCGTTCTATGACGTCGCATCGGTGCAGGCGCTTCGCGGCCCGCAGGGCACGCAGGGGGGGCGGCACGTCACGGGAGGGCTCCTCGAGGTCAACTCGATGCCACCGCTTCCGGATTTCTCCGCGGCCGGTGACTACCAGTACGGGTCCTACGACCAGCACATCTGGCGCGGCTACCTCAACATCCCCATCTACGACGAGAAGTTGATGATGCGGCTGACGACTCGGTTCGAGGACCGCGATGGCTATCAGATGCCGCTCGGGGGGCGCTTCCGGGGCAACTTCCCGGCGACCCTCGGCGTGTTTACCGAGAACGACGCTTGGGGGAACGCGCACGACCTCATCTCACGCGTGCAGTTCCGGTCCGTGCTGACGGACAAGATCGATATCCGATTGATCGGGCAGTACGCCTTTCAAAAGGGGAACGGCCCTGCACAGCACCTGTTGGGGGTTCCGAACCCGCAGACGGGGAGCGGTTGTCAGGTCAACCTCAACTGTGTCCCGAACGAGACGCCTCGCTACCCGACCGTGAGCGGGAACCCGCGGCGAACGTATCGAGATTATGCCGGGCATCAAGACAACAGCCAGATCTTCCTGACGGGGAAGCTCGCGTGGGACATCAACTCGGAGCTCCTGGGGCCGCTGCAGCTCAACGCTCAGTTTGGCTTCAATCGGTCGAAGCAGGACGTAGGCTTCGATTCGGATAACACGAACGCCTCCGCTACGAACGTGATCTCGAAAAGTGCCGCGGACCAGTACTCGGGTCAGGTGTCCCTGCGGACGGTGGAATCCCGGCCCTGGCAATGGATGATCGGCGCTTTGTGGTGGCACGAGACCGTGGAGACCGACGCCATCGTCGATATCGGGGGTGCCTCTACGGAGGGAGACGGTGGGGTCTTGAATAACCTCACGACGGATACGCTGTCGGGTTTCGGCGAGTTCGGTTACTGGCTCAACGACGAGGCCATGTTCGGCTTTGGCTTGAACTATTCGACGGACTTGAAGCAGGTCATCTCCCGACGGGTCGGGTTCGAGGCGTTCGGGAGGTCTTTTGGGATCCCGATCCGCAACGAGGGGACGTGGAGCAAGCTGACCTGGAAGGTCCTGTTCGATTGGCAGTGGTCCGACAACAACAAGGTCACGTTGAATGTCACGACGGGTTTCAAGGCGGGTGGTTTCCCGCTAGGAGTGGGCTGTGAGTCGTTGGTGGACTGTCCGCCATTCGGTGAAGAGGCGGTCACCCAGTATGAGATCACCTCGAAGAACCAGTTCTTCGACGAGAGGCTGCTGCTGAACCTGACGCTCTTCTGGACGGATTATGATCCGTACCAGATTTGCCTCAGCGTTGGGGTGTCCCAGCGCTGCGCGCAAAATGGCATCGCGACGGTGCGCGGCGCGGAGCTCGAGTTCACCGCCTACCCGATCCCTGAGCTACAGATCTCCGGCAACTTCAATATTCTGGACGCGAGGGTGGACAACCATCGTGTCGTCGATGATCTCGAGAACCGTTTCTTCCCGGGGTCGGGGCCGCCGGCGATCGAGAACTTGCTGTCGGGGTTCCCCCAGGACCTCTCCGGCAACACGCTCGAGCGTTCGCCGCGTTACAACCTCAGCGTGCGTGTCCGTTATGAGCTCCGGACAGAGGTGCTTGGGTTGCCGGGTGGGGGTGCGATCGCGCCGCAGCTGCAATATCAGTATCAGTCACGGACCTATTTCCGGATCTTCAACATCAAGGAATACTCACAGCCCGCTCAATCGATCGTAAACATGCGGGTGACGTGGAGGAGTGAGGATGATCGCTGGACGATCGCGGCGTTCCTGAACAACGTCGCGGACACGGACGCGATCAACTTTATGTCGGTAGGAGCAGGGCCGGAGGTCCTCGCCTCGTACAATCTCCCGCGCTGGGCCGGGATTCAACTGGGTTATCGCTTTTGACGGGGACGTCCTCGTCAAAAGCAGGAGAAGGAAGATCGTATGGCGTATCGAGTCATTCAGTGGGCAACGGGCGGTGTCGGTCGCGGGGCGATCGACGCCATCGCGACGCATCCGGACCTGGAGCTCGTAGGGTGCTGGGTTCACAGTGAGGGCAAGGTCGGCCGCGACGCGGGCGAACTGGCGGGCTGTGGCCCGCTGGGGGTCACTGCGACGAACGACATCGACGCGCTCCTCGCGCTCGAGGCGGATTGTGTGCTCTATAGCCCGATGATCGCCAACCCGGGTGAGATCGCACGTTTGCTCGCGAGCGGGAAGAACGTGGTCACGCCCTTGGGCTGGATCTACCCGGTCCTCCTCGACAACAGCAAGCTCGAGGCGGCTTGTGAGGCGGGGGGGACCACGCTCCACGGGACGGGGATCCACCCCGGTGGTATCACGGAGCGGTTCCCGCTTGTCGTCTCGGCGTTGTCCGCGCGGATCACGCACGTCCTCGCGGAGGAGTTCTCGGACATTCGGACCTATGGCGCGCCGCAGGTCGTCGGTGAGGTGATGCTGTTCGGCAAGCCGGTCGACGTGGCTCGTGAGAGCCCGATGCTCCGGATCCTGGGCGGGGGGTTCACGCAGTCGATCGACATGGTCGCGGCCGGGCTGGGCGTGCAGCTGGACGCCGAAAAGCGAACCGAGCATCAGATCGCCGTCGCGACGAAGCCGATCGAATCGCCGGTGGGGACGATCGAGCCGGGCTACGTCGCCGGGCAGCGGTTCTCCTGGCATGGCTGTGTTGGCGGGGAACCTGTGGTCACGGCCCGAGTGAACTGGATGATGGGCGACGAGTCGCTCGAGCCCGCAGACGCCTCGAGTGAGGTACCGCATGGCTGGAAGTTCGGAGAGGCCGGCGAGCGGTTCGAGGTGACAGTTCAGGGAGAGCCCTCCGTGCATCTGACGTTTCACGGTCTCCACCCGGAGTCGATCGAGGCCGGCCTCAAGAGCAACCCCGGCGTCAACGCTACGGCGATCCACTGCGTCAACGCGATCCCTGATGTCTGCCGCGCAGACTCTGGCATCCAGACCTATCTCGACCTCCCGGCCTACAGCGGGCGCGCTCACCCGGATCTGATCGCGCGGGGGCAAGGCGGGGCATGATCCTCGACCGCTTCAAGCTGACGGACCAAGTGGCGGTCGTGACGGGGGCAGGGAAGGGGATCGGTCGAGGGATCGCGATCGCGTTTGCCGAGGCGGGAGCCGATGTGGTCTGTGCTGCGCGGACACAGGAGGACATTGAGGAGACGGTGGCGGAGGTCGAGAAGCGAGGCCGCAGCGGCCTCGCGCTCCGGACGGACGTGCTCGAGGAGGACGATCGCGAGCGGTTGATCGCGGAGGCGGTGTCGCGGTTCGGCCGGCTCGACATCCTGGTCAACAACGCTGGTGGGACCCCGCCGCGCGCCGCCCGAGATACGAGCGTTGGGTTCTTCGAGAACGCGCTTCGCTTCAATGTCACTCAGGCATTTCACCTGATGCAGTTGGCGGCGCCGCAGATGGTCGAGACGGCCGGTGGCGGAGCCGTCGTGAACATCTCCTCCCGGTCGAGCGATATGGTGCAGACCGCGTTCTCTTCGTACGGCGCTGGCAAGGCTGCGCTGAACATGATGAGTCGGAACGTGGCAGCCGAGTGGGCACCGCGCGTCCGCGTCAACGCGATCTCGGTCGGGGGGATCGAGACAGAAGGGTTGGCGCTCGTGCTGACGAACGAGGCGATTCGGAAGCAGTTCGAGGACAACACGCCGATGGGACGACCGGGCCAGGTCGAAGACATCGCGTGCATGGCGCTCTATCTGGCGTCGAGCGCGTCGGCTTGGGTGACGGGCAAGATCTTTCAAGTGGATGGGGGGGCCGAGGCGCCCGCCATGTCCGTCCCCGTCGAGCCGCTCTAGAGCCGGTGGCGATCCGCTTCGCGCGGGAGGGCGATCCGGTCGGATCAGGCCCCCCCGCGCGAACAGATCATTGGCGGCTCAGGCCTTCTTGTCCTCGTCGGTGGTCCGGTAGTCCCCAAACTTCGAGTCCCGCTCGGAGAGCGCGCCCGTCAACTTGCCGGCGCCCGGGCCGATCTTGTTGATGAACTCCTTGAAGCTCTTCTGGTGGGTCGCGAGGCTGCAGAGCTCAGTGCCCTGCCGGATGCCGGTCCGCATGCCCATCACGTCCATCTGGCGGTGCACCAGGCGCTTGTTGAGCTGGACGATGTCGGGCGGCAGCTGGGTGATGCGCTCGGCCATCTCGAGGGTCTTCTCTTCGAGCTGGTCCGCCGGGTATGCGCGCGTCGCCCAGCCCCGCTGCTCGGCCTCGACCCCGTTGATCGAGTCGCCCGTCAGCATCATCTCCATGCCTCGTCGCATGCCGACGAGCCAGGGGTGGAAGTGCATGTCGGGGGTCCCGAAGCGGACCGCCGGGTATCCCATCTGCGCGTCTTCGGCCATGTAGACGAGGTCGCAACCGGTCGCGAGCTCGCTCCCGCCCGCGAGGCAGTAGCCGTGTACCTGCGCGATCACCGGCGTGGCCATGTCCCAGATGCTCATCCAGCCATCCGTGACGTGTCGCGGCCACTGGCCTTCGCCCGGGGCGGTGAAGAACGGGTACTCGAGGCCTTCGTTGCCGCCGCCCAGGTCGTAGCCCGCCGAGAAGCTCGGGCCCGCGCCGCGCACGATCATGACGTGCACGTCGGGGTCGAGGTCGCCCATCTGGAGGGCGTGGATCAACTGGCCGCGGAGCGCGTGGTTCAGCGCGTTGCGCTTCTCGGGGCGATTGAGGGTGATCCGGCGGACGTGCGGCCGCGGGTTGTCGACGAGGACGACCGTGTAGTCCTCTTCGCTCTGGGGTTGGCTGACCCGGACGTTCCGGTCAGCGTACGGGTTGGCGTTACTTCCTTCGCTCACATCAGGCTCCTTTGCTGCCGGCACATGGGTCCGGCGCAGGTGTGGATCGCATTCGGTCCTCGGCTGCGGCGTCAGCCGGCCGAGGCGCTCTCGTGTCGGCGGACGTTCACCGGGATCGAACTCATCCGGGGAATGCCGGTGTACGGGTCGTAGTCCCGCTCGACGCTGGTGAGCCGACCCGTGTTGCTGCCGATCTCGCGTACGCGGCCGTCGTTGGCTTCGCCGGGCGCGTCGCCAAACGCGTGCGGCATCGAGATGACGCCCCGGCGGAGGTTCGCCTCGGCCTCGGCGACGCCGAAGATCGCACTGTGGTCCGACTCGATCTCGATCACGTCTCCGGGCGAAACGCCGAGCGTGGCGAGGTCGTCGGGGTGCATGAAGGCCGGGTTGTACCGGTACTTGCGGGTGAGCTTCGGGATGTCTCGCCCGGCGGAGTTGTGAACGTCGAGCAACCTACGACACAGCAGTCGGTAGGCGAACCCGTCCTCGGACTCCAGAGGTTCGCCTGCGACCTCGCCGAGCTCGCCGAGCATCAGACCATTGGCAAGGTCGAGCTTGGCGTCGCAGTCGGGGTCCTTGGGCGAGACGATGCTCGGCGGGTCGGGGAAGACGGCGCCGTGGGGGTGGCGCTTGACCTCCTCGAGCGGGACGCGCGAGCCGGCGGTGAGGATCTCGAACAGATCGTCCGTGGTGGGTTTGTTCTCCATGTCGAGCGCGGCGCGGGCAGGGGCCTCGACCTCCGGGCCCCACGAATAGGCGGATTGGACGGTCAGCGGCAGTTTCATCCGCTGACCGAGGCCGTAGAAGAACTCCCACTCCTCGATCAGGTCCGATCCCGCGGGCGGGTCCACGATCTGCGGCGAGTACTGGGCGTAGGGCAGCAAGTAGCCCATGGCGTAGGGGACGAGCGTCTCGGACGGCAGGGACATCCCGGGCTGCTCGAGCGTGAGCTTCGGCGCGATCACGTAATCGGCGAGCTTCGCCGTCGCAGACATCTTGATGTCGAAGGTGACGAGCAGGTCGAGCGCCTGCATCGCCTCATGCGTCTTGATCTGGTCCGGCCAGGCGGCCATCGGGTTGCCGCCGATGCAGAACAGCGCCTTCACCTGCCCGTCGCCCTCGAGCAGGATCTCGTCCGCGAGCGCGGCGGTCGGGAGACCTGCGGCCGTGTTCGTGAAGCCCCGAACCCGCAACTTCTCGCCGAAGCCCCACGCGGGGCCGGGCGGCACCGGCTGTGCTTTCCCCGTGACCGTTGGCATCAAGGCGCCCGGGTTGGGAAGGGCCTCGCCTTCCTTCATGTACCGTCCGCATAACGTCGTCAGGCACAGCAGCAGGTACTCCGTCAGGTTTCCCCGCGGCGACATGTTCGGTCCGGTCCCGGCGTTGGCGCCGCCTCGTTGGCCGCTGGCCCAGGTCCGCGCAGCTAGCACCAGGTCCTGCGCCGGGACGTCGGCTCGTTGCTCGACGTATTCGGGGGTGAACGGCTCGACCGCTTGTCGGAGCGCTTCGACGCCGACCGCGTTGTCGGCCACGAAACCGGCGTCGGTGAGGCCCTCCGCGAGGATGAGTCGGATCATGCCTGCGAGAATCGTGGGGTCCTCGCCCGGGCGGGGTTGCAGGTGAACGTGCGCCTGCTTGGCCGCTTCGCTGCGCCGCGGATCGATGACGACGAGCTTCATCCCGCGCTTGACCGCGTCGTTGAGGTACCAGGCCGGGTTGTAGCTGGGGATGCCGATTGACTTTGAGACGGTTGGGTTGGCGCCGACGAGCAGCCAGGTGTCCGCGTCGGTGAAGGCTTGCGCCCCCGCACCCCACGCCCCGTGGAGTCGCGGCGCGATCATCTTCCCCGGCTGGTCGATCGTCGCGCTGGTAAAGCGCATGGACGACCCGATCGCGTCGAACCAGGCGTCTGCGAGCGGCACGCTGGCGGGGTAGGGGAAGGAGAAGGTCCCGGTGTACATCGCCACGGAGCGCGGCCCGTAGCGTTCGATGATGGCCTCGAGCTTCGCCGCCACCTCGTCGATGGCTTGTTCCGCGCCGATGGCCTCGAAGCTCCCGTCCGCCCCGCGGCGCTGCGATTGGAGGAGCCGCTCGGGGTGGGCGTGCTGCTCCGGAAGTGCGCGTCCCTTGGGACAGGTGTATCCGTGATAGATCGGGTTTTCTTTGTCCCCGACCACCCGGACCGGCCGACCGTCTTCGACGTCGACGAGGATGGCGCAAGCGGCGTGGCAGAATCGGCAGATCGAAGTGTGCGTCTCGGTCATGGGATCCCCTCGGCGGTTCGGGTTCAGGTCGCCGCCGGGCTCATCATATCCCGTGCGGGGCCGCGCGGGTGTGGCCGATCGGTCGCGCGATCCGGGTTCCTGTTACGGCACTCCCGCGAGGATCCCCGCGATGAACCGTTGCGCCCCGCCCGGGGTGAAGCCGGGGCAGTAGAGGGCGTGGCTTCCCTGCCACTCGGGTGCCAGCTCGAGCCAGGGAGGCCCCGTCGCGTGGGGCGTGATCCGCCAGCCGCGAGGCTCGTGGACGAAGAGCTCGGGGCGGAGCAACGCGGCGAGCGCGGCGGAGTCCCAGGGGTGGAAGCCTGGGTCACCGGGGAAGGTGTTCGTCCACCACTCCAGCCAGGGGAGGGCCCCGTCGACGAGGAGGTCGGCGACCGGGCTCCGCCCTCGGAGCGTCAGGAGATGCTCTCGAGTCAGGGCTACCTGGCTCGTGAGCTCGAAGCCGACGAGCGTGACCGGGACGCCGGACTCGAGGAGCTTGCGGCACGCGAGCGGATCGGATTCGAAGTTGAAGTCGGGCACGCCGCTCGTGCCGTGAAGCGTGAAGGGGCGCCCCGCGGTTCGGCCGGCGACGATCGCGACGCGTTCGATCCGTTGGGCGTGCTCTGGGTGGAGCTCGAGCAGCGCCGCGATGTTGGTGAGCGGGCCGATCGCGGCGATCGACAGGGGCCCTTCTTCGAGGGCCTGCGCGAGGGCGAGGACGGCGTTGTTGCCTGGAAAGCCGCTGCGCTCGTCGCCAGGGCCCGCGGCGCCCTGCGCGACGGGGGCCCGCGAGCCCGTTGCGTCGATCAACTGGCTCGCGATCGAGAACCCGACGTCCGCTGGCGCGTTGCCGAACACCGTGGAGACCCCGCAGAGCTCAACGGCTTCGTTTTGTGCGGCCTCCACGATGACGAACGCGTCGTCGACGTCGCGCGGGGCTCCCTCTTGGTAGAAGCCCAGCGCGGGGTCCGTATCGACCCAGATGCGTCGGCGGTTCAACTCAACGCTCCCCGGTGACCCACTGGCGCGAGAGGGTGAGCCACTCACGCTTCTGCGTGAGGTCTGCTCGGAGGGGAAGCTGAGACACCCCGAGCAGCCGGCGCATGAGCTCCGCGCCGGCGAAGCCTTCGAGGAGCCTGCGTTGGAGCGGTCGGGCGTACGCGGCGCCGACGCGGTCCAGCACGTCGATGGCTGCGCCACTCAACACGAGGTGCGCCCCGAGAACCCCGAGGTCGAACTCCGCGGGCCCGGAGAACGCAAACTCGGGGTCGATCACGCGCAGGCCTTCGGATGTTCGCAAGAAGCTGCCCGGGTAGTAGTCGCCGTGGAGCAGGCACGGCCCATCGGCGCTCGTGTAGACCATGCCGAGTCCGAGTATCTCGGCGACATAGGTGTCGTCTTCCTGCAGGGCGCTCGCGAGTTCGCTGAGGCCGGGAGTGATGCTGTCGAGGTCGAGGCCATTGCTCGGGTCGAGTGGGACCTCGAAGATGTGCTCATGGTTGAGCGCGCGCATCGCGTCGTTGGACAGCGCCTCGCGCTCCTCTTCGGTAAGCGAGACGGCGTGGAGCGCGCGCGCAAACTCACACAGTGAGCGGAGGTCGGCGGGCGTCAGCCGTTCTTCGCCGTAGAGGCCCAGGAGGTCCCTCGCCGGTCCAAGGTCTTCGATCATCGCGACGAAGTGGGTCGGGTCGAAGGCGAGCACACGCGGCATTCGCGCGGCGACGTCGGGCACTCCGGCGGCGACCCGGTAGAAGTCGACCTCGACCGCCAGCCGCTCGATGGGCGCGGCGATCTCTGGGAACTTGACGCAATAGGGGCGGGACTGCTTGAGCACGACGGAGCGTCGGTCCGTGACGACCCGGACGGTGCGATTCATGTTGCCTTCGCCCGCGATGACGACGCGCTCGACCTGCTCGCCGGGTTCGATCCAGGACCGCTCCGTCAGGAAACCGGCCACGGCCGAGGCGTCGGTCTCTAGCTGGAAGGTCATCCCACCGCTTCCCAACGCCGGCTGGAGGCGGATCGCTCGATGGCGTCGAGGATCTGCTGGTTGCGCACGCCATCCGCGAAGGAAGGGTGGGGCACGTGTCCGGCCGCGACCGCGCGAACGAAGTCGACCACGGTGTGAACGAAGGTGTGTTCGTAGCCGAGGGTGTGGCCGGGCGGCCACCAGGCCTCGACGAAGGGGTGGCTCTCGTCGGTCGCGAGGATCGTCCGGAAGCCGCTCTCCGGCCCCGCCTCTTCGTAGAACTCGAGTTCGTTGAGGCGCTCCAGGTCGAAGGCGAGGCTCCCCAGGCTTCCGTTGATCTCGAAGCGGTTGTGGTTCTTGCGGCCGGGCGCGAAGCGGGTGGCTTCGACGCTGCCGATCGCCCCGTTCTCGAACCGGAGCAACGAGAGAGCGGCGTCGTCCACGTCCACGGGGCCCACGCCCGACCCGTCTTCGAGTGGTCGCTCGGTCACGAACGTCTCTAGCATGCCGGACACTTCGCGGATCTCGCCTACGAGAAACCGGGCGAGGTCGAGCGAGTGGCTCGCGATGTCGCCGAGTGCGCCCGAGCCGGCCCGTGCCTTCTCGAGCCGCCATACCCGAGGAGATGCCGGGTCGACAATCCAGTCCTGGAGGTAGGTTCCGCGGTAGTGATGGATCCGTCCCAGCCGCCCGTCTGCGATCAACCGGCTCGCGAGCAAGACCGCGGGCGCCCGACGGTAGTTGTGACACACCATGTGGATGACGCCGGCGCGAGACGCCGCGTCGAGCATTGCTTGGGCCTCGGAGAGTGTATTCGCTAGCGGCTTCTCGCACAGGATCGCCTTGCCCGCCTCGGCGGCCGCGACCGCGATCGCGAGGTGAGAGTCGCCAGGGGTGCAGATGTCGATGACGTCGATGTCGTCGCGAGCGATCACCGCGCGCCAGTCGGTCGCGTGCTCGGCGAAGCCGAACCGACCCGCGGCGTCCCGTACGGCGGACTCGTTGCGGCCACAGACGACCTGGAGGACCGGTTCGCGGGGGAGCTCGAAGAAGTGACGCGCTTGCCGCCAGGCGTTGCTGTGCGCGCGGCCCATGAACTCGTAACCGATCATCCCGACTCGAAGTTGTCCCATCGAAACTTTCCTCCCGGTGTCGAAGCCGCGCCGCCGATCAGGTGGCGTATGGCTTGCGGCCGATGCCCTGGACGGGGATCTCCTGGCTGGGGAGGACCTCGCTCTGGAGCGCGTACATGCACGCCGCGGCCTCGTCGATCTTGCGCGCGAACGCCATCGAGCCCTTCAGGATGGGCAACAGCAGGTCCCGCTCCTGAACGCGTGCGGGCGGGTACTCATGCTCGACGATCAGCGGCGTGTTCCGGACGTCGAGCTCGAGTAGCTCGCGCGCGGCGAGCTGGTGGTCGAGCCAGTCGACCGTCCTGTTCTGCAGGTAGCCGAGCGGGTCGTGACGCGCTGTCCCGGGGAGTTCGTGCTCGCACAGGGTGGTTTGTTTGGCCCAGGCGTTCGCCTGATCGGCCGGGTCGGGCGAGGGCTTGCCCTCGCGCCAGTCGCCGCGCTCCATCGTCTGACCACCGTAGCCCCACGCGGAGACGCCGCGGGAGTCGATGACCTGTCCCTTCACGTGGAATCCGCTGATGAGGAACCCGTAGCCCTCGTCCTTGAGGAACTGGAAGATCGACCGTGTGTCCTGGCCCATCAGGACCGCGTGAGAGGGGTCGTAGTGGACGCGTAGCTGGTCTCCGACGCCGTGTCGCTCACAGATGCGGTGCAACGCGATCCAGGGGCCGGGCGCGTAGGCGATGTTGTTGTGGAAGGAGTCGCCGGTGGTCCAGCCGGGCATCGGACACTGCTCGATGCGGTAC
>Ga0315331_10000764_pt1 | contig 22940 bp, 30 predicted proteins | sample M160m34915metaG_FD_203456 | JGI IMG/M metagenome (GOLD analysis project Ga0315331, IMG submission 203456) | Ammonia-oxidizing marine archaeal communities from Monterey Bay, California, United States - M1 60m 34915 | ecosystem: Environmental > Aquatic > Marine > Intertidal zone | place: USA...
ACTCCGTCTTCTAACTCTATCTATGCGGTCTACGAAACAAATTACAGCAACAGCCGGAATACTTCAGGTAACGAAAGCATTTATGACATCCTAAAAAGAATAGGCACTGCAATGAACGCTAATAATTATCTTGGGGTAAGTAATCACGGCAGCAGCTCGGGAGACTCTCAGGTCTCAGCGGTAAGTCCCGGCATCACGGAGATGGTAATTGGTGGTAACGGTTACTCCGCTGTTAGAACGTCAGCGTCTGCTGGAAACATTGGGGGCACTGGCATATCTGGTCACGCAGACTCTTTCTGCGTTATAGGTGAGAACGCTGATTCAGACAACGACACGCAGGTGCTTTGTTTTTTTGATGGGAATCTATCAAGCGGTAAGGGGGATAGCTGGCGTGGCGGTGCGCCTGCTCAGACATCTTGGAGCTACTGGGGCAATGACTTCCACAGCAATTCCTCAACTCAAAACATCGCGTCTGGCAGGCAAACGGCAGTCGGCGCGAATACACATACAGGGCTGTTGTACATACTAGTCTACGGTGAGATGTCATGAATGAAATTCAGTTTCGGTTACCGTAAAATATTAGACATGCTAATATTCCAAGGGATTTTTTAGAATGCTAACGCCGCGTGACGAAGAGCGCTATTTTGAGGCTATACAAAGGCTGACTGCGCACGAAGCGATGTGCGAAGAGCGTTCAAAAACGATCTTCAACCGGCTTGACGCAATCGAAGGCCAGCTGTCTGCAATCAATAACAACATGTTTGTAGTTGCGTTGAGTTTATTAGCTGGCATGGGCGGGATCGTTGTCACGTTGCTTCTGAGGTAACCATGACGTATTTCAAAAACACACGTTTTTCGGGCATTGCACCAGGCGTTGCCCCGCGTCTTCTTGCTGATGAGTTTGGCCAGATTTCGCAAAACATCGATTTTGAGTCTGGTCGGTTGGTGCCGACCAAACAGAACAGTGATACGCATACCTTGCAGAACGCCTCGCGCCGTTCTATCTACTTCTACCGAGACACCAACTGGCTTGAGTGGTCAGAAGACGGTGTTGATGTAGTACCTGGTCCTATCCCTAATGACACAAATGAGCGCCTGTATTTTACCGGCGACGATTACCCACGAGTGGGTACAGTTGCTTCGATGATCAGTGGCGGTAGTGGATACCCTGCGGTGAGCTACAGGCTGGGCGTCCCAGCGCCGACAGCAGCGCCGACCATTGCAAAAAGTGGCACAGCGTCAGGCGACGAAACACCTGAGACTCGCGCTTATGTATATACCCTTGTTACTGATTTAGGCGAAGAAGGCCCACCGAGTGCTGTGTCCGCCACTCTTGACCTTACGAGCACCGAAACTGTAACGGTTACTATGCCAACGAGCGCAACGCCCTCGGGCAATTACTTTTTTGGTTCGGCCTCTAAGAAGCGAATCTATCGCAGCAACACTGGTTCGCAATTCACTGATTTCCAGTTTGTAGCAGAAATAGGCTTGTCTGCTACAACGTACAGCGACTCAATATCTTCTTCGGCTTTGGCCGAGGTAATGCCCAGTGGCGATTGGATCGGCCCACCTGATGACAACACGAGTGTTTACCCAGATGGGCCGATGCTCGGGCTTACTGCTGTAGGTAACGGAGTTATGGCCGGTTTCTCAGGCAAGCGATTGTGTCTCAGCGAGCCATTCTTGCCTCATGCATGGCCAATTCAGTATCGGATTACGTTAGAAGATGACATCGTCGATATTGCTGCGACTGGCAATGGCGTGGTAGCGCTGACAAATGGCACTCCGTACTTCATTACGGGTACCGATCCAGCGGCCCTAACTCCTACTCGCGTCGACTTGGCACAGGCATGCGTCAACAAAAACTCAGTAGTCGATATGGGCGAGTACGTTCTTTATGCCGCGCCTGACGGGTTAGTCGCGGTGTCTGGCAGTACCGGAAAAGTTGTATCGCGCGGTTTGATTTCAGTTGATCAATGGAATGCTAATTTTTACCCAACGGCAATACGGGCGTTCCGCCACGAAGGCACGTACGTAGCGTTTTACAAAGACGGAAACACGCTAGGCGGCTGGGTGTATGACCCTCGTGCTAGCGATGCGGCGTTTGCCACAATCACTTTGTCAAACGAAGTGCGCGGCGGTTTTGAAGACCCAAAGTCTGGGCAGCTTTACGTCATAGAAGGCAATAAAATCCGCAAGTACCGAGGCGGCACCACAAGTAAAACTCTTACGTTTAAGACGAAGAAATTTACGGTACCGAACCCTTCGAGCATGGCGTGGGTGTCTGTTCACGCTGACAACTACCCTGTGACGGTCAAAGTATACGGCGATGGTGCTTTGATCGCCCACTACCAGCTGTCTGAATCGTCCGGTGTTTACACTCAAGCAACGACTGTCCCAAACGGGGTTGCGAATGGCGCGCTCCGTGAACCAGTTATGAGGCTGCCTGCTACCGTTGCTACTGAGTGGGAGGTAGAAGTTTCTGGTGCTGTGACGATCAATGAGATCTGTCTGGCACAAAGCATGGACGAAATTCGTGGGAGCTAATAGCAACACGCGTACCAATACGCCGACGCAAGTCCCAGCACTGCCAGCTATCCCAGCGGGTGCCTCGCCGGAACTACGTAAATATCTTGAGACGTTAGCGCAGGTAGTGTCGATCCGTCTTGGCCGTCGCGGCGACCCCCGAGACCGCGCTATAACGATGCGAGAACTAATCGACAGTGGCTTAGCGAAAGAGCTGGCGACGTCGCCATTCGATCCGAATCGTAGCGGCAACGCAGGGTTTGTGCAGCCTGGAGCGTCTTTGGTTGATCTAGCTGTCCCACCAGCCCCGACTGGGTTTACAGCTTCTGGTGCATACAGCCAGATTAATCTGAATTGGGACTACCCAGCTTACTCCAACCACTCCCATACCGAAGTCCATGTGCATACGTCTAATGTAATCGGTGACGCTACTTTGTTGGGGATTCAGACTGGTAGAATTTTTGTTGACCCAGTTGGCTCAGGTCAGACTCGTTACTACTGGGTGCGGCACGTAAACACTGATGGTCTTGCGGGGCCGTTCAACTCTGCGTCTGGAACAGTGGCGTCTACAGCTTTGGACGCGGTTCATCTGCTCACACAATTAACTAACCAGATCACTTCAAGTCAGCTTACGGTCGATCTGCGATTACCGATAGGCAATCTGCCAGCCAACACTGCGGCAGCAATCAACAGTCTGAATTCAGAAGTTTTCGCGTCTGACGGCAGCTCGTTACTCGCCAGTGCCAGCGCGTTTAATACTCTTCAAGCAGCTGTCAACCACACTGACACGGGATTGGCGGCGACGGCTTTTGTTGTCAATGTGCTAGAAGGGATCTTGCTCAACAATGTGGGTAACCCGATTGTCACGGCGAGCAATCTCAGCACGATGTCTACTTCACTGCTAGATACCAATGGTAACGCTAGAGCTTCTGCGGCACAGATGGATCAACTTGCTGCGTCTTATACGAACCCGACTACTGGCGCTGCTAATAGCGTATCGTTGCAGCAAGCTCTTAACGTTTCAGCTAGTCAAGTTGACGGTCTGCGCGGGCAGTACACCGTAAAGATTGACAATAACGGTAACGTTGCTGGCTTTGGATTGGCGAATACAACGACTGCGGCGGGATCGACGTCAGAGTTCACCGTTAATGCGGATAGGTTTGCGATTGTTAGTCCGACCGATACTCTCAAAAGAGTCCCGTTTGCTGTTCAGGCTAGTTCTCTGACATTGGCTGATGGCACCGTTATACCTGCCGGTGTTTACATCGACTCTGCTGCCATTAAAGACGCCTCCATAACTAATGCGAAGATTGGCACTTTAGGCGCAGAGAAAATAACTTCGGGGACTATTGACGCTGATCGCATCGGAGCCAACAGCATCGAGGCGTCAAAGCTGATACTGGACAACTCAACGATTACGTCTCAGACCATCAATGGCGTGCCTACGGTAATCATCAAAGACTTGGGTGTTGGAACAGCGCAGATTAAAGATCTGGGCGTTAGCACGCTAAAGATCCAAGACCAAGCTGTAACGTTCCCTAACGCCATAACAACAAGTGCCAACCTCAGTGTCCCTAGTAGCAGTAGCAACACCACCTTTGCCACGATTCAAACTTTGACAGGGACGTATAGTGGCGCTCCGGTTTTGATTTCAGGCAGTTTTGCCGTTCGATCTCACGACGACCAAGCGCTTATGCGTTTCCGGCTGCGGCGTGGTTCGACCGTGCTGTTCACGTCTAGTTCAAAGGCAGTTCGCCAATCGCCTGACTTGTTCATTATTCCGTTCAACTTCTTGGACACGAACACTTCTGTTGGGTCTAGAACCTACACGCTGCAAGCCTACGTTCAGGATCAGTACGGCAACTACTCAGACCGGACAATCTCCACGCTGGAGGTAAAGAAATGATCAATCGGGCGATCGTCGATAACGAGACCGGAGTGATTCTGGGCACTGGAATATGTCAGGAATGCGATTTCAATCTTGTCCCAGAAGGCACGACTGCGTACGTCAATACGGGTGATTGGCATGATGACACGCACAAGTTAGTTGATGGCGAGTTCGTCGAGATTGTGCAAACGGACGCTGAGCTTTTGGCCGAGGCGTGGCTGGGTGCGCGGACGATAAGAGACGGGCGACTAGCCAAATGTGACTGGACACAATTCCCAGATTCTCCGCTAACTGCTGAACAGCGAACAGAATGGCAAACGTATCGGCAACGACTGCGCGATATCCCTAGTGATTTTTCTCACGTCACGTCATTGGAAGATGTGGTTTGGCCTGATCCGCCGAGTTAGCCGTGGTTATCGAATCGGTAGCCGCAGCGGGCATGTTGTTGACACAAATCAACAACGTGATCTCACAGGTGAACGAGACAGGTTCTGGTGTGCAGCAGGCGATGGGGCTGATCTCTGACTTTGGTGAAGCTCTAAACCAGTTTGAAGTTGACAGAAAGGCGTCGACCTTTAAGCCATTGAGTCAAAACGATCTGCTGAAGATTCAAATGCTTCGCAGGCAGTACGAACGCCATTGGCAGTCGGTAAATGATCTCCTGCTGGTGGCAGACCCCAAATTATTGGACGAGTTCAAGAAAGCAAAAGTCGAGCAGGAAGAAGCCAGAAAGAAACATGTGGCTATGTTGGCTCGTAAGAAGAAAGAGCGCGACAGACTTATTAACCAGCTTCTTGTAGGCGGAACGACATTCGTGATTGGCGGTGGCTTAGCAGTAGGGATTCTTTATTTAGTTATCAGGGCATTTACCTAATGAACAAACGCTTAGAGCCTGACAGTGAGTATGCAGCTTACGACGCTGATGGCGATGGGATCGTCACAGACGAAGAATTGAACACCAGCAAAGAACTGCAAGAACTGAAGATTAGCCATGAGCGAGCAGACGCACAGCGCGCGATGTCGTGGTTCGCGTTGTGGGGAATGCTGCTTTACCCGTCGCTTGTAGTGGCCAGCAGTATGTTTGGGCTCGAGCAAGCAGCATCAATTCTCGGTGACATGGCGTCCGTCTACTTCGTCAGTGTCGCCGGTATCTTGGCCGCGTTCTTCGGAGCGCAGGCTTGGTCTAACAAAAAGTGAATGGAGACTGATATGCACAAAGGTTACTCATGCATCAACGCAAAACAAAAACCCGCCAAAAAATCTAAGGCGAAGAAAACCAAGAAGAAGGCAAAAAGAAACTATGGGTACTAAGCGGGACTACAAGAAAGAGTACGAGTACCACGGGACGGCGGAACAGAAACGGCGACGCGCGGGCCGTAACAAAGCTCGCCGCGCTGCATTGGCTGCGGGTAAGGTTAAGAAAGGTGACAAAAAAGACGTTCACCATAAAGACGGCAACCCACGTAACAACAAATCGTCGAATGTTTCTGTTGTCAGCCGCAAAAAGAACCGTGGTAAATATCGCTTTGCATGAGTGCGTCAATTGACGCACTCAAAATTAATGTAATGTGAAATATGTAGCAATAACATCAAGTTACCCTACATTGACTTTGTAAAGTAGGTAGAAGCAAATAGACCTATAACCCACGTCGTATAAGGGTTTACAGGGTTTCCGCCTATAGAATCCCTCTCTCTCCGCCATTATTTCAGCCATTGCCACAGCTACGTTTCCGAGCGAGTATTTGCTCACTGACGCTCATATGACGCACGGAGGCTCGATGGCAACGATTCGGCAGCGCGGAAAAAGCTGGTACGCAGAGGTACGGCTGAAAGGGAAAGTTTCGCGTAAATCATTCAAGACCAAGGCTGCTGCGAACTCATGGGTGCTCCAGACTGAAGGAGCCATAGACAGTAACAAGTGGGTCGATGTCCGCGAATCGCGAACCGCGCTTATCGAAAACATTATCGACTTACTGATTTACTCCTATGAGCGGTTTGGGATTCAGGTCGCTGGGCCGAAGCTGTCTGCCCTCACTCAGATCAAAACATACTTCCACGGCACATCAATCCACCTGCTTACAGTAGATGAAGTTTTGAACTTCGCTGCGTACCGACGGCGCACGGTTTCAGGAAGCACGTTGCAGAAGCAGATGTACTACTTCAAGCAGGCGGTCGACAACAGTCGTATTCGCACAGAGGTTGCTGCGGTCGACATTGCGATCGAGGAGCTAAAACGTAAGAAGGTAATTAAAGGCAGCAAAGTGCGGAGCCGACGTTTAGAACTTGGGGAGTACGACGCTCTTATGAAAGAAGCATCAGGCCACTGGATCGGCCCTGTGATCGACTTTGCACTAGCGACAGGGATGCGTCAGGGAGAAATCTGGGCGTTTAAGTGGTCTGACATAGACGAAAAAGCAGGCACACTTACCTCAATGCGAAAAGACAAAGACGCTGAATCAGGTAAATCCAAGCATGAAATACCGCTGTTAGAGGGCGTGAGAGAGGCGCTCCAGCGCGCACGAAACTTAGTTCCGCAAGGGCCAAAGCTTGTTCCTGTAAGCAAGGCAGCTTCGATTTCTGACAAGTTTGCAAAGATAACTAAGGCGGCAAACTTAGTGGACTTAAAGTTCCATGATTTGCGTCATGAAGCTATTAGTCGGATGTTTGAACGCGGTATGACTATCGAGCAAGTGCGTGTTGTTTCAGGTCATCGCTCGTTTGAACAGTTGGCACGGTACGTCAATTTGCGGGCGGCGGATCTAAACGGCTTGTGAAAAACTCAGCGACCATTGGCGTTGGAAATAGATATTTTTTTCCGTGTCTTACGTGGGGGATTTTTAGTGTCCCTCGGTAGATTTGCTGATACACGCTTTCTTTTTTTATTCGCATCAAGGTGGCTAATTCTTCAAGATCCATGAAGGGGCCGAACCGATCCAGTAGTAGGTTTTCCAATGATATTCGCCATTTAGGTACTAAGTCGAACACGATAGAAGATATTACTTATACTAATATCCTTCGTCAAATCTATGCTTTGACGCAACATTTTCAGGTTAGTTAATACGCCTGTGACCAGCGTGTACTGAGATAATCGCTAGTTTTGTTTTGATGTGTTTTTCAGGGGGGAGACTGTGGTGCGGATAAATCCATCCGGTTTTTTCCCCTTTTTTGACGACAACAAAATGGGCTGCATCTGTAAATTCATCGGCTTCGCAGACTTCAAATACTGCTCCAGGCCACATGTTGTCATCCGCGAGGTGTTCAACGTAGAAAGAATTTGTAGCTTTTCTGTAATGAATTTTTTGCTTTAGCCGTTTGGACATGTTGTCCAAGCGATGGCGGACTGTGATTGTTTTTGTGTTTGGTAGATGCTCGGTGATGCTTGGGTCAATTTCATGCGGATCAACTTCCATGAAATTAGCAAGCTTGATGATGGCTGCTGGGTTCATCTCTGTGATGTTGTTTAGGTACTGAGAAATTGCACCTTGTGTCCACCCAAGTTTTTTCGCCGCTTCGATTTGTGTGTATTGCGGTTTGATTTTTTTGTTCCAAAGCTTGCGTAAATTAGTCACGCTGTTTGGTACCTGAGTGTTTTTCGTCATAGCCTGGTCCCTGGCAAACGGTGGAATAAATCCACGAAGCGACATCCTGTCGCGGTATGTTTTGTTCTATATACTCAGACTTGCATATATTAGTAGAGAAGTCATCAGTTAATATTAGCGCTGTGTCTCCAACACCTAATATTAGGGCTACCGAAGTACTCATTTTTATGCGTTCTAACCAGGCACACTGGAGCGCGGACAACGAGTGTCGAATCACGGTGCTGTCTTTCTTCGGTAATGCTTTGACATATTTGTATTCGACGAACAGCAGTCCTGCGGGCCCTGCATACATGGCGTCGGGCACGCCTCCCGTGTAGGTATCGTGGATCTTCCACTTGTACACATCAGGGTGAAGAGCGTTATGTATGGACCTAACAAAACTGTGTTCGTTCATAAATTCAGTGATCCGTTGGGGCACCAAGTGGATCAGGCTTGTGCTAAAAAACTGCCGCGTGCCTAGGAAACAAAACACACGGCAGCCCCTGCCATAGATGTTACTGCGCGTACTGCTTGTACAGATCTTCAGCAACTTTGTAGTCGGCTTCCTGTGCCCAACCGATGAACGTGACTTCGCAATTCATAAATGCTTTGCCCATCTTGTTCTCGGTAGGTACGCCGGACACTTTCCACAAGCCAGCGAAACGGTCACCGCCTTTCATGCCGATCTGTGAGTTCCATGCTTTGGATACGCGTAGCTTGGAGCTAGCGAAGTCCATGATGGCTGGTGAGCGTTCTAGCTCTCCGGTCACAGGATCTTTGATCAGGATGACGTGTGCGTGCGTTTCGTTGATGTCGTACTCATCAGGCTTGTCTTGAGCAGACACGTACGCGTCGGCTTCTGCCTGAGATGTGTATGCACCACCGTAACCGCCGCCAGCTTCTAGCTTGCGCCAGACAACGAACTCGGTTCTGAAGTGCAGGCTGATGCAGTACAGATCATTACCGTAGTTGTGGTTGGTCAGGGTGTTGACCAAGTGGCCTGGCTCGCAGCCCTCAACATATGATTGATGGTGCTTGTCGACCTCATTGGACATCTTCTGCAGAAGTTTGACCCGAGGGATCTGTACATTCTGGCCGACGTTCTCGTTGCCACGACCTACGCCTTCGACAGCTTTGAGGTGGGCAGGAAGTTCGTCGGTTGATGCGACAAGGTTTGCTGTTGCAACTGCTACTGATTTACTCATAGAAATACTCTTCTTTATTCATGTTTAAAGGGATCGAAAGTTAATGCGTCGTATGTCGCGAGGAGCTACGCCTGGGACTTCCTGCCCTAGCTTCCACATTTCTTTGCAAGCCGTAGAACTCGCACGACGTTGAAGGTAGCTGTAGTCCTCAGTTGCTGAGCAGTGCGCATAGAGCGCATCCCAATCAGTAACGTCAGGTACAGTGTCTTCGTTTATGGACACGCTGGCTTTGCCGTTCGCGGTGCGCGACAAACCCTGCTCGTCCAATTTTGCGAAGAGTTGGTAATCAAGATCGTCCTTGGTCTTGCCCAACTCTTTTAGCTCAGCGTTGAGACGAGCAATCTCGTCTTTGACGCCAGCGTATTTGTTGATTAGTTCATCAATTGTCATAAGGTTTTCTCTTCGTTTTAGGCTGCAGGTTTAAGGTTGTTTAGAATTCCTAATAGCTCGTCCATGCGATCGACTTTGCCTTGGAGCTTTTCGTACACGTCGGTCTCCCAGGTATCGCGTGCTGCAATTTGGATGACTTCGGTCTTTTCGGTTTGACCGGCTCGATAGATGCGGCGATTGAATTGCTGGTAGTGCTCGGCGTTGTACGTGGGTGATGCCCAGATAATTGTTTTAGCCTTGGTCATGGTCAGACCATGACCTGCTGATTGAGGGTGGCAGAACACAACTTGCAGCTGACCAGCTTGCAGTCGATCTACAATTTCTTTGCGCTTGGGGGCAGCTGTACTGCCATCGATCGTGGCGTGTGCAAGGCCAAGCTTGTCTGCAAGCTCAGCCATGTAGCGTTGTTCGTGCTTCCAATTGAATGCGACAAGTGTCTGTGCGCGCTCGGAGACCAGCTGCATGACAAGGTCGTAGCGTTCTTTGTGGATACGTTGAGTGTCGCCGTGTTCGTCGTAGACAGCTCCGGTACACAGCTGCAGTAGCTTTTTGACCTTGCTGCCTGCATGCACGGCGTTGATTGTCGCAGCACCCGTGTATAACACTGAGTCCTCACTCAATGTTCGGTATTGCTGCATGATCTTTTTAGGCAGCGTTACGAACATTGTTTGGATACTTTGCTCAGGCATGTCGATACATTCGGTAAGTTCGTATCGGATGTTGATGTCACTGAGCGCAGCAGCTACTACTTCTTCTGCGTTTTCTTTTTGGACCCACTCGTTGGCGAAACCGTTGAAGCGAGGTGTGCAAACTGATGAGCGGAAGCTGTAAAAGCGATGACCTAGTCGCTGACCATCGTCCACGATAAGTGTTGGGTGCCAGACATCGAGTATGCCGTTGCTGTTTGGTGTGCCGGACATAGCAATCCGGTGGTCAAATGCCTGTGCAATTTTGTAACAAGCTTTGCTGCGCTGGCTGTCTTTGTTTTTGAACGCGGTGAACTCGTCGATAACTAACGTGTCGAAGTTCTCAAGAACGTGGGCATTCTTTGCGATCCACTTAACTGCGTCGTGATTGGTAATGACCACTTGCGCATCGCTTTTGAACGCTGCTTCTCGGTTTTTTGCATACGCAATTGCATACGTAAGGTCTGGCTGGAACTTGTCAATGTCATCGCCCCACGATGCTTCGAGTATGGACAGCGGTGCGAGAACCAAGGTACGCGATTCGCGGCTCACGATTGCATCGAGCACAGAACGGGTCTTGCCTGTGCCAGGGTCAGAGGTGATCAAACAACGTGGCTGCTGCTTGATGAAGTCAGTTGTGACTTTTTGATGTTCGAATGGTTCGTACATAGCATCACTCATTGATGGATCGTAATATTAGCAGTACTAATATTAGTGCTCAAGAAAAACTACTGGGTCTGAGGAAGACCAGCAGTAGCCACATGTGGTGCAGCTGGCGGTAGCACCTGTTTGCTCTGGGCAGACAATACCGCCACCAGTGTTTACGGTTGCTCTGAAAGGAGTATCCATGTCATCAGAAAACCGGATAGCTGCTCTGTCGGGGTAGCTATTGTTTAAACTGGCGTTGATGTATTTGCCTAGACCCCTCTTGCTTTTGTGGTGGGTATAACCAAAGACTTTTAGATCTGGCAGCAGATCTAACATGATGTGCCAAAACTCCACGTACTCATCTGAAAAGAAATCACCAAGGACGTGTAGCCGTACGACGACGCCTTGTTGTTTCTTCCGATGTTTGTGTACGAGGCGAACTAATTGCGTGCCAAGGTTCTCAAGGAACAGTGGTTCTGTGTGATCAAACCGATGCGCAAATGGCATGTTGTTACCGTAGCAGTTGTCCCATTGGTCACAGTCGGATGGGCACGTCTTGCGTTCTTCAAGTGTAAGACTGTACATAACGTGGTTCTTCCACTTCTTGACCGAGACAATGTCACCAAGCTTTGCGTTTTGTTTTCCGCGTTTTAGCATTTGCAGGCTTGGCGGCTTTACGCCTTTTTTGTACCTCGTTCTCGGTGGGTGCAGATTTTTTGCTGGGATTAGGTTCACGGCTGATGATGTCATCGAGTATCTCCTGTCGTAACGCTGCTGCAGTTTCACGGTCGCACTTCGTCATGATTTTTATTTCAGACTTTTTCAGGCGATGGGTTGTCCAGTACTCAGCTTCCGACGGGTCGGTAACCAATTTGTATTGGATGAATTTGCCTTCTCGTTTGTAGTACATGTTCACGGCTGAACTCCTACCCAGCGCACTGCGCGGTACGGGAACTGCGATACTTTGACCACGCGTAGTTCTTCGCGGTTCATGGTCCGCTTCATGATGAACAACGTGATGGAGACGATGAGCCCGCCGATCATGGCAGCGAACATGCCGCTGTATGTGCCGGAGAATGCCCAGATAAGGAAGCCAGTTACGGCGATGTCGATTGGTATGTCGTATGCAATGACACGACGGACGCCAAATTTAAAGATCAGGAACAGAAGGCCGAGTGCTGAAAGAAGACCTGCAAGAATCATAGGCTACTCCGATAATGGCTGCGATGAGGAAAAGGATTTCGTAGGCGCTGAAAAGCGAGAATATGGTTTGGATCAATCTGGGCTCCTGGTAAGTAGAAACACCAATCCACCGGCCGCAGCAATGAGCAGGAACATATAGAACCCGAGCGCAAGGGCTTGGCCGACAATGGTGAGGAAAAGGACGACAGCGACGACGCTTGCGAAAAACACAAGCGCGTTGCTGCAAATGGTTTTGAATAGTTTCATTGGGATTCTCTCTTCATGTTTCATGTGGATCAGTTGGATTCCGATCGGGAATAAAAAAGCCCCAACTAAGCAGCGGGAGAGATACTTAGTCGGGGCTTGGCTACTTGCTTGGAGGGGGAAGCAAGTTCGGTTAGCTCACACCCCAAGTGCATTCGGGTTCGTCACCTTTGCGGAACGAACACCACCTGCAGCTGTCTTTGCTGGGAGTAGGAGCAAATTCTGTTTCGGTCGTCATCTTTACAGCGCGTCGATGGAAGCCAGGTGCGAATTGCATGGCCTGTTCTCGCGTGTAGCCTTTCTTGGTTGTCTCGCCTTTATCGAGATACCAAAATTCTGTTTGTACGAACTGCAAATGTGGGTAACGAAAGAACGTACCAATGGCATAGAGCAGACCTTGTTGACCGTGGGCGATTTCGTTCCCCCACTTCTTTCCGGTTTTGTAATCGATGACACGCGCGGATTGTTCGTCTTCGTTAACAAGGGCATCGAGCTTGATGCGGGCCCATGTTTCTTTTTGCATCCAACCAACAGGTGCCCAGTCAAGGTCAAAGCCCCATTCGCCTTCTAGTTCTACTTTCGCTTCCGCAAAGAGCGCACGTAGTTCCTCAAATTCATCTTTAAACTTGAGTAACTCGTCTGCCATTTCGGCCATAGTCCCATTAACGTAGTCTTCTGCGTACTGATGTACTTGCGTACCACGGTCAGCTGCTGGACCACTCGGCTCTTTAATGCCTTTAACGCGGGCGATGTACGTGCGATAAGGGCATTCTTCGTAGACTTTAAGCGCGCTATAACTCCAAGCTCTGACATCTCCTAACTCCTTCGGTTTTTCAAAATCAACAACTGAATCTGGTCGAACGTCCTGTGTAAGCTTGATCATTCACACTCCTGGTGCGTGTAGTACGAAGTCGACATATTAGCATAACTAATATTTGATCTACACAGCAAGCAGTCCACGATCCTTGTCGTTGAAGTGCTTGCTTGTTACTTCGTTGAATTGGTCTTCGGGCAGGGACCAGTTCGTTATAACTCCACGGATCGGAGGGTTGCTGCGCGGAGCTTTGAACTCTCGCTTTTGGGACTTCGAGACGCCACACCGTTCCGCTTTCTTTTGGAACTCGCGCTGCGATAGTCGGTTGTCTGTGAGTACTCCATACACAACGCGCAGATGCTCCATTGGTATGACTGAGTACTCCCATTTAGATTCAGCAATCCATTGCTTAACGAAACGTTGTGCCGTGGTAATTTCCTGGCCCTGCATTACGTTGGTTACACTGATGTCGAGTACTTCGGTGAAGAAGTCCAGCTTTCCATGCCGCACTGCGGCGAAGAACTCTTCCATAACTGACATCGTTACTTGTGCCATCTGTGCTTTTGCGTTGTTGGCTATTGGTGTGCGAACGAGCTGCTTGTTTACACTGTAGTGCCGTAGCAGCGCTGCAAACTTGTGTAGCTCTTTGTCGATGTCATCGATGCCTTCGATGACTTCTGGGTACATGTGTTCGAGTTTCTGTTCTTGGCGAGGTGCGATGTTGTATCGGCGGTCGCCTTCTTCGATCTTTACTGCATCCATTCTGTTCGTAAGAAAGATGAAGTTTGTATAGTTTGGCAGCTCAACTTGGTTGGAACGCATCGCACGTATGGTCATCGTGTTTTCAGTGATGGCGTTCTTGAGTTTGTCAGCAATCTTCATGGTGCCTGAGTTGGCGGAAGCCATGTGAAACTCGTCTACTACAAGAAACAAAGCTTGTCGCATGTACAGATTGAACTGTTCTTCTATGTTCTGCAGCGCTCGCATTGGTACATGCTCGTTGCCAAATAGCGGTCTGAGAACTTTTGTGTAGAAGATACCTTTACCTGTGCCTGGTACGCCTTGCAGAACCCAAGCGGTCATCGCTTTCTTTCTGGTCTGGAAGATGTATGCAAGCCAGTTGGTGAAGTGTTCTACTTCTAGGTCTTCACCGCCGAGTATGTGCTTCATCAGTTTGTAGATCAGAGGACAGGAATCTTGGATCTTATGTGCGTCGCCCATGCTTAGCGGTTCGTGCTCACGGTTCGATAACAGGTATTCGCTTTTGCGGAACATGTTGATGAAATACGGCACGTTGGTCAGGTTGACTGCGTTTTCTTCTGACGCTGGGTCGAATACGACTTTGGCATCGGGCACGAAGTCTGGTTTGCTGCGACCATGTGACCGCATAAACCCTTCAAGGCTAGACTGCGATGCAGGGTTCAGCGGGAAGTCATTGGAGAACTGGTTAAGATTAGGATCGAATACACCGTTGTAGTAGGTGTCGGTCATGTAGTCACGTAACACTACAGGGAATGACGCCCGTCCTTCTTTTTCCATTTCGTCTTGGTATACATCAAACAACGTCTTGTAGAACTCTGGGTCAGCATCTTCAATCGACCAGATTGGCTCGCCCTTAAAGTTGTACATATACGTCGGGTCTTCGAGCTTGAAGTAGTACGCATTGCTGTCGCCACCGTTTACGTTGCATCGTATGTACGGTGGGTTGGTGTCGTCCGCTATTGAGATCGACATGTGGTCAGGGTTTTTTAAGACTTCTTCTGTCTTGGAGTTGACCGTAACAATCTCAGTGCGTTCTTTCTTCGCTTTGAATCCCCGTTGGGTGCGTAGTTTGTTTTTGAACTCACGGCCCTTTTGTCTTATTAGTTCAGGGCTTATGTCGTTCATAAGCGCTGCCAAGTCCAACGTATCGGATAGACCGGAGACGCGCACGATCCGCTCGGAGGAGGAGCCGAACGGATCGTGGGTTCCGTCTTCGAAGGTAGGAGGGGCAACGAAGATCAGCTTTGAGTTGTCAGCTACGCTGGTGTCCAGTGGGTACTTCAACGAATGACCGTTTGAAGATAGCTCCAGTTGGGACGAGAACAGCTTCGACTCAAAATTGCAGTTCTGTAACCACAGCTTGATAGCTGCAGCAGGCATTGCGTGGGTCAACAGAACAAAAATGTGGAGCGATATCTTGTCGCCTTTCAATCCAAGACTTGACGATGCTTGTGCTATGAAGCTGCAGTCCTGCACTTCTGGCGGCAGTTCTCGCATCACGGATTTTGCTAGCGAGCCGACGTCTTTGTCTGTGAATTGTTTTGGGTTTGTGTGGTTAGGCAAAGTTATGCCATCGATATCCAGAACAAGAAGGCTGCTGTAGCCAATGCGATCAGTCTTACCTGCTCGCGATTCGTTGTGGAGATCTCGTTTTAAGTTCCCTTTTAGTAAGCAAAAACCTTTTTCGCCATTAGTTCGGATCGACTGCTCAAGCATGGCTAGGCCAGTGATATCAGTGGGCAGTTGTTCCTTATGTGACGTTACGTTTTTTACATGTGGATAAGGGGTAAAACCATTTATTGGGCTGTGCCGTTTACTGAGCCGCAGTCCATTCGCGGCTTCTAAAAACGTTATTTGCATGACTCCTCCTACAGAGCTACGCATATTAGCATGGCTAATATAAATTAAGTAGGATTTGCGTCTTTTTCAAATACTTCCTGTCGGTCAATCCTGACCGATTCGTCTGCTTCAAATGTCAGACGAACTTGATTCCTGTCAACTTTGGAGATTTTAACTCTCGCGAGGACGCCGTCATCGCTGTGGATGACTACTGTTTCTTGGATTTTTCTCGTTAATACCAAACGTGGCATATGGCTCACTTGCTGTAACTAACGTCATAACCGCCTTCGGCATCCAAGGGGATGTCTGGTGCCCATGCTGGCGGGGTACACATGTGCTGTATTAGCTTTTGCATTGTAGCATCAGCACCATTAGCGTCACTAATAATAATGATCTCGTCATGCACGGTGAGTACGATGTCAGCGTCCAGTGTTGGGTCGTTTTTGATACGGAGCATTGCGTCTGTAACAACGATACGCGATAGCGCTTGTACGACATTTTCTACGATGCGCCCTCCCCAAGTGGTTTCAGGTGCTAGCCCTCTACCTTTGTAGGTGAGTTTGCCCTGCCATAGGTGTAGGTCGTTGTAATGTAGGGCCATCCCATTAGGCAGATGGATCTTTTTGTCTTTGAATCTTAGGCCGTGCCAGTCTTCTTCGTGGCTTGCCTGCAACGTCTGCGTTAATTTGAGTTCGAGTTTTTGCCAAAGCAGCGGGATACCGAAGTAAGTGTTGCGATAGGTCGATACAACACCGAGTGCTTGGTCATTGGTGAACGTCATTGGTGGGCCCATTGCACCAGTCTCCAAAGTGGACTGGAATTTTGCTGCGCCCATCCCGTAACCCAGCCCAAGTACAGCGGTCTTGCCAACAAAGCGCTCTGTTGGATCATCGTTTTTATTGATTGGTCGGTCGTAGATGATGCTGGCGAGGTTGCTGTAGATGTCGTCACCATTACGGAACTGATTGAGTAGATCTTGTTCGTCTGCGAGCCATGCAAGCATGCGGGCCTCGATGTTCGACAAGTCAGCAACAAACACAAGTTTGCCTGGGGGCGCGCATAACGCTTTGCGCATCGGTGAGTTGCGGGGCATGTTCTGCATGTTGATCTTTTCGGTGCCGCCAAAGCGGCCGGTGTGTGCTGCGTAGTATCGCAACGGGACTGAGAGCGTGCCGTCTTTGTTGGTAGCATCAATGAAACGCTGAGCCCTGGTCTCGTTGATGCGACTCTTTGCAGCTTTGCGGGCATCCCATATCAGTTGATGCTCTGGGTACATACTTTGTAGCTGGGTAAATGCTTTGTCGTTCTTACCAAGAGCGGGTATGAATTTACCAGTTGTAGGGCTGCGTTTGGTTGGCGGGACTAGGTGTAGCTCGTTCTCAATGTATGCAGCGAACTGTTGATTGGAACTGAGAATTTTTTGTTCGACGCCGCTTTTTTCAATTGCTGTCTTACTGGCAGTGATTTCTGAGTCGCGGAACTCGATCAGTGCTTCGTGGTCCACGACAAGCTTTGGCTCGCAGAACATACGGCAAGTGATGTCGATAAGATCCATCTCTGACGTAGGCATATGAACGACCCATTGGTCATAGATTGCGCGGGTCAAGTCGACATCTTGGATGCAGTATCCTGCAATAGATGCTTCGAGTTCGGGATCAAGGTCATAGATACCTTTTGCGTCTGCAAGCTCGTCGCCTTTCCGCATGGTGTTGTCTGTTGGGAACGCGCGTATTGCGCAGTCTTTCAAACGTGCGCTTTGCCCCGGGTAGAGGCCGCGACTCATTGCTGCAGTGTCGACGTAATAATTAGGGGTTAGTCCGTAATACTGTGTGAGTATGTACGCATCGAATAGTGTGTTGTGGCACAGGAGCGTTACGTTGTCCCAGTCCAGGGACCGGAGTGCGTCTTCGCACTCATCTTCTCCGTACCATTCTGTAGCATCATGATTGATCTTGATGCCAACACCCCAGACCTTGAAGCGATCGTCTTGGACGTACTCCATCGTCGTCATCTTGGTCAGGGAAAAAGATTTATCGTAAAACGTTTCGAAATCCAACGTGACGAGGTGATTCAAAACAACTCCTCATTTTTAGCAGACTCATTTTCATAGTGGGCGTACAAGTTGCCCTCGATTGCTTTGAACTGTTCGTTGAGTTCGTTGAAGGTGCCAGGCATACGAGACTCGACCCACACTTTCACAAAGCTTGCTAGCTCTGGGTGGGATGACTGCTCGCTGTTCAAACGGATGTATTCATCGATATCCATACTAGTACTCCTTACGTTGGATATTTCTTTTTAGGGTTTGAAGATCTCCAGTACTGTGACTGCACTCCATTCAGCGGTTTCGTATTCGGGACGCGATAGAACAATTAGCTGACCGGTTTTATCGTGCGCGATCATTGCTGTTTCGTTTAGCTGATCGGCTATGAACTCGGCTTCTTCTATTGCGTACTCGATGGTGGTGAACTTAGTTGCCACCTGAAAGGCGCTCTATTTCGGCGTCGATGTAAAATTTAATCTTCTTCGCATCGCGCAGTTGGTCACTGTGGGATGCTTCGCCGTATCTGTAGCAGCTGCGAAAGATCTCACCGATCTGCGCGTTCATGTTCTTATCGGAGATAAGGTGTTGAAGCTCAGTGGCGCGGCTTGGCAGCTGGTAGTAGGAAGCGGTTGAACCGTCAGACCGAGATGCGTTGGGGGACGCATCGTCGGTATGAACAACGGTTTGTCGCAGGTATTTGCGATTGAGGTTGTCCCAATCAGCGGGGCTGGCGTCATCGATGCTCATCTTGTTACCTCCTGATAAGCATTCAATATTACTGTTACTAATATTAGCACTCAAGATAAATACGCCGCTTGTTTCATTTCTTCCATTTGGATTCGGCAGACGCTGCCCCACGGGGCATCGCGGTCTGTTGTTGATACCCACAGAACTGGGTAGTCGGGTTCTTCACCGAAATCGTCGCTGCATAAGTCGGTTAAGTAGACCGCTGCATCAATGTCGTGATGCTCGTTGAGGTACTCAAACGCTGGAGCGAACGATGTGCCACCACCTCCTTTGATTGGCGTCATGGGGAACGCTTCGTCAGGCTCGACCTCATCTATATGCGCTACTTTTGTATCAACATGCAGAATGGTGATCTTGGACGGCTGTAGCTCAGCATGAACTGCGGCAACCTCGCTGATGAATTGCTGCCAGTAAGATTGGCACGACCCAGAGGAGTCGATAATGAATGCCAGATGGCCAGCGCCTTCCGAATACAACGAGGGGAGATATTCATCTTCACTGATGTACGCACGGTTAGGCTTACGCCAGCTGTAGTCGTTGTAGATAACAGACGTGCAGAAAGGCCAAAGAACAGTTCGCCAGTCGACAACTGGTTTGACAATGTCTTTGATAAACTGCTCAAGATGCGCTGGCAGCTTGCCCGCTGCTTTTGCAACTTGCGCTGCTTGAGTTACTGCGACTTGCCATTCTGATTCTAGCGAGGCGTTTGAGCCCGCATCGATTTGAGAAGCACCAGCATCGAGGACGATGCCCCAAGCGCATTGTTTGACGCCTTCGTCTTTGACCTTGTTGTAGATCGCTTCAGCACTCATGTTGTCGTACTGCGAGTCAATGAGTCCACCTTCAGGGAGTATGAACCCCGAGTGGATTAAGTGACTGTTGATCGCGAAGTCACATGCTGCGTTCCAGATCTTATGATCGCGTTCTTGTCGTCGCGTCATATGATTGAACACACAGTGCATGACTTCATGTGCGATGAGTCCTTTGCGAGTCAAAGGGTCGAGCTTGCCGATGAACTTGCTGTTGTAAACAAGCTGCTTACCGTCGGTAGCAGCTGTGTCGCAGCCATCATCGTCTTGCACTAACTTAAGCCGCAACGCCAGCGTGCCAAAGAACGGTTGTTCCATTAGCAGCTGGGCTCGGGCTTTTACCATGTCAGCTTCTGCGGACATATTAGCCTCCTAAGAGTTTTGCCGTTAGCACGGCTTGGTTTGCAACGGTTGGATCGAAAGAGATTTCTTCTTTGATTGTCTGCGCGCGCTGTGCGCGAGTTACCTTGCGGTGTAACTCTTGCAGTTTGTTTTGGGGAACAAGCGACGCAGCGCCAGGCCAGATCTGCAGCAACTGCTTGAGAGTTGTGCATTTGCGGACCAGATCTTTGATCTGTCTTTCGTACTGGTCTTTTGCTTCGACGTGCGCTTTCTCTGACTCTTTGAACTTGGTGAACATATCAATGAGATCTGGCATGTCTTCGTCACGGAAGTCGTTGATATAAACGGTCGCGTCGCTCCATGAGTAATAACCTTCATCGCGCAACTTGTAGTAGTGCATTGGTGTCGCCAAAGTGATGTTGCAATCTGGGTCGTTATCGAGCCGACGATTGCTAGCTATTACGTTTGTAAGCGATCTGAGTTTTACCCTTATGTTTGCAACGTCGTCCCGCTTAGGCGAACAATTTGTGCCGTACAGGTACTCGCTGGTTAGCTCCTGAGCCTTTGCATCTTCTGATACTTTGGCAAGGAACTTTTGCGCGGGGGAGTTTTCGATCGCGTTGCGTACAGCTTGTACAAACTCGTTGCTAGGCTTTGGCTGAGGGTTCGCGGTGTCGTACGCGTCGCGCGCGGCTCGATATATATCGTCGCCAAGTTGAATTGTCATTCTTACTGAGGCCATAAGTTTCTCCTAAAGTAATACGTCTGCGTTTTTCACAGACCAGTCAGTGAAGGTTTGGGATTGGACTAAGGTGCGGTCTTTTGCAAGAGCGTCCTTCATAACCAACACGCCATACTCTGTTGGCAGTCGGTTTGCGTATTTGACGATCGACGCAAAGTTTTCTTTGGTGACACGAACGGTCAGCGCACCAATAACAGCGAAGATCACCGAAGTGCTGGTCGGTACTTTCGCGGTGGTTGGATTAGCGATGACATCGTCGATGTCGGGTAGATCTTGGTAGATTGATTTGAATGCAGCGAATTCACCTGCAGCCGCGTCGCCTACCAGGGACGCAACGCCGTAAAACTCGTCGTGCATGAATGGCAACTTACGATTGACGTATGCCCATGCGCGCGGCGTTGGGAATGCGTTCTGTGTTGCGTCCACTTGTGACAACAGCTGTGGTCGGAAACGCAAGAAACTGATTAGCGTCTCGTCAATGTCGTTGTTTACAGCCCACGCAATCCAGTCATCGATGTTTGATTCGAGAACGAAGTGCGAGAAGCGGTTTTTGACAGGTGTCGGCATCTCATGCACAGCGGCTCGGTCAGTGGATCGGTTACCAGCAGCGATGAAGGTGGTGTTTGGCGGGCAGGTGTATGTACCAATCTTGCCAGTGGTGAGCAGCTGCAGAAGTGAGTTCTGTGTTGCTTTGGGAGCAGTTGTAAGCTCGTCGATTAGGATGGTAACAGCGCCTTGGTAGTTGCTGTCTGGGTAATCCTCGGGCACACCATACCGCGTTCGATACGTGCCATCTTCTTGCTCGACAACTTTCAAGCCACCGCGTACGTCGACTGGGTCAAACAAGTTGGCGCGGATCTCAAACAGCTTTGAGTTCAGGTCCTCTGCAACTTGGTATGCGATTTCAGACTTACCCTCGCCAGGTGCGCCGTGCATCATGCTTGGGATTCGGGCCAAGGCATTCGCCTTGAGTTCTTCTTTGAGGGCGGAAGGACGGATAGTTCTCATACGTTATCTACTCCTAAGATAAAGGTTTCATTGAGGCATGAGGCCATGCCATAGATGAGTTCCCAAATTTCCTCGGGTTCCCAGAGTTCAAAAGGTTGCCAAGCTGATTCGGACACGACTTTCATCAGGCGGTCTTCGGAAAGGTGCATCCAGTTCGGTGGCAAGGGGTGGCTTAGGTAGTGTGTTGCTGCGTAAGCAATTAACTGTTCTCTATTCCACATTTCTTTTTGCATTGGCATCTCCTTCTAGTGCAGCGATGTATGGGTCGAGGGACGACTTGAGTGTGTTGAACAGCCAATCGTCCTTCGTGATTTGCGCATCGCGGTCCGCGTCTGGGTCTCCCTCAGTCACGGGTGCAAATACGCCTTCGCCGTCTAACCAGTCCGAGTAATCGGAGTAAGGGTCGTCGGTGTTTCGGCAGGGCATTCGACTCATGCAGGTCTCCTAAATGAATCGTTTCGGAATTGACGGAACGCTTTGTCTGATTCGATGAACTGTTTCATTAACTGTTCAAGCACGGCTTTTTGGCGTTCTGTGACGCGGCAATCCATCAGCTGGGTGATTATGTTGATGTTGAGAAGCTCGCGCGGTTCAGGCCGTTTCATGTTTATGGTTTTGCCGTCAGCCGCTTTGATTTGTTCTGTTTTCGGTAATTCCGCACGCGGAGCTGGTTGCGGAGGCGCTGCTTTTACTTTGCTAGAGCGCTTTTTGTTGATGATGGTGCCGACTGGCACAGACAGCAGTTCAGCAACCTCATCTGCATATTTCTTACTTACGCCACGAAAACACCATTGGCTTACGCTTGTGGGGTGAACACCTAATAGGTTTGCTAGTTCGCCTTGGTTGATGCCGTTGGCTTTGAGCGCGGCTCGGGTGTTGTGCCCTTTTGCGCATTGGATTGGCTTGGTCATAGTGACTCCTTACGTTTGGGTTAGAGGCTGCGGTTTACGGTGTTGTAGACCGAGTAGTACGAGATGCTTAGTTGCGCGGCGATCTCGCGGTATCCGAATCCTTTGTTTCGGAGATCGCGTATCGCTTCTTTTTCTTCTTGTGTTAGCGCTGCGCGTCTCGGTCTACGAGTGCCCCATCCGTCGTACGAGGTTCGGATGCGTTTACCGCGTTCGCGTACAACTTCTTGGGCTTGGATCGCTGCGAGGAACTTCTTGGTCAAGGTGTTACACCTCTTCGTGTGGGATGTTTAAAGAGTCGTGGAGACGGCTCATTGCTTCGCAAAGTTCGTCCCAGTGGCGTTCGGTTAGCTCACGATCTACATCTTGTAATCGCCAGAGCGCTTTCCAGATGGCGTTGAGTTCAGGGTGGAGGTTGTGACTCATTTGTCTTCTTCCGAGTGGTCGAACATAGACAGCCACGCTTTACGGGCTTCGATTTTGGAGACGCGCATTGCGCCTGAAATTGCGAGATCTCCCATAGGAAGGTCGCAATTTCTAATGGGGATTAGATGCTCGTAA
>Ga0315331_10000766_pt1 | contig 22915 bp, 17 predicted proteins | sample M160m34915metaG_FD_203456 | JGI IMG/M metagenome (GOLD analysis project Ga0315331, IMG submission 203456) | Ammonia-oxidizing marine archaeal communities from Monterey Bay, California, United States - M1 60m 34915 | ecosystem: Environmental > Aquatic > Marine > Intertidal zone | place: USA...
CGGATTCGGATTCCCGGCGATTCGGATTCCCGGCGATTCGGCAGTCTCGACAGGTTTCGGCAGACTAGTACTCGCAGGACCAGCATCAGCCCGCCTTAAACGAGAAAGTTAGTGAGCACGACCACGGCGTCCGCGTTCGGGAACCATGATTTGCGCTCGACCGTATGCATCTATTGGGCTTCATTGAAAACCGGAATAATCGCCGGACTACACGAAACAGAACAGCGGAATTTCGTTCGGCGTGTTGTCTGTGGCAATCATTGCCGGCATCATGATCAGCATGGGAACAACGTAATGTGCCAGCATAACCGGGATGCTGGTGAGTATCGCTTTCATCTGAGTGTTCAGTTTTATTCCGAGACGACAATTTATTTCACCAGGTGAAGGTTGATGAACGCGTTGCCGACGGCACATAGCAGAAATCGAATTGCCAGGTATGGAAAGAAGGGGCGAAAGGGTTGACTCGGACGCGGTTGCTGCACAAGTTGTGGATGCGCAGGGTTGCTCCCGAAGCAAAAGCCTGCACGTTTGTTGTCAGTAGATTGAGCACACCGAACAAGACGACAGGGATCAGAAAAAAATAAGGGTCAGTCGGTCAATTTCCGTGAGCTTCTGAGTCAGCAGTTGTCGGTTTGTCAGTGGTGTTGCGAGTAATGAATCGAGTGTCTGGCGTTCGCGTTCAATGGCAAATAATTAACAGCTGAATCCCATGACCGCAGCAACGATCAGACCACCCAGTGACATGCACAGGGAAATCTCTCCTTCGTCGCGTGTGAACGACCAGTGTTGACAGTTCCACCATAAACAATCGGAGAATCGTGGCCATCTGCAGTTTGCGGCTGATCAGTACCGTGCCCTGTATTTCGCGCCGGGCCGCGCCCGCTGCAGTTGCATCGTCTGAAAATCCTCTCGGTTTTTGTACCAGACTGCCTGCAGCGTCTTTTGTCTTTCTTAACTGACAGGTAAACGAACACGCGGCACCGTAACTGAAGCGAACGACGGCAAAGTGCCCCGCGACGACAATACCCCGCCCCTCGTTGTCGCGACGAACGTCCACCAGCATAGCCATCTGATCGATCGGAAACAGCAGGAACTCTTTATCTTACAGTCCGGCGATATTCAGACTGACTAAGCCCATTTCGTGAAGGACTGACAGCGTGAAATAGACTACGGCCAGCGCGATGTCGCTATACCAGAACGCGGCGATTCCGAATTTCGGCAGCGCAGAAAAAACACGGCGACAGCCGTTACCTGCAGCATTGTAAGAAAGACAATGGACAGTCCTGTCAACGAAGTGCTGAAGCTTACGCCATCGAACAGACAGGCTATTGCAAACAGCGGCACCATGCGAGAGGCCAGCTTTTCCAACACGACGCCACCGGGCGTCAGTCTTCAGGTGATCGGAAGTTCAAGTGTCTGCTTCTCCTTTTCGGCTGTGATCGAGGTGCGCGACAGTGCCGGATAAATGACGAACAACAGATTGACAAACAGAAATGCCGTGATTTCATTGCCCTGCCCCAGAATCTGCCGTAGATTTGAGGCACCTTGCGTCATTTCGACGTGGCATACCAGAAAAACCAGTGCGCAGACGAACAGCAACGGGCACCGCAGCTCATAGGTCCGTCGCCGCTGAGCAATTTCCGGCAATTCACGTTTCAATAATGGCAGCTCAAGAGAACGCATTGGGAAGGAAATGTGCTGCCAAGACGCTCACCAAAGAGCATTAAACCTGAATTTGGTGCGAATGTTCCGAATCTGCTGCACGAACGACTAATTTTGCGAGTTCTTTGACGTGGCCTGCAGGTGCAAAATATAATCTGAAAGCTCGTACACTCACCCACCCGACAGAGTCCCCGCCTCATGTTGTCGTATCCTGTTCGATTTTTGTGTTTTGAAATTTGCCAGACCATGCGGTTACTCCTGTGGTTCTATGTCGGAATCCATGTCGCGGCTCATGCGGTCGCACAGGACCCGACGGTCGATCGTGCGGAATCGACCAATCTCAGGCCCGGTGAATCGGCCGAAGTTCGCGTTTATGGAACAAACCTGAAGTCACTGCAGACGCTGTGGACAACCTTTGGTGAACTGAAACCGGCGCCGCCAGCAGAAAAGCCAAATGACAAGCTGGCAGTGTTTACGGGGCTTATCCCGTCGGAAACCGTACCGGGAATGTATCCCTATCGTATCGTGGCAGCGAATGGGTGTTCACTCATCCAGTATTTTGTCGTTGACGATCTACCGAATGCTGTGCTGGAAGCCGCGTCTGAAACACCGTTGCCGCTGACTGAAGTGCCGACCGCCTGCTGTATTCAGGGGGCCGTCAATTCTATCAAGCCTCGCTACTTTGGTGTGAAGCTGGAGGCTGGTCAGAAGCTTTCCGTCGAGGTATATGCGCGGCGGTTGAACTCGGCGCTTGATCCCGTCCTGAAGATTACGTCACCGGGCGGACATGAAATCGCTTTCAGGGATGACCAGCCGGGACTTAGTGGTGACGCTCAGCTGCAGTTCACTGCCGAGACGCCGGGGGTTTACCGAATTGAACTGCGTGATGTTCAGTACTCAGGCAGCGGAAAGCACTATTTCCACCTGCGGATCGGCAGTTTTCCGCTTGTTACCGGCACTTATCCCCGTATGACAGATGCCGGCGCAGATCTGAAGGTTATCGGCCAGGCGACGACAGCAACCGTGCGCGGTGCACCGCTCCATCAGCTGTTTTCTGTGGCAGCGAAATCCACCGACGGTCAGAACAGTGGGTTTGCACTGGCCTGGTCGTCGCCCACCGCACCACTGCTGGAAGTGGAACCGAACAACGATCAGAAAACAGCCACTGTTGTACCGGCGGATGCTCTGGCGATTGCCGGACGCTTCGATGCTGCGAATGATGTTGACTGGTTCAAATTGACGACGGATGCCAAACAGCACGTATGCCTGACGACACACACACGAGATCTTGGATCACCTGCCGATGTCGTATTGCAGTTGTGGAAGGCGGACGGAAGTAAGATTACCGAAGTCGACGATACAGGTTCGAAGGACGCGCAACTTGCCGCAACCTTGCCTGATGCGGGCGAGTATTTTGTTGCTGTTCGTGAGTTGTCCGGATTGGCGGGGCCGGACTGGACCTACGATCTGGAAGTGCAGCGTTCGACGGGGCGAGCAGACACAACGTTCGCGACCGACCATTTCGTTTTGCCCAAAGCAGGGACCCTGGCAATTCCGGTGACCGTGAAACGATTGGGAGTCGCTGGTTTGCTGACGATCGGTGCTGAGGGGCTGCCGGATGGTGTTACCGTGTTTCCACTGCTGCTGTCCGAAAAACAGAAGTCCGGCATTCTGACGCTGCATGCTGGTGCTTCAGCCAGCACGTGGAGTGAGGCCCGGTTCTTTGCTCAGTCTGCTGACAACCCGGACGGCCCGGCATTTCCCGTCGTCTATCAGTCACCTCCGCCCGATGCAAAGAAACCCGGTGCATTTCGACTGCCTCGAATCAGTCCTGGAATATTTGTCAGCGTGGGAACGGCCGCAGCTTTTTCGTTGTCCGCGGACCAGCATACCATCAGCATGACACCGACTTCGGAACATACAGTCATGATACATGCGAAGCGCACAGGCGACTGGAAAGAAGCGATCGTTGTGGCGGTAACGAATCCTAAAGATCCTCTTCCCGCAGGAGTCACGCTGTCGGAGGCAAAAGTTGAGGAAGATTCGGGCCAGTTGACGATCAAAGCCAGTGACAAAGCAAAACCGGGTCGCTATTCGCTTAGTCTTCAGGGTACACTGAAGCGCGACAAGACTACAATCGTTCAACCGCTCGGTACTTTGATTCTTGAAATCAGAGCTGCTGACGGTAGTTGAGATTTTTCCTCACCCAGTTCCGGCAGACTCCCGCCAACATTCGAGGCCAGCCAGATGCGTTGCTTTGTTTTGAGTGCACACCTGATTCTGTGTTCGACCCTGATTGCAGCTGACACCAACAAGCCTCAGGCAGCAACGCTGCACGTGATGCCCGCGAAGCTGACCCTGATCGGACCTCGATCGAGTCAGCAACTTGCGGTGACTGCGAATTCCGGTACGGCTGCCGTTTTTGATGCGACACTGCATGTGCAGCTGCATTCAGAAAACCCTGCGGTCGCAGTGGTTGAACAAGGTATTGTTCGTCCGGTGTCTGATGGCACCACCGTAATCGTGGCCACGTCCGGCAAGATCACCGCCACGGCGGAGGTTATCGTTCGGGATTTCGGCGTGCCACATCCGGTGCCTTTTCACACCGATGTGCTGGCAGCATTGACGAAAGCCGGCTGCAACGCAGGAGCCTGTCACGGTTCGCCGTCCGGGAAGGGAGGGTTTCGATTGTCGCTGCGAGGTTACGACCCGGAGCTGGATCTGTTGACACTGCGGGGCGAGTTTTTCAATCGCCGTTCGAATGTGCTGGCACCGTCGCAGAGTCTGCTGCTGCAGAAGCCTTTGATGCAGGTTGCTCATGGCGGCGGCAAACGACTGAAGGAGGGCAAGGCCAGGCATCGAGTGCTGGAAAACTGGATTGCTGAAGGTATGCAGACGGAACCGGAAGGAATTCCATCACTGGACAGGATCGAAGTGCTTCCGAGATCGCGTACTCTGCGAGACGCTGCGGACCAGCAGCAACTGATCGTTAACGGTTATTTCAGCGATGGCAGCGTGCGTGATGTAACGGCCCTGACTGCATTTGATTCTTCGGACGAAGGCATTGCGACAGTGTCTTACGAGGCTGTCGTGCGGCGTGAGGGGCGAGGCGAGGCCACGGTTCTGGCACGATTTCTTGACAGGATGGCAACCAGTCAGATTACTTTCCTGACAGAACGTCCCGACTTTAAGTGGAACAATCCATCGGTGACTAACGAAATTGACAGGCGAGTGTTCGCGAAGCTGCAGCAATTGCAGATCCTGCCGTCTGACGTTTGCTCGGATACTGACTTTCTGCGGCGCGCCACCCTGGATCTGACGGGACGCCTGCCCGATATTGGAGAAACCCGGGCGTTTCTTGAAGACACGGCTGCGGACAAACGGGCACGAGTCGTGGATCGTCTGCTGGAGACTCCGGACTACGCCCATTTCTGGTCGATGAAATGGGGGGATCTGCTGAGATGCAATAGTCGGCGGCTGACAGCAACAGGCGTGCACAAGTTCCGGCGCTGGCTGTACGACGTTGTGAGCACCGACAAGCCGATTAACGAATTTGCTCACGAACTGCTGACCGCTCAAGGCAGTACGCAGCAGAACCCGGCCGCTAATTATTGGCGCGCCAGTCGTGACGAAATTGACGCCACTGAAACAACTGCCCAGCTGTTTCTTGGTATTCGTATTCAGTGCGCCAAGTGTCACAATCATCCCTTCGAGAAATGGACTCAGGACGATTACTACGGTATCGCCGCGGCCTTTCATCGGGTGGGGCGCAAAGCAGGAAAACTGCCCGATGATGAGTTCATCTTTGTGAAAGCCGGTGGTGAGGTGACACAGCCGCGTACTGGCGAAACGATGAAGGTGCGACTGCTGTTACAGGGAAGTGTTGATGTGCCGGATGACCAGGATCGTCGAACGGTGTTTGCGGACTGGTTGACTGGTCCCGCTAACCCGTTCTTTGCAAAGTCGGTCGCCAATCGAATCTGGGGGCACATCATGGGAAGAGGCATCGTGGAACCCGTTGATGACTTTCGAGATTCCAACCCGCCGTCGAACCCGGAGTTACTGGCCGTTCTTGCAGAAGAACTCGTGAAGCACAGCTATTCAACGAAGCACATCATTCGCCTCATTATGAACAGTCGTGTTTACCAGCTGAGTTCTTTGCGAAACGACTTTAACGCGGACGACGAAATCTATTTTTCTCACGCTACGACGCGGATGCTGACTGCCGAACAGTTGCTGGACGGTATCTGTCACGTTACCGGTGTGAAGGAGACTTTCAAGGGAATGCCCGTCGGGACAAGGGCCATTGATCTTGTTGATCCGCCCACCGGTCACAAGTTTCTCCAGGTCTTCGGTCAGCCTCAACGCGAACTGCCGTGCGAATGTGAACGTTCAACGGACAGTAATCTCAGCCAGGCTCTGCAACTGATCAACGGTCCGGTGGTACATAACAAGATTCGGGACAAGAACGGAAACCTGCATCAATGGATCAAAGATGGAAAAAATGATCAGGAAATCGTGTCGCTGCTGTATCTGACCGCATTAAGTCGCGAGCCTGTTGAGGCAGAGGTACAGACGTCGCTGCGTCACATCGCCGCCAACTCAGACCGTACCAGTGCACTGGAAGACGTTGCCTGGGCTGTAATCAACAGCAAAGAGTTCCTGTTCCAGCATTGAGCTTTCAACGAAGCAGAAGAAACGCGGGCAGGAAGTCCAGGTTTCTTTGGGGAATTGTGCTTCAATGTCTTAAGCACGCCCCAGAACTTCTACGGCCTCTAATCGCCGACTCAGACTCTCATTATGCTTGTGGTCGTTAATAATAAGGAGCGCGTGGATCACGCCAGGAATCCAGCCTGACAGTGTGAGGATCAGATTCAGCACGCTCAACAGAGGTTTGCCGCGTAGCAGTACAGCGACTGGAGGCAGCAGGAAAATCAGGAAATATCTCACTGTATGTTTCCGTTAATAATCGGGCTTTGTTCTGTTCGTAGAATCAACAGCGGGCGTCAGAGGCCCCACACTAAGGTGGGGTCCGTCGTTTTCGGAATTATATTTGATATTTTGCGGCCCATCGCAAAGAAGCGCCGCTGGTGTACCGACAATCTTCTCGGTTCTTCATGTTTGTTGCCTTAGTTGCCCATCGGTCTTCAACTCGAGGAGGCAACGCAGTAGACTCTGCATCTTCCGGGCCATTTCGCAGGCATCCACGGATGTACTCCGGACTATTCAGAAACTCTGGATCCACGCGACAACGTGACGGAAGTTGCTCGCTGTGCCTCATGTGCTGTCAGTTGCCGTCGGCCAAACTTCAATACAAGGTGTACCTTCGTGTTTCGATGTCAGATGTGTAGTAAAGTTGCGGGCGCGGGCGTTAAGGCCATGAGAGTAACCGTTGTTTCACGCCCCAAAGAGTACAGAGGTACGGTTGAGGAGTTTCCGCGACGGCGTTTTGGTCGTTTTCGTGAGACTCGTAAACCTCGTGATCGTGGCGGCAAAGGGCACGAAATCGTCAAGGAACTGATGGTCTGTGCCAGTTGTGGGGCCGCCCACCGAGAAAAGCAGGCAGCCATTGAAGCTGCGGCTGTTGCTGCGGCAGAGGCGGCAGAGGCGGCAGAGGCGGCTGTTGACGCTTCAGAGGTTGTTGCTGACGCTGAGGCATTGGTTTCAGAGGGTGGCGAATAGGGCTTGTCGAATTCCTGTGATACGGCTATATGGCGTAAGGGACTGTATTCGTTCCCCGATTACTAAGCTTTCCCAGGTCCTCACGGGGCTGAGTTAGATTCTTTCCCTCAAACGCGACGATGCTCGGCATATTTCCGAATGTGACCAGTGAGGTTGGCGTGAAGTCCGCGAGGGACAGCAACTTAGAGCTGGTTGCGGTCAGTTTGCAGATAGTGGGCGTTGCCTGTGGTGGCAGCCCGATGAATCATTCACACTTTGGAACAACCGGGGTTGGCGGAGCCGCAACTCGGCGATGTTCTCTGAAGAAAATGGATTGATGGAAACACAGAATCCTCCTCCTCTGGACATACGACAGGAAGTCTTCCGGCAGTTGGTTGAGCGGCAGGACGGCGGCACACCAGTGCTTCAGTCGCGTAACGACATTGCGGTGCAGTTCTCACTATCGCCTGATCAGGTGCAGTTAATTGAACGCGAAGGCTCGAAGAATAACTGGCCGCCACTTTCCTGATTCCAAGGGTCTTCTCATAGAACTTCCGGAATTCACGGCACTCAGGTGACATGACGCAACAGAGAAGTGTGGGTGATTGGATTCAGGCACGTCTGACAGACTGAAGGTACTCAGGCAAACAGCCGGGCATCGTGGGCTGCTGCGGTCACAGCCGCCGCAGGCCATCTTCTTTTAACGGATTCGGAACCAGCTCTTCGATCTCGTCGATGCGATTAATCGTTGCTGTGTCCAGAATCAGCTCCTTCGCAGCAAGGCTTTCATTCAGCTGTTCTACGGAAGTCGCACCAATGATCGTGGATGCGACAAAGTCGTGTTGACGGCTCCACGCCACGGCCAGTGCTGTCAGCGTGACACCAAGATCATCTGCAATATGTTTCAGCCGTTCTACTGTGTTCCGTGTTCGGTCGTTCAGAAACCGCTGCAGAATCCCCTGTTGTCGTTCGCCGCCTGAGCGATACATCGAAAACCGTGCGCCGGTGGGGTAATTGCTGGTGTACTTGCCTGTCAGCACGCCACCTCCCAGTGGCGAATACGGCAGCAGGCTGACCCGCTCACGTCGACATACCTGAGCCAGTTCGCTTTCGCAGCGGCGATTGATCAGGCTGAAGTTGTTCTGCACGGTGTCGTAGCGGCACAAACCATTTGTGTCTGCTGCCCACAGGCTTTTCATCAGGCCCCAGCAGGTTTCGTTACTGCACCCTGCCACTCGCACTTTCCCCTGCCTGATCAATTCTGTCAGGGCTTCCAAAACGTCTTCGTAGCGGGCGAAGTGATCAGGCCAGTGTGTCTGGTACAGGTCAATGTAGTCCGTCTGCAGTCGTTGCAGACTGGCTTCAACTGCTCTCAGGATTTGATGACGGTCGAGTGCCGTGCGTCCGTGTCGTACAGGCGGCACAAACCAGCCGTGTCCCGGACCGGTGACCTTGGTGGAAATGATCACAGACTCACGAGGTTTTGTTTTCAGCCAGCGGCCAACGATTTTCTCCGTTACGCCATACGATTCGACGGTGGGCGGAACCGGATACATTTCAGCAGCGTCATAGAAATCGATGCCGGCATCGTAGGCCCGGTCCATAATTTCGAATGATAGTTTTTCATCGCACTGACAACCGAAGGTCATCGTGCCCATGCAGATGTCTGTGACGGTCAGTCCGCTGCTGCCAAGTCGTCGTCGTTCCATTGCAGACCCCGGTTAGTGCTGTCGTTCCGGTGAAGCGACATCGTTAATAGATTTGAACGTTCACGGTGAGAGCAAGTATTCAACAGGGGTCTCACACGTATCAGCCGCGCTTACGAACGCTCGTCGAACACCATGGCAGAGGCTCTGGCTGTGGACAGCATTCCTGTGGCATTTGGAGGTCTGTCTGCGGCGTGCAGATTCATGGTTCTGGCAGTCCCAGTTGCTGTTCGCCGTCGACGAGGCTGTTCTGTGACTAACAGGTCTAGTTGTCTCGGCCTGTTGTCCCCGACTTGGTTGTACTGACCTGTTCCACAATTTTTCGGACTGCATCGGAAAACCGATCCAGTTCCCCGGCTTCAACTTCCACTTTCCCGCCGATCACCAGTTGGGCCAGAAGGTTCTCAGGCAGGCGGTCTCGTTCTAATCGAGTCAGTGAGATGTGCGAGCCAATCGCGAGATTCGCCAGCAGGCTGGCTGGCAGAGTCTGTCGTTCGTGATCTGTCAGTGACAGGTAACCACCAATAGCCAGCTGAGCTAACAATCCTGGTGTCAGCCACGATCGTTCTTCATCGGAGAGTGTTTCCCCATCAAGCACTCTCATCGCAATGAGACTGGGGTTGGGCATATTCTGTCCTTTAAGTTATCTGTTGTGAATGGGAGAATCGGAATTCGTCAGGGCTGACAGTTGCCGGGACGTACAGCATGTTCTCAGCGAACATAGAGATAGCGATCGGCAATTATTCGTTCATTCCCGCTTGCGGTTGCGAGCATGCGCAACACTGACTGTTGTCTTCAAAAAATCAAGTCGCACAACAGGCGGTTACCAACGATACCATACCATGAGATTACTGCCGTGCAATTCTTCCGGCAGCAGACGAGCCATCATTTCATTTCCGGGAACGGGCGCTGTCGGCGATTCCGCTTCGTTTGTCCTGACAACCCCTTTTTACTCGGGCTGATTCGACTTGTGAATTGGACGATAATGTAAGAAAAACACAACACCTAATGCCCCGCGGCGCAGATTTTTTCCGGGATCTGTGGTCGTCGGCACTTCTGAACGCTTTCCAGATCTGTCAAGATCTGTGTTGTGGCATACGCACGCTGTTGACAGCGCTGGTTTGTCGCAGGCATCAAAGCCCGTGAAGCTGCGCATGACGTCTCAGTACAGTGAAATTCGCCAACCGGGTGTGGCTTGACCGAGTCAATTATAGGGAGGCACGTATGTTGCGGTTTTTGACTGCAGTGTTGGGGCTGGTATGCAGTAATGTCGTTGTTGCTGATGCCGCAAAGCTGAATGTTCTGTTTATCGCGATTGACGATCTGAACACCCGTCTGGGATGTTACGGGTTCCGTCACGTATCCTCGCCGAACATCGATCGGTTGGCGGCACGCGGCGTGAGTTTTCAACGAGCCTATTGCCAGTATCCCTCGTGTGGTCCGTCACGCGCATCCGTATTGACAGGGTTACGCCCCGGATCCACCAAAGTTCTCAGTAACAAAGTTCATTTTCGGGATCTGATACCTAAAGCCGTAACTCTGCCGCAACTGTTTCGCAGGAACGGCTACTTCGTGTCGCGCGTGGGAAAGATCTTCCATCAGGCAAATCCAACGCACATTGGTACCAGCGGTCCCGACGATCCGGCATCATGGGATCATGTGGTCAATCCACGTGGCCGAGACAAGGATGAAGAAGATTTGCTGACCGTCTATACGCCTCAGCTTCCTTTGCCGGATCAGATGTGTTTTCTGAAGGCCGCCGGTGACGATGCCGAACAGACAGACGGCAAAGTTGCTGACGAGACCATTCGTCTCTTGCAGCAACACCGATCCAAACCGTTTTTTATTGCAGCCGGGTTTTATCGTCCGCACATTCCGTACATTGCACCGACGAAGTACTTTGATCTGTACGATTTTGACAGGACACCGCTGCCGGTGCTGCCGCCGGGCTACCGGAAGATGGTGCCAGCGGCGGCTCTGGCATCGACTCCGGAATGGCCGAACTTCGGTACGACAGAACGACAGGCACGAGAATGTATTCTTGCCTACGATGCCTGTGTTTCGTTTGCTGATGCTCAGGTTGGCCGATTATTGAAAGCTGTTGACGATCTGGGGCTGGCTGACAACACCCTGGTCGTGCTTTGGGGCGATCACGGTTATCACCTCGGCGAACACGGACTGTGGCGCAAGAACAGTCTTTATGAAGAATCTGCACGGGCGCCGTTGATCCTGGCCGGTCCCGGGATCGTTCCCGTGTCTCACAAGTGTGAAGCCGTCGTCGAATTCGTCGATATTTATCCGACTGTCGCTCAGCTGGTCGGTCTTGCTCCACCGGAGAACACGGAGGGCCGCAGCCTGACTCCCCTGTTGCGGAACCCCGACGCGCCATGGAACCGTGCCGCCTTTACCGAAACGCATTTCCGCGATGTATCCGGCCACGCTATTCGTACAGCTCGCTGGCGGTGCGTGGAGTGGGGTGCCGGCGGACAGAAGGGCCTGGAACTGTACGACGAAACCGTCGATCCTCACGAATTGCAGAATCTTGCCGGTAATCCGAAGTATTCTGAAACGCTCAACCAGTTGCGTCGTCGGATCGCAGATCACTGGCGCTGAGCGGAATGGGACATCACGGCTGTAACGCCGCAGGAATAATTGCTGGACATCAATTGCTCCGTTTTCTGTCGACCTCGTGCTCAGTTTCTTCATTCAGTTGCACACGACTTCGGAGTTGGTGAGACTACAAGTTGTTTTAAAACTGCTGGTAACCTGACGCGTAAGCAAGTGAAGTCTCTGCTGAGGCTTCATGTGCAGTCCTTCGCTCACGCTTTGGTTTTTTCTGTGTCGGGTCAGAGGGGTATCGAAGCTGCCCCCGGTCGGCTGACTGCCCTTAAACATTCCTTCATCGGACTCTGCGATGGTTGACGTGACGTATTCCTTCCGCCCTGCTCTCGCCGTGTCGGCAATCCTCTGCGGCCTCCTTCCCATGACCGTCTTTTCCGAAGATCTTGAACTGAGGCTTCGGACTCAGCAGGAGACGAGTCTGCACAGTGGTCGGTTTCACCGGCTGGTTCGTGACGAAGTCTGGAAGCCGAAAGAGACGGCAATCATCGTTTGTGACGTGTGGGATCTGCACCACTGTCTTAACGCTGTGCGACGGCTTGAAGAGTTTGTTCCGCGGTTGAATGACGTGCTGACGAAAGCTCGTGCCGAGGGTGTGACCATCATTCATGCGCCCAGCGACTGCATGCCGGGATATGCCGGCCACCCGGCTCGCCGACGTGCCATTGCAGCGCCGAAAGCTGCGTTCATTCCGTATGACTGCGAAGCATGGTGTTCTGTTGTGCCCGCTGAAGAGCGAGCCGTCTACCCAATCGATCAATCAGACGGCGGCGAAGACGATGATCCCGATGAACACGCGGAATGGGCCGCCAAACTGAAAGCGATGGGCCGCAACCCCGCTCTGCCGTGGGCGAAGCAATCGGACATGCTTACTATCGATGCAGAACGGGATTTCATAAGTGACAAAGGTGATGAAGTCTGGAACGTACTGCAGCAGAAGGGAATTCAGAACGTCATTCTCACTGGTGTGCACACGAACATGTGTGTGGTCGGCCGGCCGTTCGGGCTGCGTCAGATGGCTCGCAATGGCAAGAACGTTGTTCTAATGCGAGACATGACCGACACCATGTATAACCCACAGCGGTGGCCATATGTCAGTCATTTTACGGGAACCGACCTGGTTGTTTCACACATCGAAAAATACGTGTGTCCCACGGTGACCAGTGATCAATTCCTGGGTGGTGAGTCGTTTCAGTTCAAGGGTGACGATCGGCCGCATCTTGTGATGCTGATTGCCGAAGACGAGTATCTGACGGAACAGACACTTCCCGAGTTTGCTGTGTCTCATCTGGGCCGAGAGTTTCGTGTTACGACTGTATTTGGCAGTGACCGAGACCGTCACAGCCTGCCTGGTATTGAAGCCGTCACAGATGCGGATGTGCTGCTTGTGAGTATTCGGCGTCGAGTGCTCCCGGACGCGGATATGAAGTTGATTCGTGACCATGTGGCATCGGGCAAGCCAGTCGTTGGAATTCGAACGGCCAGTCACGCGTTTTCTCTTGGCGCTAAGAAAGTGCCCCCGGATGGATTCGTGGATTGGCCGAAATTCGATTCGGAAGTGTTTGGGGGCAACTATCACGGTCACCACGGCAACAAGCTGAAGTCGTTGGTCACAGCCGAAGGTGATCACTCAATCCTTGATGGAGTGCAGGAGCAGCGGGCAGCCAGGCAGGGTGGTTCGCTCTATCTGACCTCACCGCTGAAGCAGGGGACCACGGTGCTGACGACAGGGATGGTGGAGGGTGAACCGCGAGAGCCGGTCACCTGGACATTTGCTCGTGCAGACGGCGGGCGGTCATTTTACTCATCGATGGGGCATGTTGATGATTTTGAAAACGGAGAATTCAAGAGACTCCTGTACAACGGAATCTGCTGGGCTGCGAAGGTCACTCCTTCCGAATTACCGATACATGATCACTGGTCGATTGTTGATGTCCCAACTTCTCATGAATCTGATTTTCCGAGTGCAACTGCTGACATCTGGTATCGCTGCGCCGTCCGGCTGCCGGAAGAATGGATCGAAAAAAAATGGATGTTGAAGCTGACTCTGAACTCGGCTGGCGACCAGGCTGATGTGTGGCTTAATGGTCAGAAATCGTCCTTCCGCGAAGTCATCGACGGGAAGAAAGTCGACCTGTTCCTTCCTCGGGATGTGATGTACCCGGACGATGCGAATCTGGTTGTGCTGCGACTGTCCGGATCCGAACAGCACGCACTTCATGCCGTACCAGAGCTTTCGTCGACCTCGAATAAAAGATTCAAGTCACTGCCACTGCGGGGCCGCTGGCAGCGACGTACCGGAAGTGATGTCGCGTATGCGAATATTCCTCTTCCGGCCAGGTTTGGTACGTCTGCCGACATCGTCTTCGCACCGAATGAGCCACTGTGGACGGCTCGCCCCGTGACGCAACCAGGTGAATTCACGCCAGGCATCGAGGGTCCCGCATGCGATGCGGAGGGTAATATCTTTGCAGTCAATTTTCAGAAACAGGGGACAATCGGTCGGGTCAGTCCATCCGGGTCTGCAGAAATCTTCATCACACTGCCAGCCGGCAGTGTCGGCAACGGTATTCGCTTTGACAAAGACGGCCACTTCTTTGTCGCCGACTATCCACAGCATAACATTCTGAAGGTAAATGCTGTCACTCGCGAAATCACGACGTTTGCTCATGACAATAAAATGAATCAGCCCAACGATCTTTCGATAGCTCCTGACGGGACGTTATACGCGAGTGATCCGGCGTGGACGGACGGGACGGGCCAACTGTGGAGAATTGACACCGATGGGAGCACCACTCTGCTTGCTCCGGACATGGGGACCACGAACGGAATTGAAGTCAGTCCCGACGGCAGCAGGCTGTACGTCAATGAGTCGGTACAACGCAATGTCTGGGCATTTGACATTTCCAGCGAACACCTGTTGAAGAATAAACGTCTGATCCGCCGGTTTGATGATCATGGTTTCGACGGCATGAGATGTGACGTCGATGGCAATCTGTACATTACTCGGCATGGAAAAGGTACAGTTGTCAAGATGACGCCGCAGGGAAAGATTCTTCAGGAAATTAACGTGCTGGGAACGAAGCCTTCGAATCTTTGTTTCGGTGGGCCGGACGGTTGTACGGTTTATGTGACTGAAGTGGATGGTACTCGTCTGGTCAGCTTTCGAGTCGATCGCCCGGGAAGGTCGTGGACCGAGCGACAACAGTAACGAGCAGACTGCGAGCAATTACTTTCGAAGGACTCTGATTATGCCTGACTGGAAACGTCGATCTTTTTTGAGTACCGCGGTCGTCGCCCTGGCTGGCACCCTGCCTCGTGGTCGTGCCGCTGACCGTCCTCCGGTTACGAATCCGAAGGCTACTGACGGTGATGAACGCTTTGAGCCTGACTGGGAACAGCATCTGACGCTGACGGTCGGTACAAAATCAGGAGATCTGACGGGGACCGACGACAAAGTGATTCAGGCCGCGGTCGACTACGTCGCTCGTCTTGGTGGCGGGACTGTGCAACTGCTGCCCGGGATCTTCACGCTCCGTAATGCCGTGCACCTGCCGTCTAAGATCCGACTGCTTGGCAGCGGAGATGACACCGTGATCACTCGCACGGCGTCGGAAACAATTTCTTTGTCTGCTGATTCCGATTGGTACGATCAGGAAATTACACTTGAGAAACCAGGCGGCTTCAAGGTGGGGGACGGCATTACGCTGATGGCGAAGAATCCGGACAACGGCAGCAGTACCGTAATCAAGCGTACGCTGCTGGCACGTGCCGGAAATCGCTTCAAAATTGATGACGGACTCCGCAAGAATCTGTGGCTCAGTGGCAAGCCGACATGTTCGTCGTTGTTCCCGCTGCTCACCAGTGAATATACATCCGATGTTCTTGTTGAAGATCTTACGCTGGACGGCAACAGGGCTAACTGTACAAACCTGAACGGCAATTACGGCGGCTGTATCTTTCTACAGGACTGTAATCGTTACACGTTTCGGAATGTGACGACACGAAACTACAACGGCGATGGCATCAGTTTTCAGATCTGCCACGACGTCGTTGTTGAAGATTGCTATAGCCACGACAATGCTGATCTTGGCGTTCACCCGGGATCCGGTTCTCAGCGACCGTTGATCCGCGGCAACAAACTGGTTCGCAACAACCTTGGCCTGTTCTGGTGCTGGGGTGTCAAATACGGTCTGGCGGAAGACAATGACATAGATGGCAACCGCAGCTACGGGATTTCCATTGGTCACTCGGACACAGACAACGTGATGCGTAACAATCGGATACTCAACAGCGGAAAAATCGGCATTCTGTTCCGCAACGATGCGCGAGGCGTTGATTTCTGGGCCAATCGAAATCTCATCGAAAACAATCGGATTGTCAACAGCGGCGGCGCGGACGGCGTGGGCATTGATATAACAGGGCAGACAAAAGACGTTCGCATTATCGGCAATGAAATTGTGGAAGACCGACAGCCCATGCAGCGGTCCGGCATTCGCATTGGCGCGGAGGTCGGTGCAGTGCAGCTGCGCGACAATACGATCCTTGGTTTCCAGACCGCTGTAATCGACAGCCGCAGCAATAAACTATCTTGATACGCACAGTGACGATGCATGCAACTGTGCGGTCAGCCTTCGGCGGCGATGAGTTCTGCCAGTGATGCGGGGTGGGTCAGTGCCATCCAGTGTGTGCCATCGGGAATGATCTGCAGTGTCGAATCAGCAATTGATTGACGCAGCCGTGTGGCGTGAACGATTGGGAAATGTGCATCCCGTTCTGCCCAGAGAATTGACGTGGGACAGTCAATTGTTCGATACAGGTCTGGTAACTGGTGCAGCGTGCCCTCGTAGCCGGCACACATCCTGCTTATGAAACGTCGTACGTGCAGCGACGAAAATGCCGTTTGAAAGTCATTTCGAAGCTGTGCATCAAGCTGATAGCCGCGTGGCAGAAATGTTCGTTCGGCGCGCCGGAAGATGAGACCCGGTAGTCTTTGCAGAGCAAAACGATTGAACCCGAACCTGCGAAGCAGTCGGAGTTCCCATGATGTTTGTTCGTCACCAAACACGAGTGAGTTCATGATGACGAGTCGACTAATGCGATCGGCGTACATCGACGCAAACGCCAGTGCCGGCTGACCACCCATATCAAGGCCTACAATCGTTGGCTGCTGGATTGCCAGTACATCGAGGATTGCGAGCAGACGTTTTGCTTTTATTTGCGGTGTCGCTCCGCCCGGCCACTCGTCGCTGCAGCCCATACCCGGCCAGTCAAACGCGATCACTTCGAAGCGATCTGCCAGAAGCGGTACCAGCCGATGCCAGATCTGAAGAGTTTCCGGGTAACCATGCAGCAGGACGATGGGCGAACCCTGACCCAGGCGGGCAATCCGCAGATGTTTACCGTTGTTCAGCCGGATCATGTTTGTTGTCAATAGCGGAGCTGCGTCGTTCACGATTGGATCCCTGCATCAGTCAACACCCGATCGGCGGCATGAATTCCGGAAACTGCGCAGAAACTCACCCACTGGCCGGGATGAGTCGCGCTGCCGGCAACGTACAGGTTTCGAATCCAGGGGCTTTGATGCGCGATTCGTCCGGTCAGCATGAATCGTGATGTCATAACGGGATTCATGCTGTTCCGGTGGAGGCTGAAGTGGCTCCCCCATTCACACGGAATGCGTGTTCGCAATACGCGCACATCACTGAATGTTTCTCGCCACCATGCTTCGGATTCGACAATTCGGTTTAGAAATTCACGCTGTCCCTTTTCGCCACCGGCATCAGCACGCGACTGGGCCATTGGGGCGACCAGACGTGCAGGATGCCAGCCGTCCCGTTCGAGTGATTTATCGATGACTCCGGGAGTAATCAGCAATCGGCAACCATCGGGTTCGTCATTAAGCCGGAAACGCAGATACGGCGGCTCCGTTTGTCCCCTGACTGCAAGATACGCACAGATTCCGGGTGACTGCAGTGAAAGTCGATCGAAGTATCGGCGTCTGCGCCCTGTTAAAGCCGCGTGGCCAACGTCATCCAGAAGAGTGGTGTATGTGGCCAGTCCAGCATTCGAAATGACTATGTCTGCCGGCAGTGTTTCGGTGTGCAGTTTGACTCCGGTGACCGTTCGGTTTTCGCAGCCAATGCGTTGAACGCTGGTGCCGAACCGGAATTCGACACCTGCCTTAACCGCTACATCGAACAGGACTTTCGCAATCGTTGCGATGCCGCCTGTGGGATAGTAAGCGCCGATGCGGTGCATGACAGATGTCACAAGAGCCAGCGGCGAAGGTGCGGCATTAGCCGACTGACCAGCCACGTGTGACCAGATACCCAGGGCCTGAATTACGGGAGGCGGCAGTCGTGCAGTATTGAGAACGGAGCCGAGCGATCGAAGGATGAATGGCACATCGCGCCATGCACCGCAACGAATGACATCCAGCAGGCCCGGCCTGGACTGCCATTGCAGTGACTGGAGCCGCTGGTAAGTTGCAATGGATTTGTTGATGAAACGCCGATATCGCTCACCTGCTCCAGGCCATCGAGCATCGAAGCCTTCGGCGGTCGTTTCGAGAGAGTCATCAATCGAAATCAGCTCCGCCGAGCCGTCGTCCACCTGGTACACACCTGAGATTCGGTGCAGTTGAAAATAGTCCGTCGGGTTAATACACAGTCGCTGAAAGGCCCAGTCCAGTCCGGGGCGATCAAGCAGTATGTACGGGCCGGCGTCAAAATGAAGACCGTCGATTTCGAAACCGGATGCCAGTCCTCCGGCCGCCGGCCGTGACTCAACAACCGTCACTTCGTAATCATTATGAGCGAGGCGGATGGCGGCGGTCAGACCGCCAATCCCAGCGCCGATAATCACAGCACGTCGCCTCATACGTTCCTCATTCTCCTGTTACCTTTACGTTCAGACACAACAGCCAGCGGACTGCCTGGCGAGTCGTTCTGAGGAGAAACTTCTCCCGATCAATCAGCGGAAATACCCGGGGATCCATCTTCGGGACAAACAACGATCCACGGCCACTGCCCATTACGTACATAGGGTACGCCATGATACTCAGTAGAGATCGAAGTTCGTTGTGGTAGGGACCACGCCAGTTCCTGATTGGCGAGTCTTCACCCGTAACAGTTACCTGATTTGCGGCACCACCAAACCATTGTGAAGTACTGCGAAGCAGGCTGGATTCCTGAAACTGTAAAACACCGACGTGTTGCAGCGCGACCGTATCGACGGCCAGTGCATCGCAGCCTGCATAGAATCTCAGCGGATGGACCGGATTTTGACAGCCCATCACCCCAACCAGGCCATCCGGAGTGTTTTCGAACGCATCAACAATTCCGAAGTGTGGTGGAAAGTCGTTCAGCAGCATCATGACTGCGGTGGCTCGGTCGGCCTGTCGTTCGAGAAAAAGATATTCGTCGCATCGCCCCCCAACCCACTCGATGTTGCCGATGCAAAGCAGAGCCATTTCGATCGGATGACTTCGCAGTTTGGGAAACGAAATTCGAAAATCTGCATCACGCCACGATTTTGCAATTGTGTATTGTGCCATACCGCGTGAGTACTGATGCTGAACCTGGTCCTGTTCTGTGTCGACGATACGGTAGTTCTCGGATCGAAACCCAAAGTGCTCTGCGACAGACTGAACGGAACGGTTCCTGAAAAAACGATCGTAGATGTTTCGTCCTTCGACGACGGCGATGTCGGAACAGCCGAGTTTGCGCAGATAAGCTGCCAGATCGTCGACGAGCTCAGGGTCAGTCAGCGGCGACAGGTCCTTTCTGTGGTAGCCCAGCATGAACGTCGGTTTGATCGCGATCTTCATACCGTCAATTGGTTGCTCCAGAAATTCGGCACGCCTGCGAAGTGCCTCGCGTAGTCCGCATTCGTCCAGCAGTTGACGGAATGACTCGCGCTTGGCCTCTCTTTGTCCGGAGCCGACCACACTTACGACCTGACCGCTGCCAATTGGGTTTTCGATGTCTGAAATGCGTCGCTGGTCTCGTGGAAGGAATTCATCACCGACTTCGCGGATGCTGTCAACCAGGGATTCGACGGTTTCGTTTTCAACCAGATTATCGTCGTCGCCAAGCGCGTTCGCCAAAATCTTGAAAATTCTGCAGTGTCGGTCTTCATCTTCGGCAACACGTTTGAAGTCACGAGCCAGTTGCCTGTCGAGATCCGGCTGCGATTCTGCAAGTTCAGCAATGCGATACCAGCAGACAGCAGCTGTTTGTTCCGCATCAATATTGAACTGACAGAAGTCTCGGAATGGTCCGAATTGTAAATGCTGTTTGACATCCGCCGGTACCTTTCCAAGAAGACAGCCTACCGCTGTGACGATTGTAGCTGCCAGTCTGGAGACTGGCGCACGCATCCAGCGAGTGTGCTGCATGACTGACCCCGCCCAGCCTCCGACGCCTCCGGCCGCCTGAGACAGAAATGCCTGGACTTTCAGTCGCCAACCTCCCAGCTTAAGGATCGCACCACGAATATAGATCGTGTGCATTTCCTCATCTTTCCAGATCCAGACGAGAGTGTGTCGGATCAGCCGCTGAATATCGTCCGGCAGCGGCATCGACCTGATGCGCTGCTCCATCAGCGATTCACGGTACCCGACAGAGACGAGTTCCTCGCGTTCGAGAGCCATCAGGAACAGTTGAATCATTTCCCGCCGTGGATCTCCGGCATACTTGTTCTTGACGATTGCAAGCTCTCGTTTGAATTCTTCGTAGACCGCTCCCATTGTGTTTCCCGTTCCGGGATCAGGTGTCAGACGCTTCGGGGCAGAATGTTTCCTTTGTTCCAGGTAACCCTGTCGGCATCAAGGTCCACTGTCTTCTCGGTCTCCGAAGCCGCCGTCGCCGACACCATCAGCGCCAAGTCCTTTGGTCTTTGATAACGGCGCTGACTTCGGTGGCGTATCCTGTTCTGAGCCGGCGCCCGGCTGACGGAGTCCTCGTCCCCGTCGTTTCGCCAGTGCTGTGGCGTACTGCTGCAGTTCGGCCGCATTAAGCCCGCCGTCCTTGTCTTTGTCAAACGTGAGCGCAAAACGCAGGATCTGTTTCGGATCAACAGGGCTTCCGTCCCCTTTCGCATTTAAGGACCTGCGTCCCCGCGGTCCGGCGTGCGGCCGGTTTCCCCCTCGTGCCTGTTTTGGGTTCTGGGGTGACTGTCTCGCCGCCATTGCCCTGTCTTCAATTACTGCCAGCTCTGATGAGCTGAGCTGCCCGTCGCCATCCGTATCGTGTTTGGCGATCAATGCTGACAGTCCCCCAGGCAGCTCATCCTGCGCCAGGAGTCCGTCTGAATTTCGGTCGAGCGACATCATTCGCTGCACGTAGGGGGACCGTAGTGTCGTATTTGCCGCAGATTTCCCGGACGCCTGTTGCTGAGCAGACAACGATGTCCAACTGGTTGCCCAAATTAAACAACAGATTGATAAAGTCCTGTCCATTAGTCGTGCTCCACATCGATTGGATTGACATCCCGTCTGCTGACCGCAACTATTCTAACAAGGCTGGTGTCTCAGACCACACGAGCTCATGCTCGAAATCTGGAACCTGCAGAACAGGCGTCGTAGGGCAGAGGATTAATGTTACAAGTAATCGGTCTCGGGTACCCAAGAACCGGCACAATGTCATTGAAGCATGCCCTGGAAGAATTGCTGCTAGGGCCGTGCTATCACATGATTGAGGTCTTTGATCGCCCGGGCGACGTCGATTTCTGGCTGTACGCTCTCAACAACAACGGTCAGGACGCTGACTGGAATACATTGTTCGAAGATTTTCAGTCGACGTCTGACTGTCCTGCCTGTTACTTTCGGGAATCACTATGGCGTTGTTATCCGGCTGCAAAATATATTCTCACGGTTCGCGATGCGGACGCCTGGTATGACAGTTTTCGGGCGACAGTCTATGAAGCCATGACTCACCCGGAACGAGCCCCTGATCAGCAGCATCTGGGTGTCCAGAACATGGCGAGGAAGCTGATCCTGGAAACGATGTTTGAGGGCCGGTTTGAAGATCGTCGATTTGCGATTGAGCGGTATCAGACACATAACGAAGCAGTGATCGATATGCTGCCGAAAGAGCAATTGCTCATCTTTGACGTCGCTGCCGGTTGGGAGCCCTTGTGCCGGTTTCTTGGCGTGGATGTGCCAGAAACGTCGTTTCCGCGGTCCAACACTGGTGCTGAATTTCAGCAACGATTTGCCGTTGTCCCGCCGACGGGGACGTAGCGGCCTGCCGACGGCTGATCGGACGACGGATTCGTTCCTAATGGTCGCGCAACTACAGACGGTGGGCCGAAACAGTCCCCGCACATGATTCAGCCAATGTGGCGAAAGCTACCGCTCACCTGTCATCGCGTCAGGTCTTTCGGCGTCAGGTCTTTCGGCGTCAGGTCTCGTCCCGTCAATGCCGAACAGTCCGGTGCGTACCGAGTTGCGCGGAACATCGCGACGCCACCCAGGCTGGTTGACGTGCCGTCCTTTGCATTTCGATGGGCAGGTGTTGCACCGAGTGTGTTGCGGTAATCCCACACAACGGTTCCGTCTGGGTCCACTTCGAACACGTACCCCGTTTCCCCGGAACAGATCAGAGTGTTGCCGTTCGGCAATCGCTGTGCTCCCGAGACACGTTGCGAATACAGCTTGTCCGGATCCTTGAACTGCCACGTCAACTGCTTCGGTCCGAATGCATCCGGACCCGATCGCAGATACGTTCCGTCCTGGTTCTTCGGTGGCGTCAATTCGTCGACGGTGGAATATGATCGCTGGTCGCGGTCGCTGCCGTTGTTGAAAACCAAAATATTTCCTGCGCCTGGCAGTTCCGGCGGAATCCAGTGTGGATCGTGTTGTCCGAACAGAACCTGGTCGAAGGGCGATCCGGCGAACCAGGCAAATGGATTTCCCCATCGGTACAGTATGTCGCCACCCTGACCGTAGCGACCTCCGGAGTCTCCCGAAGCCTCCGCTGTTGTCGTGCTGTGATCGATGATCCAGATTTCATCGAACGTGCGTCCGCAGAGCAGAATCTGATCAAGCTGCGAGTTGTAGTCGATGGAGTTCATATGAATCCAATCCGCTCCAGGGCGATCGACGTAGTTCAGATCAATCAGCTCAGGGTGATCTGCAGACTGTCCGAAATTTGGTCTCGACTTATCAAATGACTGGACAAGATGATCCCACAGGTGCCATTCCCAGACGATTTCACCGCCTGTTTTCCCGACTGGCTTGATCTCCATCACCATTTCCGGCC
>Ga0315331_10000767_pt1 | contig 22913 bp, 18 predicted proteins | sample M160m34915metaG_FD_203456 | JGI IMG/M metagenome (GOLD analysis project Ga0315331, IMG submission 203456) | Ammonia-oxidizing marine archaeal communities from Monterey Bay, California, United States - M1 60m 34915 | ecosystem: Environmental > Aquatic > Marine > Intertidal zone | place: USA...
CGTCCAGCTCACGCCCTGGTGTGAACGCACGGGGCCCGGCGCCTACCAGCTCAACCTCAGCGTGTCGCTCCAGCAGCCCTTCGGCGAAGCCGCGATCGAAGCGACCGGGGCAGACCCGGAAGCCCGAGGTGCCTTCGACTGGCCCTTCCCCGCCGAGGCCGGCAACGTCGAGCGCTTGCGCCAGGGCTACCGCCTGGGAATCCGCGTGCTCGAGAGTGCCGACCTCTCGAGTGACCCCGACGGGCTCGCCCGCCAGGGAGCGCTTTCCGACGCAGCGATCGACGCCTGGATCGCCGAGCACCACGGCGCCTTCTACCACGGCGTAGGGAGCTGTCGGATGGGGGCAGGAGACGACGCACCGCTCGACCTCTCACTCGCCGTGCGCGGAACGCAAGGGCTCTATGTCGTGGACGGTTCCGCGATCCCCAGGGTCACCCGTAGCAATACCCACGTCGTCATCGCCGCACTCGCCGAGCGTGCGGCGGCGATCCTGCGCGGGCAGGAGACCATCTAGTGCGCGCGCCCCTCTACTCCGAGCAAGCGGACGAGATCCTCGAGCCGGCCGCGATCTCCGAGCCCTACAAACTCTACGCCCGCCTCCGCGAACAGATGCCCGTCGCCCGCATCGGTGCCTCGGGCGTCCACGCCGTCTCGAACTGGGCGCTGATCGACGAAGCGCTCGGCCGCGAGGAGGACTTCTCGGCCAATCTCACCGGCGTGCTCTTCCGGGGTCATGACGGCGAGCCGGCGACCTTCGACCTCTCGGGCTCCGGCGCCACCGACGTGATCGCAACCGCCGACGAGCCGCATCACTCGGTCCACCGCAACCTCTCGCAGCCACGCATGGACGCACGGCGGATCGCGACGATGGAGCCCCGCGTGCGCCTCTGGGCCCGGGACGCGCTGAAGCCCTGGCTCGAGGCCGGCGGCGGCGATTTCGTCCCGATCGCGGAGGTCGTCCCCGCTCTCGCCGTCGCCTATTTGCTCGGGCTGCCCGAATCGGACGTCTCGCGTTTCCGGGTCTGGGCCATGATGGGGGGCGACATGCTGGCGGGCGAAGCGGACGCCGAGCGGCTCGGCTTCCTCGCGACCGAGACCGCGCAAATGGCGCGCTATATCGGCGAACATTTCGACGCCGTATACGCCGCTCCCGACCCCGACCCCGACGCGCCCCTACTCCATGCCCTGGCCCTCGGCGTGCACGCAGGTCGCATCGACCGCCGAGAGGCGATCGGCATTGCGATCGTCATGTTCGGTGCGGGTGGAGAGTCGACCGCCGCCCTGATCGGCTCGACGCTCCGGATCCTGGCGGAGCGCCCGGCGCTGGCCGACCAACTGCGCCAGGAGCCTGCGCTGATCCCCCGCTACATCGAAGAGATCGTCCGACTCGAATCGCCATTCAACTTCCACTACCGCGTGGTCCGACGGCCCTGCCAACTCGGCGGCTACGACCTCGCCGAAGGCGAACGGCTGATGCTCATCTGGGCGGCAGCGAACCGCGACCCCGAGATTCACGAGGACCCCGACCAGCTCCGGCTCGACCGGAAACACCCCAAAAAGCACATGGGCTTCGGGCGCGGCGCGCATTTCTGCATTGGCGCGCCGCTCGCCCGCCTCGAGGCACGGGTCATCCTCGAAGAGGCGCTCGCAGCGACTTCGCAGATCGCCCCCGGCAAGCCCATCCAAGGGCACGACAGCCACGCGCGCTACGCGGAGAGCATCTTCATACGGCGATTGGAGCAGCTCGAGCTGGTCGCGAGCCCGACGGGCGGCGGCACGGACGCCTAACGCCCGAGCAAGCGGCCAAGGCCCTCCTTGATCATCCCCTCTGCGGATTCGCGATCGGGATCTCGCTCATCGCCCTTCTTCGCGCCCCCGAAGAGTCGATCCGTGAGTTCTTTGGCGGCCCGGTCCCGGAGCGCCTCCTCGGCTTTGCCCGCCAGCGCGCTCAGGTCGGGCGCGATGCTCGGAGATGCCGTGGTGCCGCCGAACCGAAGCGGCAGCGTCACCCGATCCCCGTCGGCCAGAAAAGGCGCGAGCGCGTCGGCCTTCGAGAGGATCGCCCGCGAGAGGTCCGCAGAGAGCTCGATCGTCCCATCCGCCGCAACCGCCCCGTCGAGCCGAACCTGCCCCGCTGCCTGGAGCGAAAAATCCTCTGCCGAGAGCGAGAGATCTTTCGCCCGCACGACGCCATTCAGAATGTCGAGCGCCATGTCGACGCCCTCGAAGGACGTGCGATCTCCGGAGAGTGCCTCCGGTGCAGCTTCACGAAGCGACTGAGCCAGAAGCGAACCGAGGCCCGGATCCTTCGTCAGACTCTGAGCCAGGGTATTCAGTAGGTTCGTCCGCTCCAGCGCCCCTTCCCCAATCGCCAGGCGCAACTTGCCCGTGAGGCTGCGCTCGAGCGAACCCCAGTCGAGGCCATCTCCGGCGAGCTGGACGTCGCCGCCCAGCGTCCCCGTCAGCGAGCCGGCCGGAGCCCCCATGAGCGCAGTCGCCAGCGTTCCTGCGTCCAGGGCCCGAACCTTCGTCTCCAGATCGAAGGGCGAAGCGCCCGGCCGACCGAGCACCACATCCCCCGTCGCTTCGACCGTCCCCCCCGCCAGACCGACCGAGGCCTGCCTGACTCCGACCTCCGCGCCGCGCCTGGAGTCCCGATAGACCACGTCCAAGATCAATTGGCTCAAGTCGAGGCCCGCCAGCCGGGCTCGGCTCGAGCGGATATTCACGGGCACGCCGGTCCGCGTGAGTCCCTCGGGCAGCACGACATCGATCGCGAGATCCTGGATCCGTTCGACCTCGCCACCCTCCTCCAGCCGCACGCCGAAGATTCCCGGATGGAGCGCGGGACTCCGCAGCGTCACCCCGCCTTGCTGGCTCTCGACGCTCACGAGTTCGACCGTCCCGTCGAAGCGACTCTCCAGGCCCACATCGGCCGGCTTCGCCGAGCGTATGCGCCCCCCGAACGCGATCGAGATCGGCCCCGTGAGCGAGAGATCGTTCCCCGAGGTCTCGAAGTCCTCGATCACGAGCGACAAGCCGTCCGGGCCCGTTCGATCTTCGTAGGTGAGGGTCCCCTCCACGATCTCGAACGCCGCGATCACGACCGCCGGCACGGCGCCCGCCCCTGCATCGGATTCGGAGTCGGAGTCGGAGTCGGACGCGTCCTCCCCGGAAGGGGCCTTGGGCGTCACAGGCGCTGAGGGGGCGCCCCCGAGCGAGTCGAAGTTGAAACCCTGCGCCGTCTGGATCACCCGGATCGTCGGCGCGTCCAGCCGAATTCCCCGCACCTCGATCCGGCCCCAGAGCGCCGGCAACAGACGCACCCCGACATAAGCCTGGTCGAGCGCGAGAAAATCGAGCGATCCGTAGGCCGGATCGTCGGCGATGCGCAGTCCGGAGACGCGGACCGCGATCCCTCCTGAAAAGGCCACCTCGGCCCGCTCGAACGCAACTTGCCGACCGACCGCCTCGCTCACCATCCCCGAGAGGCGATCGCGATTTTCTTCGAGATATGCGTTCAGGTTGGAAACCGCAAGCAGCAGCGCGCCCCCCAGAAGTACCAGTAACACCAGGCCCGAAACGATCAGTCTTCGCATCTCCCCCCCCCAAAAAAACGCTCGACGACGAGCATTCGCCAGAGAGTGCTCGATCGCATCGAGGCCAGCAATCCGTGTGACGCCGATCGTACCTTTCTCCGCGCGGAGACAGAGTCTCGCGCAGTCGGGTCGAGCGACCCGACTAAGGAACGAAAGACTGAGCCGCCTCCAGGATCTCGCGACGATCGTCGGCCGTCGCCCAGGCGGCCTCGAAGAGTGCGAGCTGGCCGCGGGCTCGCACACGATGATGCGCTCCGGCGCGCGGAAAGCGTGCTCGGTCCCAGCCAAAGTAGGACTCTTCGAGCATATCGGTCGCGTAACGCGTCGCGAGCTCGAGCGCGAGACGTTCCGTCGCATGCACCAGAGAAGCCCGCTCCGAGGACGTGAGAGGATGCCCGTAGCCTCGAGCGAACCCGCGCACCGAGGCGGCGAAGACCTCGAGGTCGAAGCTCGCCTCTTCGTCGTCTTCGCCTCCCCGGTTACACCAGGAACGCCACGCGTCGCCCCATTCGCTCCATAGGGGCCCCCGCATCAGCGTGTCGAAGTCAATCAAGGCGCGTGCCCGATCTCGCCCCGGCGGATCGACCCCTTCGAAGATCACGTTCGAGATCTTCAAATCGCCGTGGATCACGCGTGTCGGCACCTCGAGCGCCGGCCCCAGACGCTCGAAGCCCTCGTCGATCCGATCTCGGAGAGCAAGCGCCTCTTCACTCCAGGGCGATGCCGCCCCCGCCGCGATCGCCTCTTCGAAGTTCGTGCGGTAGCGCGGGGTGTCGCGAAACGCGATCCCGATCTCTGCGAGTGGACCGTCGAAGTCGTCCAGCGCTGCGTGAAAACGCCCCACGAGCGCAGCAGCGGACTCGGCCTGCTCGAAGGATACCAAGGTGTGGAAGCTCGCCCCGGGCAACCGGGTCATCAGCCGCCAGCGTCCGGCCTCGCCCGCATCCACGAAGAGCGCGCCGTCTCGTGTGGGCTCGAGTCGGAAGGTCGTCAGGCCGCGCGCCGCGAGGTGTCGCGTAACCCTCTCGATATTGCCGTGAATCTCCGGGGAGAAGACGTCGTTCACGCGCTGCAAGACGAAGGCACGGCCGTCCTCCACCTCGAGGAAGCGCGTGTCGTGGAGCAGCCCACTCTCACCGGTACCCAACGAGAGCCGCTGCTCGAGCACCGGAAAGGCCGCGCGGACCTCGTCGGGAATACGGGCCACGGCGGGGCCGAGTTCGGGCGGAGTCATACGGTCCAGTGTAGGCGGATCGCGCTCCCGCTTCGAGATCCGATCCGGCCCTCAGACCTCCGCCTCGGCACGTAAGGTCTTGGCTCGCTTGTCGGGACCGTCGTGGCTCCAACCGGGCGGATTGACCAGATAGCGCAGCCGGTCACTCCAGCGAACCGCCCGGAGACAATCCTCCGCAATGTCGGTGTAGCCATGGACGAGGACTCGCCAGGCATTCGTGGTCCCGAGATTCGTCGTCAGACCGTATTGCACGGGCTCCTCGTCGAGTTCCCGACTAAAGGTCCCGAAGAGCTTGTCCCACACGATCAGCACCCCGGCGTGATTCCGGTCGAGGTAGCGGGCATTCGAGCCATGGTGGACCCGATGATGGGAAGGCGTGTTGAAAATGGCCTCGTACCACCCAGGCAGCCGGCGGACAGCCTCGGTGTGGGTCCAGAACTGATAGGTCAGATTGAGGCCCATCATCAGCAGGATCATCGCGGGATCGAATCCGAGCGCGGCGATCCAGATCCAAAAGAGGGGTTTATAGACCCGTTCCACCACCCCCTGCCGCAGCGCAGTCCCGAGGTTCATGTACTCCGAGGAGTGGTGGTTCACGTGGCCCGCCCAGAAGAAGCGAACCTCATGGTTCAACCGATGGAACCAGTAGTAGGTGAAGTCGTCGAGGAGGAAGAGCAGGAGCCAGGCCCAGGGCTGGCGCCCGACCACATCGCGAAGGGGACTCCACTCGTAGACCTCCAGCATGACCGCGATCAGCAGCGCCTTGGGGATCACCTCGATCAGGATCGATCCCAAGAGCATCAGCTGAGAGGTGAGGAAATCCTGCCGTTCATAGAGCAATCGCCGGCTTCGATAAGACCACGCCGCCTCCACCGCCACACCGATGAAGAAGATCGGCAGCACGATCTGAACCAGCTTGTCTTGCTGCATCAGCTCGATCGCAGCGCTGAGGTCCATCGGACCATGCCTCCCTATCAGCGCCCCTCTGGCGCTCTCTCTCTCCCCCGTAGCGAAGCGATCTCTCTCACACGGCGCAAGTGGCCGGGCGTCGAGCGTTCCTCCCCAACCCCCTGAATGATGGCCGGATCAGCGCGACTTGTGAATGATGTTCTCCGCATACCAGTTCATCTGGCCAACCTTCTCATCGAGAGATTGCGTGTCCGGCGTGCCGTCATAGGGGTTCCTGAACCCGATGATCGCTTCACCCACACCGAGGTCCTCGAGCTTCTTCACGCCGTCGAGGCTAAAGGCCTCGGCGCCCATCGACTGGTACTCGAAGGGAAGGTGGTCCCGCCCATACTCTTTCCGATAGCCATTGATCTCGTCGACGAATACCTTCAGGTCATCGTAGGTCCCCCCCGCGTGGATGAACCCATCCGCGCGGAGCGCCGCCCGCCGCAACGCCGGCTTCGCGTGCCCTCCGATCAGCATCGGAACGGGCTCGCTGGGCGCGGGGCAGATCTTCATCGAATCCACCTGGAAGATCTCCCCCTCGTAGGAGAAATACTCCCCGCTCATCAGGCCTTGGACGATGTCCATCATTTCGTCCATGCGCTTGCCACGCTTCTGCCACGGGATCTGACAGGCCGCAAAGTCGTCCGGCCAGGGGCTGATCCCGACACCAAAGGCGAATCGATTATTCGTGATGAAAGCCAGGGAGGAGAGCTGCTTGGCGACCATCACGGGTTGCCGGATCGCGAGTTTGACGACGGAGGTCGTGAATCGAATCTTCGAAGTCACCGCCGCCATCGCGGGAATCGCGACGAAAGGCTCCAGGAAGGGCACCCCGTCCAAGAACTCCCGATCCCCCGTACCGTTATAGGGATACTGGCTGTCGGATTCTTCGGGGTAACAGATGCTGTCGGGCATCGTAAAGCTGTCGAAGCCCGCCTCTTCCGCGGCGATGGCGAGCGGAAGGTAGAAGTGGGGGTCACACATCGTGGCGTGATAAGCGAATCGCATGGGGCCTCCTCGAGTTCGGGATCCGTCAGGGTCGTTCAGAAACGGTCGACGCCGGACTCTAACGGCCCGCGCCCCAGATGGGGAGGGTACGGGGGTCCGGTCCCATCCCACTCCTTCTCAATTCAGCTCATCGTCGTCCAGAGAGAGCACCTCGCTCAATTGCTGCGCATGAACGAGGAGCTGGTCCAGCAGCAGGGCCACCGAGGGGCTGTAGTCGAACCCGACAAAGGCACTCATGGAGAGCTCCATGAAAGGCTCGGCGAGGTCGGTCGCGTCTCGGGCTCCCTCGATCGCGCGCAGGATCGCGCCGAAAAAGCGCTCCTGGTCGGGCTTCTGCTCCGCTTCGACGGAGGCGACGATCGCACCCAACAGGGGAGCGAGCTGGTTTTGAGCGTAGTCCAAGGGTTCGAAGGCCATCAGATCTCCTGTGCCGAACCCTAGACCGCAAAACCCACACCGCCCAGCAGTCTCGAAGAGGGGCGCCGCCGGATCACCTACTCTTTTCTCCGACCCGCCCGTATGCCCGCCCGGAGAATGCAAGTGACACCTCACCGCCTCTATCCTGGACTCTCACGCCGCCCCCAACGCCGCCCCCAACACCATCCGCAAGGCCGGATCCAGCCCCGAGGCGGGTCGGCCCTCGCCGCCGCCCTGGGACTCGCGCTCGGCCTCGCCTCGGCCGGCTCCACCTTCGCGCTGGGCGAGGACGCTCCCGTCTACTCGCCGCCCGCCCGAGACGACTCCCCGCGCCAGCTGCTCTGGGGCGACACCCACGTCCACACCCGCCTCTCCCAAGACGCGTATAGCTTCGGGGTGACCCTCGACGCCGACGACGCCTATCGCTTCGCCAAGGGCCAAACGGTCGTCGCGACCCACGGACAGCGCGCCCGACTCGATCGGCCCCTCGATTTCCTGGTGATCGCCGACCACGCCAACGGCCTCGGCGCGATGGACGCACTCGTTGCAGGAAACGAAGGCCTCCTTCGAAACGAACGTCTGCGCGAATGGCGCCGGCTATTGATGGAGGTCGGCGGCGCCGAGGCCGGCCTCACCATCTCCGAAGAAGGGCGCATGCAGGGCTGGCCGGACGAGCTGAACGCGCCGGAGATCGTCGGGCCCGCCTGGAAGCAGGTCGTTGCGGCGGCGGAGCGCCACGACGCGCCCGGGCAATTCAGTGCGCTGATCGGCTACGAGTGGACCTCTTGGCCCGGCGGCAGCAATCTCCACCGCGTCGTCGTCTTCCGGGACGGCGCCGAACGGCTGGCCGACATCCTGCCCTTCTCATCGTATATGAGTGATGACCCCGAGGACCTTTGGGCGTCACTCGGGCGCTACGAGGCCAATACGGGTGGGCGTGCCCTCGCCATCCCCCATAACGGCAACCTCTCCAACGGGCTCCTCTTCGCGACGGAGACCCGCGACGGCGTGCCGATCAGCACAGACTACGCACGCCGCCGCGCGCGCTGGGAACCGGTCGTCGAAGTGACCCAGATCAAAGGCGACGGCGAGGCTCATCCTTTTTTGTCCCCGGACGACGAGTTCGCCCGTTACGAGAGCTGGGACGCCGGGAATTTCGCCGGGGTCCCCAAGACCAACGAAATGCTCGAGTTCGAATACGCGCGCAGCGCGCTCAAGCTGGGCCTACGACTCTGGGGGGAGCTCGGGGTGAACCCCTTCCGGTTCGGCATGATCGGGTCGACCGACTCCCATACCGCCCTGGCCACCGCGGACGAGTCCAACTTCTTCGGCAAGCACAGCGCGGGCATGGAGCCCTCCTCTACCCGCCGGGAGCGACCGGTCGGAACGGCCGGGGAAATCGTCACGATGGGCTGGCAACAAGCCGCCTCGGGCTACGCCGCGGTCTGGGCCAGCGAGAACACCCGGGCCGCGGTCTGGGACGCGCTCGCGCGCCGGGAAGTCTACGCGACGACCGGGCCGCGTATCACGCTGCGATTCTTTGGCGGTTGGCATTTCAGCGACGCCGACGCCGGCACTCCGGATCCCGCGGCCCCGGGCTACGCGAAGGGCGTGCCGATGGGCGGCGAGCTCGCCAAAAGGCCCGCTGGCCAGGTCCCTTCCTTCCTCGTCTTGGCCCAGCGAGACCCCCACGGCGCGAACCTCGACCGCCTCCAGATCGTCAAGGGATGGCGAGACGAATCGGGAGAAACCTTCGAGCGCGTCTACGACGTCGCCTGGTCGAGGAGCGAGCCCGATCGCCGCGGACGGCGCCGCATCCGGCGGGACGGCCGACTCGATCCGGTCGGCGACACGGTCGACCGCGAGACGGCGAGCTACACGAACACGATCGGGTCGAGCGAGCTCGCCGTGGTCTGGCGCGACCCCGACTTCGACCCGAGCGAGGCCGCCTTCTACTACACCCGCGTGCTCGAAATTCCCACGCCTCGATGGACCGACTATGACGCCGCCGTCTTCGGCGGAGCCGTGCCGTCACAGGTCAGCGAATGGGTCAACCAGGAGCGCGCCTACTCCTCGCCCATCTGGTACACGCCCTAGCCCGCGCTCGCGCGGCGAATCAACTCGCGAGCTCGAACCCCCGGTAGCCGTTCGCGACGACCTCGTCGCAAATCTCGGCATAGACCTTGCCTCCCCCCACGAAGGGCATGAAGACGCGCGGCTTGCCTGGGATGTTCACCCCGAGATACCAGGAGCGTGCCTCGTAGAAGAGCGTCTCCTTGGCGGACTCGTTGACCGTCTCGACCCATTGGTCCTCGGCGGCGAGGTCGGCCTCGATCCGGCTCTTTCCCGTCTGGCGCATATGCTCGATGCAGTCCGAGATCCAGTCCACGTGCTGCTCGATCGCCACGGGCATGTTCATCAGGACGGAGGGACTGCCGGGCCCCGTGATCGTGAACAGGTTCGGGAAACCGTGAACCTGAAGACCGAGATAGGTGCGCGGCCCCGCCTTCCACTTCTCGTTCAAGGTGAGCCCGCCGGTCCCCTGGATGTCGATCTTGAGCAGCGACCCCGTCATCGCATCGAAGCCCGTCGCGAACACGATCGTGTCCACCTCCCACTCGCCCTCCGCCGTCCGAACCCCCTTTTCCGTGATCTCCAGGATCGGGTCCGCCTTGATGTCGACGAGCTCCACATTGTCGCGGTTGTACGTGACGAAATAGTCGGTGTCGATCGGCGGGCGCTTCGAACCCCAGGGATGGTCGTTCGGGCAGAGTTTTTCCGCCGTCTCGGGATCGTTCACCATCTCGCGAATCTTGTTCCGGATGAAGTCGGCGGCCAGATCGTTCGCGGCTTTGTCGCTCATCAGGTCGTTGAAGGAGCCCCACATAAACTTGAAGCCCCCCTCCTGCCAGAGCCTCTCGAAGATCGCGTTGCGCTCCTCCTCCGTCACCTCGAAAGCGCTGCGCTCGATCGGGTCGTAGGGAAAGCCCGAGACCGTGTCCCGCGTCTTTTCGCGAATCTCGGGGTAGTTCTCCTTGATCCACCTCGTCGCCTCTGGCGAAAGCTCCGTATTGCGCGTCGGGACCGTATAGTTCGGCGTCCGCTGAAAGACCGTGAGCGCGTCCGCCTCGGCTGCGATCACCGGCGTCGACTGGATCCCGCTCGAGCCCGTGCCGATCAACGCGACGCGCTTCCCCGTGAATTCGACGCCCTCCTTCGGCCAGGCGCCCGTGTGGTAGCTCTCCCCGCCAAAGCGATCCCGACCCGGGATATCCGGCAGGTTCGCCGCCGACAGACAGCCCACGGCGGTTACGACATAGGGCGCGACGATCGTGTCCCCCTGATCCGTCTCGACGGTCCAGAGGTTCGCGTCTTCGTCGTAGACCGCCGAGGTCACGCGGGTCGAGAGCTGAATGTCTTTCGAGAGGTCGAAACGGTCGGCGACGTGTTCGAGGTAGCGGAGGATTTCCGGCTGCTCGGGATATTTGCTGCTCCAGGTCCACTCCTGCTCGAGCTCTTCCGAAAACGAGAAGGAGTAGTAGAAGCTCTCCGAATCACAACGCGCCCCGGGATAGCGGTTCCAGTACCAGGTGCCGCCCACCCCGTCGCCCGTCTCGAAGACGCGCACGTCGAGGCCTAGCACATCACGCAATCGGTAGAGCGCGTAGAGACCCGCGAAACCCGCTCCGATCACGACGACATCCAGATTTTCTTGTTTACCCGTAGCCATTATTCACTCCTGCTGCGGCGGAGCGCTCGGCCTGCCGCAAAGTCAGGTTTCCCCTCAGAAGGACTTCGGCTCGTCGTGGATCACGACCTCCGCTGCATCCAGGACCACTCCGTCTTCGCCAACATTCGAGAGCGTACGCTCGAGAATGCGCCAATACCCATCGCGCCGTTCCCATTGATCGCGGTAGATCGCGGAGTGTCGCAGGAGGCTCTTGCCCCCCTCCTTCGTCTCCTGGAAATGGATGAGGTATCCGTAGGTCGTGCTCGCCGCGCGATCTCCCGACTCATCGAAGACCACGATCGGGTTATGCATGTTGTGCTGAGTCGTCCGAAAGACGTTCAAGCGGGGCAACCAGGTCCGAATCTCGCTCCACGGGCCACGGGTCCCGCCTGGCGTGTCGTAGTGGACGATCGACTCGGGCAGAAAGAGATCGTCGAGATCCTCGAAGCGGCGATGATCGATGCACCAGCCGTAGAAGTAGAGGCGCTGTTGGATTTCCGCGAGGTCCGCGGCCTGCTCAGGGGTGAAGCGGCCAGGAAGTACAATATCGAAGGACGGCATGCGCGTTTCCTCGTGCCATGACCATGGGCACCCTTTCAGCATACCAATTCCAGGCTCCCGCTCTGCCCCTTCTTTGAGCCCCCAGAATCCCTGGCCGCCCCCCCCCAAGACGGCGTTACCCTCGACCGCAGCGAAGCAGGAGGCGCACCCGGTCAGCCCCTGAAGCGACCTATACGCCTAGAGGAGATTCCGATGAAGACGATCGCGATCACGGGCGCAGCCTCTGGCATCGGCGCCGCAACCGCCGCACAGCTCGTGGCCGAAGGCCACCGGGTGATCGGCGTGGACCTGAACACGGCGGACATCGTCGCCGACCTCGGCACGCCCGCAGGACGTCAGAGCGCAGTCGACGCCCTCCTCGACCGTTGCGACGGCCGGCTCGACGGCTTCGTCCCCTGCGCCGGCCTCAGCGGTCTCCCCGGCCGTCCAGGCTCCATCATTCCGAGCGTTAACTACTTCGGCACCGTCGAGATGATCTCTGGACTCCACGAAGCGCTGGCGGCAGCCGGCGAAGCCTCGGTCGTCGCGCTCTGTTCGAACTCGACGACGACGTCTCCCATCCCGATGGCCGTGCTCGCCGCCTGCGAGGCCGGAGACGAAGCCGCTGCACGCGCCGCGGCCGACGAGGCCGGCTCGATCGTCTCTTATGGCGCGACCAAAATGGCACTGGCACGATGGATTCGGCGACATGCGATCCAACCCGATTGGGTCGGTCGCGGAGTCCACCTGAACGCCGTGGCGCCGGGCATGGTCGAAACGGCCATGGTGGTCGAAGGCAGGGCCGACCCCATTCTCAGTAAGGCGCTCGACAACTTCTCCATGCCGATCGGGAGGACCGGCCGGCCAGAGGAGGTCGCGTCCTTGATCACCTTCATGCTGGGACCCAAAGCCCGGTTCATGCTCGGCTCGATCGTCTTCATCGACGGCGGGACCGACGCCGAATACCGGACCGACGCCTGGCCGGCCCCGATCCACGAGATCTGACCGCACGCACCCCACTCAGAATTCGAGAATGGCCCGACCCTCGATCTCCCCGCGCTCTAGGGCGGCGATGGCTTCGTTGATCTCATCGAGGCCATAACGGCGCGTGACGAGCGCCTCCAGGTCGAGGTCCCCCCGCGCGAACCAATTGAGGTAGATCGGCACGTCGCGCTCGGGTCTGCTCGAGCCACCAATGCTGCCCGTCAGCGTCTTTTCCTGCGCGAGCACGTCGAGCGGAGAAACGGTCAACGCATCGCGCGGCACGCCGATCAGCACCGCCATGCCCCGTTCGTCCGTGCCGAAGGGCTTATTGCGCGTGGCTGGCAGAATTTGGGCCGCCGTCGCCTCTGCGCCGATGCAATCGAATGCGAAGTGCACACCCGCCACCGGCGCGCCGAACATATCGACCGCCTCTTCTTCCGTCGTCAGCGCGCGGATCGCCTCCACGGCGTCCACCTCCGCTGCGTTCACGGTCTCCGTCGCCCCATGCCGGCGCGCCGTCGCGAGCTTCGCGTCGTCCAGATCAACCGCGATGATGGGGCTCGCGCCTGCCACCTTCGCCGCGGCCACCGCGCATAACCCCACGCCGCCGCAGCCGAAGATCGCGACACTCTGGCCGGGCTGGACCCCCGCGGTGTTCAGCACGGCACCGGAGCCCGTCATCACGGCGCAACCGATGATGCAGCTGACGTCGGTCGGCGTGTCCCGGTCGAGCTTCACGACATAGAGTTCGTCGGCGATCGTATGATCCGCCCAGGTAAAGATCCCCTGGCTGACCGCGATGCGGCCGCTCGCCTGGGTCACGACCGACGCCGCGGGCATTCGCGGCGGGGGCTCGAGAGTCCGCGGGATCCAGGTCACGAGGACCCGGTCGCCGGGAGCGACGTGCGAGACGGCATCCCCGATCGCAAGGACCTCCCCCGTGCCCTCGTGGCCGAGCACGATGTCGCTCTCGCGCGGGCCATGCATCTCATGCAGTTGGCTATGACAGATCCCGCTCGAGAAGAGCTTGACGACCACCTCCTCGGGGCCGGGATCCGGGAGAACGACCTCCTCGATCCTCAGAGGGCCAGGGGCTTCGGGAAAGATGGCAACGCGGGCGGGAGTAGGCATGGTCGCGAGTATACGGAGCACCGCTGCGATGCGCGCCGGATCCGACCTCCTCGGACGTCTGCGGCCTGAGCCTCCGCCCGAGAGGCTCGGGCTAGTCTCGCAATGCGGCCTCGAGTGCCTCGAGGTTGGCTCCCGAGCGGTCGTAGGACAGCGCGTGGTCGTTCGGCGTCGGTCCAGACCAGCCGGCTAACAACCCCCGCTCATGACAAAGGAACTGGGCCTCGAGATTGCGACCCGTGAGCGAATCCGCCTCGCTCGAGGTCGCCAGCCAGCCCACCACCTTCGAGATCACCTCGACCGGCGCCCCCCCCTCGAAGCCGAAGGCCCGCATGTCTTGCTCGACCCGCTCGGTCGCCGTCAGGCCCGGGTGTACGAGGAAGCTGCGCACTCCGTCGCGCTCGTGCTCGGCCTTGAGGATGCCGGGGATGCGATGGGCCGCAGCCTTCGAGCCGCCGTAGGCGATGCCCCAACCGCCCTCGCCCGCCGCTGCGGGAGGGTCCGTATAGCCCGAGGCCGAGGTCACGAAGACGATCGTGCCGCCGCCCTGCTCGATCATGCCCGGCAAGAGCTTGCGGATCATCGTCAGCGGAGTGAGGACGTTGCCCTGGAAATGCTTCGCGACCCCTTCCACCGGCACATCCAGCAGCCGGTCGATATGACCGGCGCCGACGTAGCGGGCGTTGTTCAGGTAGAGGTCGACCCCGCCCCATTCCCCGACGACCCGGTCCACGACCGCTTTCATCGCCTCGGGCTCGAGCAGGTCCGCCGGCAGCACGAGCGCCCGACCACCCGCCGCTTCCACTGCGGCGGCCGTTCCGCGCAGGCTACCGGGGAGCGGAGAGGTGTCGCTCGCGGTGATCGTCGACGAGTGCTCCCGCTCCTCGCCTTCTTCGAGGGTGCGCGCCGTGAGCGCGAGGTCGAACCCCGCTCGGGCCAGCTCGATCGCGCAGCCCTTTCCGACCCCGCGAGAGGCTCCGGTCACGAGCGCGACCGGCCGGGACCGACCGCCGTGGGCGCGGCCCGCGGCGGTCATTGAGAGACGATCCCCTCGTCGCGGTGGCCGGCCATGCGCCCGCCGTCAGCCGCGAACTCGCCTCCGGTGGAATAACTACTGTCGTCCGAGGAGAGGAAGAGCACCAGCTTCGCGATCTCTTCCGGCTGAGCGATACGCGCGATCGGCTGCCGTGCGAAGGGGTCGTGCTGCTCCATGTGCCCGAGTTCCTCGCCTCCGAGCATCGGCGTATCGACGCCGCCCGGATGCACCGAGTTGACCCGGATTCCGTATTGGCCGAGTTCGATGGCCGCGGTCTTCGTCATGCCCCGAACCGCCCACTTACTGGCCACATAACCGACGACACCCTCCACACCCTCGAGGCCTGCATTCGAAGAGATGTTGACGATCGACCCACCTCCGGCCTCCCGCATCGCCTCGATCACGGCGCGCATCCCGAGAAAGACCCCCACCTGATTGACCTCGACGACGGCGCGATAGTCGTCGAGCGAGTGGTTCTCGAGATAGCCCGTGCGGACGATGCCCGCGTTATTGATCAAGACGCTGAGCGAACCAAAGGCCCCGACCGTGGTCGCCACCGCCTCCGCCCACTGGTCTTCCTGAGTCACATCGAGGTGGACATAGCGCGCCGCGTCCCCGAGTTCTGCGGCCACCTTGGCCCCCTCCTCGTCCAGAACGTCGGCGAGCACGACCTTCGCCCCTTCCGCCGCGAAGAGCCGCGCCTCCGCCGCGCCCTGCCCACGAGCTCCTCCGCTGATCAGCGCCACCTTGCCTGCCAGTCGATCCATGACACGTTCCTCCTTGATCGGGATCAGACCCTCGATGATGGCGGGCCGAGCGCCGTTTCGCTCGCCCGGAAGAGCACCGGCAGCGACCTCCCGCCGCGCCCTTCGACTCAGAGTTCGCTACGAGTCCCTACGGCTTGACCGAACCCGCTGCCAGCTCAGCCCAGGAGATGCGTCCATGAAGAAGGTTCTGCTCTGCTTCGCGGGCCTCGCCGTGCTCGGGGGGATCGCGACCGCCGGTTGGCTCTTCCTTTATGGAGACGAGATGGGCCGGGCCGAGTTCTGGGCCGACCAGATCGAGGCTTTCGAAGCCGAAGACGCCGAAAATTTCCCCGAGCCCGGCCTGATCCTCTTCACGGGCAGCTCGAGCGTGCGCCTCTGGAGCAGCCTCGAATCCGACATGGCCCCACTTCGCGTCCTGAACCGCGGCTTCGGCGGCGCCCATATGGACCACGTGACGCACTTTGCGGACCGCATCATCACGCCCTACCAGCCGCGTGCCCTCGTCCTCTACGTCGGCGATAACGACATCGGCGCCGGGAAGACCCCGGAGCGGGTCGAAGACGACTACCGCGCGCTGGTCAGGCACGTCCGAAAGACTCAGCCCGAAATTCCCATCTACTTCCTCACGATCAAAGCCTCGCGTCTGCGCTGGTCCCTATGGCCCCTGATGGAGGAGGCCAACGCCCGAATCGCCGCGATCGCGGCCGAGGATCCTCGACTGCACGTGATCGACGTGAGCGCCCCCATGATCGAACGAGGGGGGGGTGCCCCCCCGCCTGGAGAGCTCTTCCTCTTCGATGGGCTCCATCTTTCGGAGCAGGGCTACGCGCTCTGGACGAGTGTCGTGCAGCCTCGACTCCGGACGGATCTCGGCGACGGGTAGAGACCCGAGCCCGATTCTGGTAGAACCTCGGCTCCCGATCCGCCCGAGGCCGTCGCGCGCCCGGCCCCGCGGCGCCGCACCGCTCGGGACCGAACCCCCGAAACCGCTGAGAAGAGAGAAACGATCATGAGCCAGTCCCCGCCGATCATCTACACGTGGACCGACGAGGCACCTGCCCTCGCCACCTACGCCTTCTTGCCGGTGATTCGCGCCTTCGCGGGCGCCACGGGCGTGCCGGTCGAGACTCGGGACATCTCCCTCGCCGGCCGCCTCCTCGCGATCTTCCCTGATCGCCTGACGCCCGAACAGCGCGAAGCGGACGGGCTCGCCGAACTGGGCCAGCTCGTCAAGACGCCCGAGGCCAACGTGATCAAGCTGCCGAACGTCTCGGCCTCGATCCCCCAGATGAAGGCCGCGATCGCCGAGCTCCAGGCCAAGGGCTACGCCCTACCCGATTACCCGGAAGAGCCGAGCGGCGACGAGGAGCGGCGTATCAAGGCCAGCTACGACACCGTGAAGGGCAGCGCCGTCAACCCCGTCCTGCGCGAGGGGAACTCCGATCGGCGCGCGCCGAAAGCGGTCAAGGAATACGCGCGACAGAACCCCCACCGCATGGGCAAATGGTCCGCAGATTCCAAGACGCACGTCTCGACCATGAGCGAAGGTGACTTCCGGCACAACGAGCAGTCGGTCACGCTCGACGCCGCGACCACAGCCTCGATCGTCCACGTCGCCGCAGACGGGACACGCACCCCGCTCAAAGAGGGGATCGAGCTCCTGGCCGGCGAGATCCTCGACTCGACGCGCATGAGCAAGAAAGCCCTCGTTCGATTCCTCGAAGCCCAGATCGACGACGCCAAGGCCCAAGGCGTGCTCTTCTCTCTTCACATGAAGGCCACGATGATGAAGGTCTCGGACCCCATCATCTTCGGCCAGGCCGTCAGAGTCTTCTACGCGCCGGTCTTCGAGAAACACGCCGCAACGCTCGAGCGGCTCGGGGTCGACGTCAAGAACGGGTTCGGCGATCTCGTCGAGAAGATCGCCTCGCTGCCCGACGCGGAGCGTCAGGCCATCGAGGCGGACATCGAAGCCTGCTATGCCGACCGGCCGGCGATGGCGATGGTGAACTCCGACAAGGGCATCACGAACCTCCATGTGCCCTCCGACATCATCATCGACGCTTCGATGCCACCCATGATCCGGGACTCGGGGGGAATGTGGAATCCCCAGGGCGACCTCCAGGACTGCAAAGCCATCGTGCCCGACAGCAGCTACGCAGGTGTCTACCAGGCCGTGGTCGAGGATTGCCAGACGCACGGCGCCTACGACCCGACGACCATGGGCACGGTCCCGAATGTCGGGCTGATGGCCCAGAAAGCGGAGGAGTACGGCTCCCACGACAAGACCTTCGAGATCGCGAGCGACGGCCAGGTCGAGATCCTCGATGCCGCGGGCACAGTCCTGATGCGCCACGAGGTCGAAGAAGGCGATATCTGGCGCGCCTGCCAGGTGAAGGACGCCCCGGTGCGCGACTGGGTGAAGCTCGCCGTCAGCCGCGCGCGCGCGACCGGCTGGCCGACAATCTTCTGGCTCGACGCGGATCGCGCCCACGACGCTCAGCTCATCAGCAAGGTCAACACCTACCTCGGCGATCACGACACGAGCGGCCTCGACCTCCGGATCATGCCGCCCGTCGAGGCGACGAAATTCTCGATCGAACGCATCCGCCGAGGCGAGAATACGATCTCGGTCACGGGCAACGTTCTGCGCGACTACTTGACGGACCTCTTCCCGATTCTCGAGATCGGGACCAGCGCCAAAATGCTGTCGATCGTCCCCTTGATGAACGGCGGCGGGCTTTTCGAAACCGGTGCCGGCGGCTCCGCGCCCAAGCACGTCCAGCAATTCGAGGAAGAGGGCCATTTGCGCTGGGATTCCCTCGGCGAATTCCTCGCCCTGGCCGCCTCGCTCGAGCATCTCGGCGAAAATTTCGACAACGACGCGGCGCGCTTTCTCGGCCAAACCCTCGACGAAGCCACTGCCCAGCTGCTGCTCAACAGCAAGGCGCCCTCGCGCAAGGTCCACGAGATCGACAACCGCGGCAGCCAGTTCTATCTGGCCCTCTACTGGGCCCAAGCCGTCGCCGCACAGCAAACCGAACCTGCACTGGCAGCGAAATTCGGACCGATCGCGGCCCGACTCGCGGAGAACGAGAGCAAGATCATGGAGGAGTTGAACAGCGCCCAGGGTCCAGCCCAGGACGTGGGCGGCTATTACCGACCGGACGCGACCCGCGCCGAGAGTGCGATGCGCCCGAGCCCGACCTTCAACGCGATCATCGACTCGATCTGAGTTCGACCGAAACCGATCGGTATCAGTCGAGGGGGCGGGTCAGCTCGACGGTCCCGGTGGCATGCGGTCCGAAGTCGTTGGTCGCCGCGAGAGAGACGAGACAGGAGCGACGACCGGCCTGGACCTGCTCGCTTTCGACCCTCCCCGTGAAGCGCAGGACCTTGCCCGGCACACAGGGGGCTCCGAGCCGGATCGACAGCTTCTCGAGCCGCGCGGCGGGCCCCGCCCAGTCCGTCACATAGCGCGCGACGTAGCCATTCGTCGTCAGGATATTCATGAATATGTCGGGTGCGCCCTGAGCGCGGGCATATCCCGGATCGTGATGCACGGGCATGAAGTCGCGGCTCGCGATCGCGCCCGCGACGATCACGGTCGCCGTCACGTCCAAATCGAAGGGCGGCAGGACCTCGCCGGTCGGCGCCTCGGAGGCCGACTCCGATGACTTCTCCGACCGGTCTCCCGCCCGCTCACCCGGCCGAGTTCCGGTCGTGCCGGGCGCGAATTTGTAGACGCGGAATCGCTGACGCCCGACCTCTCGGCCGTCTCCGTCCCGGTAGGTCGTCACCCAGGTGACGAAATAGCCCTGCCCCAACCCGGTCGTCTTCAGCTCGGAGATCGACTCCAAAACGCCCTGGGACGTCAACCGGTCCCCTGGACGCAGATGATGATCGAATTCCAGCTCCGAGTTCGTCGCGAGGGTGCCCGTGAACCCGGCTCCGGCGAGCGTCGTGATCGGGTTCTCGCCCTGGATCTCGCTCGCGGAGCCGCCCCGCGCCGCGATCCCCTCGATCTTCGGCCTGCCCATCGTCCAGGTCTGGAGCATCGCCGGCGGGGCCACCGCCCCCTCGTGACCTGCTCGCCGCGCCGCCTCATCGTCCAGATAGATCGGATTGCGGTCGTCGAGCGCGTCCACCCAGTGTCGAATCATCGGTGTGTTGACCGGGTCAGGGGAGAGCATCGGACCGGAACCGCCAAAGGGCAGACCGACCTGCTCGAGCAGGCCCTCCCGAAGAGGATCGATCGTATCGGCATGGCTCATTGCGAGCTCCATCGTTTTGGCAAATGCAGTATTCGGTATCAAGTAGACGGACGGCCGCCCTGAGAGCAACCCACGAAGGCCACCCAGGGCCGGCTTTAGCCGATCGGCTCGCGGTAGGGACCTGCCAGGTGTCCTCCATCGATCACGATCTGGGTGCCCGTGATATAACTCGCCTCATCGCTGGCCAGGAAGAGCGCGAGGTTCGCAACCTCTTCGGGCTCGCCCATGCGCGCGATCGGCTGCTGAGCCATCAAGCGGTCCAGCCGCGCCTGGATCTCCCCGGAGACCTCTCGGACCATCGGGCTCGCGATCACGCCCGGGTGGATCGAGTTGACCCGGATGCCCAGCGGTCCCAGCTCGATCGACGCGGAGCGCGTCATCCCCGTGACGGCGAATTTGCTGGCCGAATAGCTGGTCATGCCGAGCACACCGACCAGGCCGTCGATCGAAGAAACGTTCACGATCGACGCGTTCCCGGTCGCCGCCAACGCCGACTTCGCGGTGCGCAAACCGAGATAGACGCCGTTCAGATTCACGTCGATGATGCGGCGATGGTCTTCGAGGGAGAGCTCGTCGAGTAGTCCCACGATCCCAATCCCCGCGTTGTTCACGAGCACGTGCAGCGCGCCAAAACGGTCGACCGCCGTCGAGACCGCACGCCGCCACTGCGCCTCATCGATCACGTCGAGGGATTGATAGGCCGCGGCGGCCCCGAGCGATCGCGCGAGCGCCTCGCCCTCGTCGTCACGCACGTCCGTCAGCAACACCCGTGCCCCCTCCTCGACAAAGCGGCGCGCCTCGGCCTCTCCCTGCCCCCGGGCGGCCCCCGTGATCAGCGCCACTTTGCCTTCGAGTCTCGATCCCATGCTCGCTCCCTCGGCTCTTCGCCCTTGGTCACATTTGCGCTCCGGAACGAAAGCCCCAGCCGGGCAACGCACGCCAACCGCACACTACCCGCCCCCCCCGGGAGTCGCAAAGCCACGAGATCAGATCCAGATGCCCTAAACTTCCCACGTGTCTTCGCTGCCCCGACGTCTCCAGCTGGTCGGCCTCTCCTGCCTGGTGCTTTCGCTCTCCCCGGCACTCGCCTCGGCGGGACCGGGGCCCTGCACGGTCCCGCCTTCCTATGGCGACCCCGTCCCCGTGACGCTGTGGACGACTTCGGGCTCGATCGAATTCGAGCTGTGGCCGGACGTCGCGCCCTGCACGGTGCTCAACTTCCTCGACTACGCCGAGGCCGGTGATTACGACGGCAGCCTCGTCCATCGCAGCGTCCCCGGTTTCGTGATCCAGGCTGGAGGCTACGCCTATGAGCCCTCCACGGATGCCTTCGTCTCGATCCCGCGAAACCCCGCCGTAGTCAATGAGCCCGGCGAGTCCAATCTGCGGGGCACGATCGCGATGGCGCGCATCGGAGGCAGCATCAACAGCGCGACGAGTGAATTCTTCGTGAACCTCGCCGACAACCTGGGCCTCGACACCGTCGATGAAGGGTTCACCGTCTTCGGAGAGGTCGTCGCAGCCGATATGGCGGTCGTCGACGAGATCGCGGCGCTCCCGACACTCGTGGGTCGCTGGTCCTTGAACTCGAGTCTGCGCGAAATCTTCAGCGATCTCCCGGTCTACGCTCTACCCCTCGATGCGACGGGGGGCTACGGCTGCTTCGACCCCAACGCGAGCCCGGCGCTGGGCCAAACCGGCTGGACACGCGCACTGGTGAACACCGCGGGCAACGCGCTCGAGCCCGACCCACTCACGGATGCCATCTATTATCTCTCGGCGACGTGCACGGGAGCCGGCGTGATCGAGCTGCCGAGCGTGGCATGCGCGACCAGCCGCGAGGTCGCCTACTCGAACGGTCTCAGCTGGCTCCTCGACCCGGCGCCGATGAGCTGCGCCGCGATCGCCGAGTCCGAGATCTCGCTCGCTGCCAGACGCGATGATCATCAGCCCCAGGTGACCCCAGAGCAGGTCGAGATCATCGCGATCGCCGTGCCCGAGCCGGTGGGCATCGCTCCTCTGGCGGCAGCACTGCTCGGAATGACGGCCCTCGCGAGGCGCTGTCCCACCGGCTGACCCCGCGCAGATTCCCTCGAGCCCAGCCGTGCGCACCAATCGACCTGGCGGGCTCGTGGGGTAGGATCTCGCCCCCATGACCTTGAGGCGCGTGGCACTGGACCACCGCGCCGCCCCCCACAATGGAATCGCGAGGCAATGCGCCGACTCGAAAGAACTGATCCGGCCAGGATCCCTCAGGTCGGCTGGGGCATGGGCGTCGGCGCCCTGCTCGGACTCTTCTGGTGGCATGCCTACGTCCCGAGCGCGCACGCCGCATGGCTGCTGGCGGCGCTGCATGGAGCCGCCGGGGCCGTCCTTGGCCTGCTCGCACCCGCCACCGCGTTCTACATCTCACCCCGAGCCACTCCTCGCCGGGCGATCACACTCGCTGCCCTCGGCGGCCTTTGCGTCGGACCGCTGATCGTCGCGGTCCCCTTCGAAACCGGATGGTTGAACGGGCTTTCCGGCCTGCTTGCCTTCGTCGTCGCCAGCGGCGCGGCAGCGCTCCTCGGAGTCGTTCTGGCCGAGTACGGGCTCGTCGGCGCCGCCGGCCTGGTCGCGCTCCTGCTCTTCCTCGGCGGAGTCGACGCAGCGCTCTCGGTCGACCGGGAGCGTGCAGGCCCCATCGCCGCGCGCCGGATCGACGACTCTTTCGGGGGGCCGCCCGTTGCCGTGATCGGCATCGATGGGGCCGACTGGTCCGTGATCGGACCGCTGCGGGAGCAGGGTGCGCTCCCTGTGCTCTCCTCGCTCATCGATCGGGGCCAACACGGCATTCTGCGCTCGATCGAGCCCACCCTCTCCCCGGTCGTCTGGACGACCCTCTTTTCCGGTCAGCCGGCTCAGATCCACGGACTCCGAGATTGGGCCACGTCCGACAATCGGAACCGTCGCGTCCCCATGCTGTGGGACATCTTCGCCGCAAACGACCTCACCGCGCTCTCGGTCAACGTCCCCGGGTCCTGGCCTCCCTCCGTTTTCGAAGGAACGCGAATCCTCTCGGGCTTCCCGATCCCCGGGATCCTCTCCGGTCGACGGGGTCAACTGACGGGCACCTTCCTCAGCAGCGTCGCCGGAGACGAAGGCGACCTCCCCACCCTCCCCGCCACCCCCGATGGCGAGGGCGGCTTCCGTTTCTCGGTCGAGATCGCCGCACCTCAAGTCTCCCCCCGCTGGCCGGGTGT
>Ga0315331_10000769_pt1 | contig 22880 bp, 22 predicted proteins | sample M160m34915metaG_FD_203456 | JGI IMG/M metagenome (GOLD analysis project Ga0315331, IMG submission 203456) | Ammonia-oxidizing marine archaeal communities from Monterey Bay, California, United States - M1 60m 34915 | ecosystem: Environmental > Aquatic > Marine > Intertidal zone | place: USA...
TCCTCGGGAACAATCCCGCTGGGCGGCGGCGCGGACCAGTCCGGGATTCATTCGACCCGATCCATCAGGGTAACCCCGTTGAGCTGTGTCGATACGATCGTCGACACGTTTTGGCCGAGATGCCGTCCGACCGCAGAAAAATCGAAATGATGCCATTGGAGCGTATCTCCCTGGACGATCAGCTGATCTCGGCCGTCTATAAGTGATTCGATCTCCACTACAAATGCCGCAGCGTGTGCGCTGAACGGCGACAGGGAGAGCCAGGCAAAGGCCAGAAATGCTGATAGGCCAGTCCGGATGGAATTTTCCGACGACATGGAGTGCTCCAAAAAATTCTACTGTCGGTAGAAATAGTGAATTAAAACCCGCAATTATTAACCATGTCTGAATCGGGGTTAGATCCCGCGACGCGGGGTCTATCGCACCAGTGGATCGAAGCCGATTTCCGGGTAGAGGCCCGCTTCCCGCGCCCGCTGACGCAACAGCGCGTAGATCATGTCGATCATCGGCGTCTCGACGCCGGTCAGCCGGCCTAGTTCGGCGACGGCGCCAGTAATGCCATCGACTTCCATCGGCCGGCCCGCTTCCAGGTCTTGCAGAATAGATGTCTTGTGACCGGCGACGCGGCGGGTGCCCTCTATTCGGTCCGCGATTTGTTGGTGGAAGACAACGCTGAGCGCTTCGCCGACCGCCTGAACCTCTTCCATGATCGAGATGCCCAACTGGAGCAGGTCATCGCCTTCGACCAGTGGTCCCAGCTTCGACATCGTCAGCGCCGCCATCGGGCTGAACGAAACATTGCCCCACATCTTGACCCAGACTTCGCTGCGGATGGCATCGTGGATCGGTGCGTCGAGACCGGCTTCCGTCAGAACGGCTGCGACGTCCTGTACCCGTTGCGACGTAGATCCGTCCGGTTCTCCGATCGCAAAGATCCGGTTGCCGATATTCCGGATGACGCCTGGCTCTACGACCGCGTTGCTCGATGTGATAACGCAGCCGATGACCCGCGCGCAGCCGATGGCGTCAGCGATGCGGCCGCCCGGATCGACGGTCTGGAGAACATGTCCGTCACGCGGGCCGCCATGGGCGTGGAAATACCAGAATGGAATGCCGTTCTGCGCAGACACCACGATCGTATCCGGGCCGATCAGCGGACGCATCATCTCCGCTGCCGCGGTAAGAGCATGTGCTTTGGCTGACAGAAACACGATATCCTGTACCCCTAATGTGGCAGCGTCATCCGTGGCCGGGACGGTCACGACAAATTCTTCATCCAGCGTGATGATTTTGAGGCCGTTCGCCTGCAACGCGTGGAGGTGTTCGCCCCGAGCGACCAAGGACACCTCGGCGTCGGTTCGTGCAACCATTCCACCGACGAAACCACCGATGGCGCCGGCCCCGAATACGCAAAATTTCATTGCCCGATATCCTGTTCCTGTTTCGCAGCGCGGTGAATGCCAGCGAGTTTAATCCACGGATCGGGCGACCACCACCGCCGCGCCGCGCCGGATGGCGATGGCAGAACGAATATCTGAGTCATGCCGATCCGGGCTTTCTGAACACCATAATCCGTCAGGCCTGCCCCAAGCGCTTCGAGCATGAAAATTCTGGCCGGGCGTTTCCCGGTGAAAGCGAGATGGCGAGGTTGGGCGGTCTTTATTTTTTTGAGTAACAGGTCTGAATCGTAAGCATCGGACGAAAGTGCGATATCCATCCCGGATTCATGCTTCGCAAGATCGGTAAGACCGATCCCGAGTGGCGCCAAATCGCGGAATTCGGCGGGTTCAAACGCGTGGGGCGTAAAGCCGGCCTCGAACAAGATCGGCCAGAATCTGTTGCCCGGCCCGGCATAATAGGCGCCCTGTCGCGCCGATGCTGAACTGGCAGCCGATCCGCAAAAAACCGTGGTCAGACCTGGGTTGAGCACATCAGGCAAGACAGCCATGGAACCGCCCGCCTGAATGCGGAGTCAGATATTGGCGAAGAAGTCGTTGCCCTTATCGTCGACGACAATGAAGGCCGGGAAATCCTCGACCTCGATCCGCCAGATCGCTTCCATACCCAGTTCGGGATATTCGATGCATTCAACTTTTTTGATGCAATCCTGGGCAAGTCGCGCCGCAGGTCCGCCGATGGAGCCGAGATAAAACCCGCCATATGCCTTGCAGGCTTCGGTGACCTGTTTGGAACGGTTACCCTTGGCGAGCATCACGAAGCTGCCGCCCTTGGCCTGGAATTCTTCGACATAGGAATCCATCCGCCCGGCAGTGGTCGGGCCGAACGACCCGGACGCATAGCCTTCTGGGGTCTTCGCAGGGCCGGCGTAATACACCGCGTTATCGCGAAAATGTTCGGGCATCGGTTCACCCGCGTCGAGGCGTTCCTTGATTTTCGCGTGCGCCGCGTCACGGGCGACGATCATTGAGCCGGTCAGGGAGAGACGTGTTTTGACTTTGCAGGCACTCAGAATTTTACGGATCTCATCCATCGGCTGGTTCAGGTCGATCTGTACGACTTCTTCGGCCAGCTCCGTCGGCTCCGCATCGGGCATGTATTTCGCTGGGTCCATTTCGAGCTGTTCGAGGAACACGCCTTCCTTGGTGATCTTGCCGAGGACCTGCCGGTCAGCGGAACATGACACGCCGAGCCCAATCGGCACGCTGGCGCCATGGCGGGGCAGGCGGATGACGCGGACATCGTGACAGAAATATTTGCCGCCGAACTGCGCGCCGATTCCCATTTGACGTGTCAGTTCAAGAATTTTCTGCTCCATCTCGAGATCGCGGAACGCCTGGCCATGTTCGTTGCCGTGGGTCGGCAAATTGTCGAGATAGCGGGTGCTGGCGAGCTTGACCGTTTTCAGGTTCAGTTCCGCCGACGTACCGCCGATCACCACCGCCAGATGATAGGGCGGGCAGGCGGCGGTTCCCAGCGTGCGGATTTTTTCATCCAGGAACGCGATCATCTTGTTTTCGCTCATGACAGCGGGGGTTTGTTGGTACAGGAACGTTTTGTTGGCCGATCCTCCGCCCTTGGCGACGAACATGAATTTGTAGGCATCGCCTTCGGTCGCGTAGATATCGATCTGGGCCGGCAGATTGTTGCCGGTATTGACCTCCTGAAACATGGACAGCGGGGCGACGTTCGAATAGCGCAGATTGCTTTCCTGATAGGTTTTCAACACGCCGTCGGAAAGTGCTGCTTCGTCATTGCCCTTTACCCAGACCTTCTGGCCCTTCTTGGCCATGATGATGGCGGTCCCGGTGTCCTGGCACATGGGCAGAATCCCGCCGGCGGCGATGTTGGCATTCTTCAACAGGTCGAGCGCGACAAACCGGTCGTTGTCGGACGCTTCGGGGTCTTCGAGAATATTGCGGAGCTGCTGCAGATGCCCTGGACGCAGGTAGTGGGCGATATCGACGAAGGCCTGGGCCGAAAGCTGCTTGATGCCTTCCGGGTCGACGACAAGGACCTCTTCACCGTCGAAGTCCGCGGTCGACACAAAATCGGATGTCAGTTTGCGATATTCGGTTGCATCTTCGCCAAGCGGAAACATCTCGTGAAACGTCTGATCTGCCATTGGGAAGGTCCCCGGAGTGAGAAGTCAGGTTTTCTTTTTACGGAATGCGTCCAGCGCGACGACTTCGCCGGTTTTATGTTCGTTGTCTGTTATTTCAGGCGCGTCGGCCTGATCGATCTCTTCGATGTCCTGAAGTTCGCCCGGGCCGATTTCGGCAAATTCCGCATCCGGCGCGGCCTTGAACTGCAGTCCGAAATTGACCGACGGATCGGCGAACCCGACGACGGAATCGAACGGAATAAACAAGCGTTCGTTGGTGCCGGAAAAGCTGAGCGTAATTTCAAATGCGTCTTCTGAAATTTCCAGTCCCCAGAACTGGTATTGCAGCACGATGGTCATTTCTTCCGGGTACTGCGCAATCAGGCGGTCGGTGATCTCGACGCCTTCGTCCTGGGTCCGGAAGGTGATGTACAGATGATGCTCGCCCGGCAGGCCGTCTTCGGCGATCTTCAACAGGGCTTCGCGCACGACACCTTTCATCGCGCGTTCAACCAGTACCTGATAATCCATCATATCTTCGGACATGGCGGGGACTCATATTGCATGCGGGCTGGAACCGCAAGCCGAACGTTTACAATGATTGTTCAGAGATTAGTGGAGGGGCTTCTGTTGCCCGGCGCCCCTCCGAACCGCGCTTGCTTAATTAAGCAGCGAGGGCCAAATCGTTATCATTGGCACTTGTAAAAACGGCCCGCTAACGGCGGTACCATACCGAGCAAAAGACAAGTCTTTACACGTGTGTCGATCCTGTTTCGCCCCCATACCGTGTGCGGACCCCAAGAATGGGCCGGCCAATCCGGAAAGTTGGTGGAGGCGCCGGGTACTGCCCCCGGGTCCACTACGTTTATTACACAAGCCGTTTATCGCCATAGCTGGCAAGCCAGCACTGTTAATATAGGATGATTCGGCCTTAAATTAAAGTGAACTACGTTCACATTATTTGCTGGCCGGATTCCGGCCTAAAAGAGCGCAATGCAACAATATCTCGATCTGATGCGGCATGTCCGCACTTCCGGCGTCTGGAAAGACGACCGCACCGGCACCGGCACATACAGTGTTTTTGGCTACCAGATGCGGTTTGACCTCGCCGACGGGTTTCCGCTGGTCACGACCAAAAAAATCCATACGAAATCGGTCATCCACGAATTGCTGTGGTTTTTGCAGGGCGACACCAATATTGCCTATCTGAACGAAAACGGCGTTTCGATCTGGAACGAATGGGCAGATGCAAACGGCGATCTCGGGCCGGTCTACGGGGCGCAATGGCGATCCTGGGATGCGGGCGCCGGCACGACCGTCGACCAGATATCCAACGTTGTCGACCAGATCCGAAAAAACCCGAATTCGCGCCGGCTGATCGTCAGCGCATGGAATGTGCCGCAGATCGAAACGATGGCGCTGCCGCCGTGTCACTGCCTGTTTCAGTTTTACGTCGCCGAGGGCAAGCTGTCCTGCCAGTTGTATCAGCGCAGCGCGGATATTTTCCTGGGCGTGCCGTTCAATATCGCATCCTACGCGTTGCTGACCCTGATGATGGCGCAGGCGACCGGGCTTCAGCCGGGGGAATTCATCCACACGCTGGGCGATGCCCATCTCTATTCGAACCATATCGAACAGACGGACGCGCAGCTCGCGCGGGAACCATACCCGCTGCCGACCATTACGCTGAACCTGGACGTTACCGATTTGTTCGGGTTCTCCTACGACGATTTCACGCTCGACGGATACCGGTTCCACCCGCATATCCCGGCCGCTGTCGCGGTCTGACGCCTTGGACATTTCTCTTATCGTCGCGGTCGCACAGAACGGTGTGATCGGGCGCGACGGTGGATTGCCGTGGCGGCTGTCCAACGATCTGCGTTATTTCAAGTCGGTGACGATGGGAAAGCCCATCATCATGGGCCGGAAGACGTTCGAATCCATCGGGCGTCCGCTGCCCGGCCGCCCCAACATTGTCGTCAGCCGCAATCCCGATTTTACCGTCGAAGGAATTGATGTGCGGCCGGGTCTGGCGGCGGCCTTCAGCCATGCAATGACGTTGTCGGGGGACGAGGCGATGATAATCGGCGGGGCCGCCCTGTACGCCGACGCGCTCGCAAACGCCGGGCGCATCTATCTCACGGAGGTCCATGCGGATGTCGAAGGCGATGTCCGGTTCCCGGAAATCCACCCGTCCGATTGGGTGGAAATCAGGCGCGAAAAGCATCCGGAGTCCGAAAAAGACGACTTCGCCCATTCGTTTGTCGTTCTGGAACGAAACACGACTGCGTGAGAACGGTTTCACGTTTGCGGGACTGTTTGCCTTCTCTTAACCTTTTGGTCTAAATATCTTTTTCGTGTTTCATCAACCCGTTGGGGATTGATCGTGCGAACTGTGATCGCGCTTGTATTCTTCACCATCGTCTCGCTCGGCGGGCCCGCCTCTGCGGCGCCGGGCGACCTTGCGATGCTGACGCTGTTAAAGGCCGACCGTTTGGTTGTGCTGAAAGGTGAACGCCGGCTGGTGCTGATGCGCGGCGATCGTGTCCTGAAGGTTTACCGAGTGGCGCTCGGGCGCTATCCCACTGGGCACAAAATCAAGCGTGGTGATGCCAAGACACCCGAAGGTAATTATACGGTTGATTACCGGCTCGATTCAGACCGTTCGAAATTCTACCGCGCCTTGCACATCTCCTATCCGAACCGGAAGGACAAGGCGAATGCGCGCCGGCTGGGCGTCGATCCCGGTGGCCAGATAATGATTCACGGACTGCCAACCCGCTGGAGCGCCAAGGACGTGGGTCATCCGGGGCTTGACTGGACTCAGGGCTGTATCGCGCTGACCAATCGCGAAATGGATGAAATCTGGGCCATGGTTGCCGACGGCACAGAGATCGAAATTCACCCGTAAACTAGTCGTCCGGTAATCGCGGACGATTGTCGCCGACACTCGAATCTCCTTAGAATGGGGTTATACCGCTGCCAAGGAGTATCGCCATGTCTGCAACTTCGGCCCACGCCACCAATGTCTATACAGTCCGTGACCTCGCCCGTGAGGTCGAACGACATAAGGCGCTGCACGGAATGGATGGCCCTAAATTGCTGGCGGGATTGCGCGAACCCATCGGCCGCATTCTTGCAAGCGATCTCACATCCGTCGGGGTTAAGCGCGAAGGCAATCACATCGATGAATCACGCTACCTGTATTACGACGGCAATATTTCGATCACCTTCGACCACATGCCGGAAGGCAAGGACATTCCGCCCCATGATCATGGCATCTGGGAAGCGCTTGGGGTCTATAGCGGGCGTCTACATCACACGGTTTACGACCGAATGGACGATGGTACCAAGGATGGCTACGCGGAACTTTCGGTGATTGACGACCGAATTCTTGAGCCCGGTGAGATGGCGATCGTAGCACCGCCCGCAGAAATCCACGGTTTTACTGCCCAGACTGACGATACCTGGACAGTGACGGTCGTTGGCGGGCCGTACAAGCTTGACCGCGCCTATTACAAGCCGGACGAAAACGCTTATTTTATGGCGAATCCGAAACGCCAGAAGGTGGTGTGAGGGGGCGGCTGCGGGTCTTCAGATTGTTAGCTTCCCGCCTGAGCCGGCGCAAATACGGAATCGATCCGCACCGCGCCGTCGCATTCGGCCCGGTCGCTTTCGACCATGTGTTCCATGTGCGCGAGCACGGAGCGCGATGCGGCACCGTACATCTTTTCCGGCAGATGCTTGTAAATCCGGCGGACCATTTCCTCGATTGTGGTCGATCCAGTCTGCAGGCATTTCGCGATTTCGCCTTCGCGCATCAACCGATGATTCAGATAGGCACGCACGAACGGTTTGGGCTTTTTAATTTCCGGTCCGTGCCCCGGCAGATACATCGCTTCGTCGCGGCCAATGCAGACACGCAGACTGTCGAGATACTCGCGCATATTGCCGTCCGGCGGCGAGACGATTGTTGTGTTCCAGCCCATTACATGATCGCCGGAAAACAGAATATTGCCTTCGCGCAGTGTGAAGCAGTGATGGTTGGACATATGCCCCGGGGTGAAGACCGCATCGAGGTTCCAGCCCGGCCCGCTGATGGTGTTGCCATCGGAGATTTCGATATCCGGATCGAAATCTTCCTGGGATGCTTCGACCGCTTTGCCGTCACCCTGCGGACGGGGCAGCGCGCCGACAATCGGCGCGCCCGTCAGTTCTTTTAGCCAGTCCGATGCCGGCGAGTGATCCATATGGGTGTGCGTGACGACGATATGGGTCACGGTTTCGCCTTCGAGCGCCGCTTTGATGTTCTCGACGTGTTGATCGATCATCGGACCCGGGTCGATCACCGCGACCTCCCCCTTGCCGACCACATAGGTATTGGTGCCGACATGGGTAAAGGCGCTCGGGTTTTCGGCAATGATCCGCCGGACACCGGGTGCGACCTCCTGTGCGACGCCGTAGTCGAACGCCATTTCTTTTTTGAACGGAATTTCGCCACTGCTCATATCGGGTACTCTTTCCTAATCCGGTCTATTCGAACGAGATATTCGGTGCTTCCGGCTGTGATGCACCGGATCCTACCTTATCCCATATTTTCTCGGCGATCGCGCGATAGGCTTGGGCGTATGCGCCGTCCGGTTCAGCCGCAACGATCGGTGTGCCGTCGTCCCCGCCGGCCCGGATCGCCATATCCAGTGGAATTTCACCGAGGAAGTCGACGCCCATCTGGGTCGCCGCCTGCGCCGCACCGCCATGCGCAAAGATATCGGAGCGTTCGTTGCAATGAGGGCACAGAAAGTAGCTCATATTCTCAACGATCCCGAGCACCGGCACTTCGACCTTCCGGAACATGTTGAGCCCCTTTTTGGCGTCGATCAGCGACAGATCCTGGGGGGTCGACACGATCACCGCGCCGGCAATTGGAACACGCTGCGCCATCGTCAGCTGTGCATCGCCCGTTCCTGGAGGCATATCGACGACCAGGATGTCCTGCGGTCCCCATTGGACGTCGCCCATCATCTGCTCGAGCGCGCCCATCACCATGGGTCCGCGCCAGATCATCGGTGTGTCCTGCGGCACCAAGAAACCGATCGACATGCAGGTGATGCCGTGGGCTTCCATCGGGATAATGGTTTTCCCGTCGGGCGATTGCGGGCGGCCAGATATTCCCATCATGGTGGGCAGGGAGGGGCCGTAAATATCGGCATCCAGCATCGCCGTGCGCAGTCCCATGGCGCGGAAGGCGACCGCGAGGTTGGCCGCAGTGGTCGATTTCCCGACGCCGCCCTTGCCCGATGCGACCGCGACAATAGCGCCCACCTGGGGCAGCAGTTTTTTCGGTTGTGGCTGTTGCTGGGCCTGTTGGGCAGGTTGCTCGGCCGGGCGATGGGCCGTGAGCACTGCTGTAACCGACAAAACGCCCGGAAGAGCGGCCACTGCCTGTTCAGCCTGTTTTCTGACAGGCTCCATGCGTTCGGCCTGCGCCGGGTCGATTTCCAGTGCGAATTGGACGTGTCCGTCCTTTACCACCAAACCGGACACCAAATCGGTATCAACTATGTTATGATCGGAATCTGGAATTTTCACAGATTTGAGGGCGGTCGAAATTTCGGCTTCTGTAACCTGCGTCATCCTTGACTTCTCCGGTAGAGCCACGATATCGCTAGCAGACAGGGTTCCCCCATATTTGCGCGATCGGGCTGGCTAACTTATAAGGCGCCCAGTTGGGCTGAATTGGGAACGACTGATAAAAGATCCGGCGAAGAGAGCAAGACCAACAGTAACTCACCAAGATAGGAATTAACGTCATGCCATGGAAACAGCAAGGCGGCGGCGGCGGCGGCCCTTGGGGCGGCGGCGGAAACGGCGGCGGACAGGGCCCTTGGGGCGGTAAATCTTCGGGTGGCGGTGGCAGCGGCGGTAATGCCGGCGGTCCCCCCGATCTCGAAGAACTGATCCGCAAGGGACAGGACCGGTTCAAAAACCTCATGCCCGGCGGTGTCGGTGGTGTGAAGGGTATTTTCCTGGCGGTCCTGCTGATTGTCTTCGTCTGGTTGTTAAGCGGCCTGTACCGGGTTCAGCCCGGCGAGAACGGCATCGAGCTGCTGTTCGGCAAATATGTAAACACGACCCAGGCGGGCCTGAATTTCTGGGCACCCTGGCCGGTCGGATCGATCATGCGTCCCAATGTCGAGCAAACCAACCAAATCAATGTCGGGTTCCGGTCGCTTGGTCCCGGGCGCGGTGATGCGGCGCGCGACGTGCCGGAAGAAAGCCTCATGCTGACGGGCGATCAGAACATCATCGATATCGACTTCGTCGTTCAGTGGCGTATCAAAGACGCCAAGGATTTCCTGTTCAACATTCGCGATCCGAGGTCCACCGTAAAACTGGCGGCGGAAAGTTCCATTCGTGAAATCGTCGGACAGACGCCGCTCGAAGAAGTGCTGGCGACGAAACGTACCGAAGTTGAAACCCGGACCCGTGACGTGCTCCAGCGGATCATGGACGATTACAAGGCTGGCGTGTTTATCGCCGAGGTCAAAATGCAGAAAGTCGATCCGCCGCAGAAAGTGATCGACGCGTTCAATGATGTGCAGCGCGCGCGTCAGGATAAAGAACGCCAGCAGAACGAGGCCGAGGCCTACCGGAACGACATCGTGCCGAAGGCAAAGGGTGAAGCATCGCGTCAACTCGAACAGGCTGCCGCGTATCGTGAACGCCTGATCAAGGAAGCCGATGGTGAGGCGAAGCGCTTTGTGTCTGTTTATGAGGCTTATCTGACGGGCAAGGACGTGACGGTGCGACGGCTCTATCTCGAGCGCATGCAGGACGTTCTCAAAAAATCTGAGAAGGTAATCATCGAAAACGGGCAGGGTGGTACGGGTGTTGTGCCGTATCTGCCGCTTCCGGAAATTAAAAAACGTTCGCAGGGAGCACAGTGATGACTAATCTCAGATTTATCATTGCGGGTGTCGTTGTCATCGTGATCGGCCTCGTGCTGTTCAGTAGCGCCTATACCGTGCAGGAGACGCGTCAGGCACTGATCCTCGAATTCGGTCAGCCACGGAACGAAGAGACCAAGCCGGGACTGCACTTCAAGCTGCCCTGGCAGTCCGCCGAGTTCTACGACAAGCGCGTGCTCAGCCTTGATCCCCCGGCACAGGAAATCATCCTGTCGGACCAGAAGCGCATCAATGTCGATGCCTTCGTCCGTTATCTGATCGTGTCGCCGAAACAGTTCAAGCTTCGTGCGAACACTGAAACGAACTTCGTCGACATTTTCGGACGTATTCTGAATTCAGCCGTTCGTGCCGAAGTCGGTCGTGTGTTGCTGGCAGATATGCTGTCCAATAAACGCGACGACGTGATGGCACGCATAACGGTCGAGCTTAAGCGTCAGGCGAATGATTTCGGGATCGTCGTTGTCGACGTGCGTATCGGTCGGACCGATCTGCCGCCGACGACCAGTGAATCTGTCTATAACAGAATGCGTTCCCAGCGTGTCGCTCAGGCCTCGAAACTTCGGGCCGAAGGCGCAGAGATCAAGGCGCGTATTCAGGCTGAGGCAGAGCGTGAAAGAACAGTGCTTCTCGCCGAAGCCCAGCGAAAAGCGCAGATCCTGCGTGGTGAGGGTGAAGGTCAGCAGACCCGAATTCTCAATGCTGCATTCGGTCGTGATGCTGAATTCTTCGCGTTCTATCGGTCGATGGAGGCCTATGGCGAAGCGCTCGGAGACGGCACCACGATGGTTCTGTCGCCGGACAGCGAGTTCTTCCGGTTCTTCAATGACCTGCCAGGCGACAGCAAGCGCGGGGAGTCCAATCTCGGCAAGTCGCCGGCCAACTAGCCTGGTCGGTCGACTTTGACGGATGAACTGATCACGGCGATCGCTCTGATCCTTGTGATCGAAGGGGGCCTATACGCCCTCTTTCCAGACGGTATGCGGAAGATGGCGCTGCAGATAGAAAAGATTTCTCCAGCGTCTCTCCGCAGCACCGGGCTGCTTGCAGCCACCGTCGGGGTCGGGATTATCTGGCTCGTGCGCCGCTGACCGGGTGGATTTGCCCTCATTCCTGCGAAACATCTTGTTCACATTACTGTGGCAAGAACTGGCGGCGGGATAGGTTGCTGCTTTTCGTTTAGGAATTCGGCGATATACTAACTCGCCAGCACCGATCCGGATCGGATCCAGGTTTCGTATAGTTTTGACGTAGGACCGCGGGACAGGAGATTTGAAGTGACATATTTGCGACGTGTAATGCCGGCATTGTTGATCTTGCTTGTTGGGTTTGTCATGACGCAATCCCCGGCAGTCGCCCGGGGTGCTCCAGACAGCTTTGCCGACTTGGCAGAGCGGTTGCTGCCCGCTGTCGTCAACATCTCCACGACCCAGGTTCAGAAAAAGAATGAAAAAGGTGGCCCGGAAGTGCCGCGTTTTCCCGAAGGCTCGCCATTCCAGGATTTCTTCAAGGAATTCTTTGACCGCCAGCAACGCGGATCGCCCCAGCGTCGGGCGACGTCCCTGGGATCCGGTTTCATTATCGACGCGAGCGGCCTGGTGGTAACAAATAATCATGTCATTGCGGAGGCTGACGAAATCACCGTTACCCTTCACGACGATACCAAGCTGAAGGCCAAACTGATCGGCCGGGATCCGAAGACCGATCTTGCGCTGCTCAAGGTGACACCGAAGAAAAAGCTGACGGCGGTGCCGTTCGGCGATTCAGGCAAGACCCGTGTCGGCGACTGGGTTGTGGCCATCGGCAATCCGTTCGGCCTAGGTGGAACCGTGACGGCCGGCATCGTTTCGGCGCGCCAGCGCGATATCAATTCCGGTCCCTATGACGATTTCATTCAGACCGATGCGTCGATCAATCGCGGCAATTCCGGCGGACCGATGTTCAATCTCGCGGGAGAGGTTATCGGCATCAATACCGCAATCTTTTCGCCATCTGGCGGTAGCGTGGGAATCGGTTTTGCTATTCCTGCGAATCTGGCCAAGCCGATCATCGACCAGTTGCAGAAATTCGGCAAGGTACGCCGTGGCTGGCTCGGCGTGCGCATCCAGACGGTTACGGATGAAATCGCACAAAGCCTCGGGATGAAGAAGGCGACAGGTGCGCTGGTCGCGTCGGTGACCAAGGGCGGCCCGGCAGAGAAATACAAGATCAAGGTTGGCGACGTTATCCTGAAATTTGACGACAAGGTCGTCGGCGAAATGCGCCGGCTGCCGAGGATCGTTGCAGAAACGACGGTCGGCAAGGCGGTAGGCGTGGAGGTCTGGCGCCAGGGAAAACCCGTTCGTCTGCCGGTCACCCTTGGCGAATTTCCCGAAGACGATTCAAAACTCGCTGCCGCATCCACGCCCGATCAAAAGCAGGAAAAGGCACCGGTGGTGACGATTGACGAACTGGGAATGACACTATCCGCTCTGACACCCGCTTTGCGTGAGAAGTTCAAGCTCGACGACGGGGTAAAAGGCGTTGTGATCGCCGAGGTCGCTCAGGCCGGCCCGGCAGGTGAAAAGCGTATTCCCGCGGGCGCGATCATTCGCAAGATCGGGCCGGATCAGGCAATCGTGACGTCGCCGGCACAGGTAGAGAAAAAGGTTCAGCAAGCGATCAAGGCGAAGCTGAACACGATTCTGGTTCTGATCGAAACCGGCGGCACCCAGCGTTTCGTGGCGCTTAATATCGCAAAGGGTTGAGCCGCCAACCCGTCATTGTCATCGGCGGGCCGACGGCGAGTGGCAAGTCTGCCCTCGCGATCGATATTGCCGAGCAATTCGGCGGTGAAATTATCAATGCCGATTCCATGCAGATCTATGGAGATCTGTCGGTTCTGACAGCGCGCCCACGTGCGGCAGACATCGCGCGGGTGCCGCATCACCTATACGGGCTTCTCGGCCTTCATGAGCGGTGTTCAGCCGGGCAGTGGCGTATCCGCGCGCTGAGCGTCATCGACGACATACAGCATCTCGGTGCGCTGCCGATCGTTGTCGGGGGCACAGGGCTCTATTTGAGAGCCCTTATGACCGGGTTGCATCGCATGCCCGCCGTCCCGGTGGCGATCCGCGAAGGACTGAATACCCGGCTGGCCGACGAGGGGGCGGCGGCGCTTCATGCGGAGCTGGCGGCGTTGGACCCGGAAACGGCTGCAGGATTAAACCCGGCCGACAGTCAACGGATTGTTCGGGCGCTCGAAATCTTCACCCATACCGGCAAGGGCCTGAAGCAGTGGCAATCGGGAGAGACCGAGGCCGCACCCGCAGGTCTGCGTTTTTTCCAGATTGTGACCCTGCCGCCCCGTGAAGAGCTTTACGCAATCGCGAACGAACGGTTCCGCTGGATGATGGATAACGGAGCGATGGAAGAAGTTGCGCGGCTGATTTCCCGTTCGCCCCCGGATGATTTGCCGCTGCTCAAAGCCGTTGGAGTGCAGGTGATACGGTCGTTTCTCGACGGGGAGATCAATAGAGATCATTTGATTGAACTGGGTCAGCGCGATACGCGGCGGTATGCCAAGCGGCAATTGACCTGGTTTAGACGGCAGATAATTCCAAAAATCGCGATCCATACGAAATATTCGGAAATTAATAACGATAAAATCTTTTCAGATATTAGTAGTTTTCTGTTGACCGATTAAGTTTCCGGCTATAGTTTCCGCCGCTCACGTGATTTGTGTAGTGCGAAAAATTTCGGGGTTTCGCGCTGAATCCGGCCCGCTGGCCGGGTTTGTCTTTGGTGAACGACCCGAACGTGACAGGGCGGTCTTAGGGCTGCCATGAATATTATTGGGGAACTTGGATGGTTGCGCAGGAAATTACGGGTTCGGAAATCATCATCAAGGCGCTCGTGAATGAGGGTGTCGATACTGTATTCGGATACCCCGGCGGCGCGGTGCTGCCGATCTATGACGCCATTTTCCAGCAAAACCAGCTTCACCACGTGCTCGTTCGCCAGGAAGGCGGCGCAGTGCATATGGCCGAAGGCTATGCCCGTTCGACGGGCAAGGTCGGTGTTGTGCTCGTGACGTCAGGCCCGGGCGCGACAAACGCTGTGACCGGGCTTACGGACGCGCTGATGGACAGTATCCCCGTGGTTTGTTTGACCGGACAGGTGCCGACGCATCTGATCGGCAATGACGCATTCCAGGAAGCCGATACGACGGGCATCACACGCCCCTGCACCAAGCACAATTATCTCGTGAAGGACATCAAGGACCTGTCGCGCGTGATGCATGAGGCGTTTTATGTCGCTCGCAGCGGACGTCCGGGTCCGGTCGTTGTCGATTTGCCCAAGGATATCCTGATGGCCCTCGGCGCCTACGAGGATTTTACCAAGGTCGAGCACAGAACCTATCAGCCGCGCATCAAGGCGGCAAAGAACGAGATCGACAAGGCGGTTGCCATGATCGCGGCGGCCAAGAAGCCGATTTTCTACTGTGGCGGCGGGGTGATCAATTCCGGGACCAAGGCATCGAAGCAACTCGACCGGTTTATCAAGCTCACCGGCGCGCCGGTAACGCTGACGCTTATGGGGCTCGGCGCCTACCCCGGGTCCGACAAGCAGTTTCTCGGGATGCTCGGGATGCACGGCACGTACGAAGCCAACCTGGCGATGCACGATGCCGATCTGATCGTGGCAGTCGGGTCGCGGTTCGACGACCGGGTGACCGGACGCCTGGATGCGTTCGCGCCGAATGCGAAGAAAATTCATATCGACATCGATCCGTCCTCGATAAACAAAACCGTCATGGTCGATCTTCCAATTGTCGGTGATGTCGGAACGATCCTCGATCAGATGCTGCGCACCTGGAAGGCGAAAGGGCTAAAGACCAACCAGAAGGCGATGAAGGCGTGGTGGAAACAGATCGAGGAATGGCGTGGCCGCCGGTGCCTCGACTACATTCAGTCGGGCAAGATCATCAAACCGCAGCACGCGATCGAGCGGCTCTATGAACATACCAAGGACCGCGACTGTTACATCACGACCGAAGTTGGTCAGCATCAGATGTGGGCGGCGCAATACTACAAGTTCGATGAACCGAACCGCTGGATGACATCCGGCGGGCTCGGCACGATGGGCTACGGTCTGCCGGCGGCGATCGGAGTGCAGGTTGCGCACCCAGAATCGCTTGTCATCGATATCTCCGGCGAAGCATCGTTCATGATGAATATGCAGGAAATGTCGACGGCTGTTCAGTATCGGGCGCCGGTCAAGGTGTTCGTCACCAACAATCAGTACATGGGCATGATCCGCCAGTGGCAGGAGCTTCTGCATGGTGGACGCTATTCGGAAAGTTATACGGATGCGCTACCCGATCTAGTGAAGCTGGCCGAGGCCTGCCAGTGGGTCGGGCTGCGCGCCGAGACCGAGGACGAACTCGAAGACGTGATCCAGGAAATGATCTCGATCGACCGTCCTGTGATTGCCGATGTCTGGGTCGACCAGAAGGAAAACTGCTTCCCGATGATCCCGTCGGGGGCGGCGCATAACGAAATGCTGCTGGGACCGGAAGACGAAGCCAAACGGCCTGTCTCCGAAGAAGGCATGGTCCTGGTGTAATCGGGCTATTCGGCATTACGCGCGGCAAGATCGCAAAAAATTATTGTAAGACGGAGCGGAAAGTTGGTCGCAGATACGACAATAGAACGGCACACGATTTCTGTGCTGGTGGATAACGAGGCCGGCGTTCTGGCCCGTGTGATCGGGCTGTTTTCGGGGCGCGGCTACAATATCGAAAGCCTGACGGTCGCAGAGACCGATACGGCTGACGCGATCAGCCGGATCACCGTCGTAACGTCGGGTACACCCATGATCATCGCCCAGATCAAGGCACAGCTCGAACGGCTGGTGCCGGTGCACAGGGTAATTGACCTGACGACCGACGGGATCAGCGTCGAGCGCGAATTAGCGCTGGTCAAAGTTACCGGAAAAGGTGAAAAGCGGGTCGAAGCGCTGCGGATCGCGGATATTTTCCGGGCCCGTGCGATCGACAGCACGAACGAGTCGTTCGTGTTCGAAATCTCCGGCGCTACGGAAAAACTGAACGCTTTTATCGACCTGATGGTGCCGTTGGGCCTGGTCGATGTTTCAAGAACCGGTGTCGTGGCTATTGCGCGCGGCAAATCTGCGCTTTAGAAAGCGCGCCACACCTACAACAGATCAGAATATCTGGCTTTTACGGAAAGGTAGAGCGATGCGAGTTTATTACGACCGGGATGCGGACGTTAATCTTATCAAGGATAAGAAAGTCGCGATTATCGGCTATGGCAGCCAGGGTCACGCCCATGCAAACAACCTCAATGATTCCGGCGTAAAGGAAGTCGTTGTCGGTCTGCGGGAAGGATCTTCGAGTGTCGCCAAGGCCGAGAATGCCGGCCTGAAGGTGATGACGCCGGGCGAAGCCGCCGCATGGGCCGATGTCACAATGATCCTGACCCCTGACGAGTTGCAGGCAGATCTCTATGTATCGGATCTGCGCGATAATCTGAAAAAAGGCTCGGCCCTAGCATTTGCTCACGGGCTTGCTGTCCATTTCCAGCTGATTGAGCCGCGTGATGACCTGGATGTCTTCATGGTCGCGCCGAAAGGCCCCGGTCATACGGTGCGCGGAGAATTTGTCGGCGGTGGCGGGGTTCCTTGCCTTATCGCGGTCGCGCAGGACGCATCGGGTAATGCGATGGAAATCGGGCTGTCCTACGCTTCTGCCATCGGCGGTGGCCGGTCCGGCGTGATCGAGACGACATTCCGCGAGGAATGCGAAACCGATTTGTTCGGCGAGCAGGCCGTGCTGTGCGGCGGGCTTACCTCGCTGATCACGGCGGGTTTCGAGACCCTGGTCGAAGCGGGATATGCGCCGGAAATGGCGTATTTCGAATGCCTGCATGAAGTAAAGCTGATCGTCGATCTGATTTACGAAGGTGGCATCGCCAACATGCGCTATTCAATCTCGAATACGGCCGAGTACGGCGATCTGACCCGCGGACCGCGTCTGATTGACGACGGTGTGAAGGATGAGATGCGTAAAATTCTCAAGGAAATCCAATCCGGGCAGTTTGCCCGCGACTGGGTTCTGGAGAACAAGGCCGGTGCGCCGAGCTTCAAAGCAATGCGCCGTCACGGCGAAGAGCACGCGATCGAAGAGGTCGGCGGCAAGCTTCGCGATATGATGCCGTGGATCAAAGAGCGTGCGCTTGTGGATAAGTCGAAAAACTAGACCACACGATTTTTGCCCGGATCCTGCCGAATTCGGGCAAAAAACCTTTCCAAAATCGCTATAAAACCGTTGCGCTGGCGAATAAAAACGGCGTAGTAATAATTCGTTAACCCAGATTGTTAACAGTTGTCATGCATTAACGGCGCTATCCGGCGTTTCAGATGCTGAAAACTGGATTGGGACCCGCTTTTTTTGAGCGAAAACGATGGTAACGGCGAAAAGCAGCGAGACACTGGCGATCGAGCCCGCAGACACGGTGTGTGCGGCAGCTTCTGCACGTGTGGGGATTACGCTCGCGCTACTGCTTTCCGTTGGTGATGGGGCTCTACGACTTAGGTGCCTCTGAATACGATTGCGCCGCGCGCAGGATTGTTCAGGGGATAATCGTCTAACGCCTGAGTCATAGAACGAAGAGACACAAGGAACTCACCAATGAGCGTCAACACCGATTCTAACAGAGTAATAATTTTCGATACCACCTTGCGTGACGGCGAGCAGTCGCCGGGCGCGTCCATGAATCTTGACGAAAAACTGCGGATTGCCGAATCGCTCGAAGAAATGGGCGTCGATGTGATCGAAGCCGGTTTCCCGATCGCCTCGAACGGCGACTTCGAAGCCGTCAATGAAATTGCCAAGCTGATCAAGAATGCCACGATCTGCGGATTGGCTCGATCGGCCCGGGGCGATATCGAGCGTGCAGCCGAAGCTTTGAAGCCCGCGGTGCGACCGCGGATTCACACTTTCATTGCGACTAGCCCGCTCCACATGAAATACAAGCTCCAGATGGAGCCGGACGAAGTCTATCAGCAGGTGGTCTACAGCGTCAGCCACGCGCGCAATTTCACAGACGACGTCGACTGGTCGCCGGAAGACGGTACCCGGACGGAGCACGACTTCCTCTGCCGGTGCGTCGAAGCGGCAATCAATGCGGGTGCCACCTGTATCAACTTGCCGGACACGGTGGGCTATTCGGTGCCGGAAGAATTCGGCGGTCTCGTGCGGATGCTCATCGAACGGGTCCCGAACAGCGATAAGGCGATTTTCTCGACCCATTGCCACAACGACCTCGGGCTGGCGGTTGCCAATTCACTGGCAGGTGTCGATGCGGGCGCACGCCAGATCGAATGCACCATAAACGGTCTCGGAGAGCGGGCCGGCAATGCCGCGCTCGAAGAAGTCGTGATGGCTCTGAGAACGCGCCAGGATGTCATGCCCTACACGACCAACGTGAAGACCGAGAACATCACAAAGGCCTCGCGCCTAGTGTCGACGATTACCGGCTTCACGGTCCAGCCCAACAAGGCAATTGTGGGCGCGAACGCGTTCGCGCATGAATCCGGTATTCATCAGGACGGCATGCTCAAGAACGCCAATACCTATGAAATCATGACGCCTGAATCGGTTGGCCTGAACCAGTCCAAGCTGGTCCTCGGCAAACTGTCGGGCCGGGCTGCCTTCAAGGAAAAGCTGAAAGAGCTGGGCTATGAGATGGGCGACAACGCCTTTCAGGATGCGTTCCGCCGGTTCAAGGCGCTGGCCGACAAAAAGCGTGAGATCTTCGACGAAGATCTCGTGGCCCTGGTCGATGACGAGATCGTCCGTGGCAATGACAGCATGCGCTTCGTTGCCTTGCAGGTCGTCTGCGGGTCCGAAGGCCCGCAAACGGCGGAATTGACGCTCGAAGTCGATGGCGAAATGCGTAAGACCAAGTCGACCGGAGAAGGCCCGGTTGATGCGACCTTCAACGCCATCAAAGAACTGACCGGATACAACGCGCGCCTGCAACTCTATCAGGTGCATGCCGTAACCGAAGGAACGGATGCGCAGGCAGAAGTGACCGTGCGGCTCGAAGAAGGCGGCAAGACCGTGAACGGTCAGGGCGCCGATACCGATACGCTGGTTGCGTCTGCGCGCGCTTATTTAAACGGGCTCAATAAATTTCTGGTTAAGCGGGAAAAGACCGCTCCCAGCGCGTTGAGCGCGTAAGAACAGGACAGGGTGCCGGGCCGGGTAGGAAATCGGTTTCGGCACCCTGTCGATTACTTGAACGACGAATGATGTGAGGTTTCATGTTCTCTAAACTCCTAGGTTTTTTGTCCGCCGACATGGCGATCGATCTCGGTACCGCGAACACCCTTGTTTACGTCAAAGGCCGCGGCATCGTGCTCAACGAACCGTCGGTGGTCGCGATCGCGAACGTGAAAGGCCGCAAGCAGGTCCTCGCCGTCGGTGACGAAGCAAAAATGATGCTCGGCCGCACGCCGGGAAATATCGAAGCCATCCGGCCGTTGCGCGATGGCGTTATCGCCGATTTTGAAATTGCCGAAGAGATGATCAAGCACTTCATCCGCAAAGTGCATAACCGGCGCAGTTTTGCGAGCCCGCAGGTCATCGTCTGCGTACCGTCGGGATCCACCGCGGTTGAACGCCGTGCCATTCAGGAATCCGCTGAAAGCGCGGGCGCACGTCGTGTGTTCCTCATCGAGGAGCCGATGGCGGCTGCCATTGGCGCGGGGCTTCCGGTCACCGAACCGACGGGCTCAATGGTTGTCGATATCGGCGGTGGCACAACGGAAGTCGCCGTGCTGTCGCTCGGCGGCATCGTGTATTCACGCTCCGTCCGCGTCGGTGGCGACAAGATGGACGAGGCGATCATTGCCTATATTCGCCGCAACCATAACCTGCTGGTCGGTGAAGGCAGCGCTGAGCGGATCAAGAAAGAAATCGGCTCCGCCTGTGTGCCGCCGGACGGCGATGGCGGTGTGATGGAAATCAGGGGCCGTGATCTGATGAACGGCGTGCCGAAGGAACTGGTGATCAGCGAACGCCAGATCGCCGAGAGCCTGGCGGAACCGGTCAGCGCCATCATCGAGGCGGTTAAGGTTGCTCTCGAACACACGGCACCGGAACTGGCGGCCGATATCGTCGATAAGGGGATCGTGCTCACCGGCGGCGGTGCGCTGCTTGGCAATATCGATCTTGTTCTGCGCCATGCAACCGGACTTCCGGTCACTTTGGCGGAAGAACCGTTATCCTGTGTGGCACTGGGAACCGGACGTTGCCTTGAAGAAATGAAAACACTGCGCAATGTCCTAACAACGATGTATTGATGCGAATCCTCGAAATTAACTATTTGTTAAGGGTGTTTGGCCGATCTTGGTAGGCGGAATCTAGAGGGAATGGAGTGAGACACCGCGCAGAATCATTTGCAAAGGTTGCAGTGCCTGTAAAGGCGCTGTTGAACCGCTTTGCGCTTTTGTTCCTCATCCTTGCCGCTTTTGCCATCATGCTGCTCGGAAAAGCAGATACACTTGTCGTTGAACGCGCGCGATCCGGCGTGATCGATGTCGTCGCCCCAGTGATGGATGCGCTGTCGCGACCCATCGCGACCGTCTCCGACGGCGTCGACCGGGCAAACCGGTTTTTCAGCGTCTATGAAGAAAACGCACAAATCCGCGAACAGAATGCCAGGCTGCTCGAATGGCAGAGTGCCGCCCTTGCTCTGGCGGCCGAGAATTCAGCCTTCCGCAAGATGCTCAACTTCGTGCCAGAACGCGGCGCGTCCTTTGCCGCTGCGCGTGTTATCGGTGATTCCGGCGGCGTGTTTGTCCGCTCGGTCCTGATTAATGCCGGTACGATCGAAGGGATCGAAAAAGGCGACGCGGTGGTCAATGGCGATGGTCTCATCGGTCGCGTTGCAGAAGCGGGCCGCCGCGCCGGACGCGTGTTGCTGGTATCCGATCTGAACTCCCGGATCCCGGTAGTCGCAGAAAAAAGCCGAGTTCGCGCGATCCTCGCCGGCGATAACAGCCCGGTGCTGAAGCTCGCCTTCCTGCCGCCGAACGCGCGTCTTGAAGTTGGCGATCGGATCGTGACTTCGGGCCATGGCGGGGTGTTCCCTGCTGGATTGCCCGTCGGGCAAATTACCAGCGTTGCCGACGGCCTGATCCGTGTGCAGCCCTTTGCCGATTTCTACCGGTTGGAATACGTGCGGATCATTACGGAGTTTCCTGGCGAGGTTGCGGGCCAAATCGTTCCGTCTTCTGCCAGACCATCCCGGCAACGATGATCACCGCCGCCGTCCAGCGCATCGATCGTTCCGCTCGGCAACTGGCTCCATTTCTTTCGAGCGTTATTCTGGTGATGTTCTCGGCTCTGCCGGTTTATTTGCCGGGATATGGTCAGGTCGCTGTTGATGTCGGCCTGATGACGGTGTTTTACTGGGCGATCTACCGGCCCGATTTGTTTCCCGTTATCGCCGCATTCGTTCTCGGCCTGTGGCAGGATATCCTTGTCGGCTCTCCGATAGGTCTTCACGCATTGATCCTGTTGCTTGCAAATTGGGCGATTGTTTCTCAGCGGACATTTTTTCAGGGTAAATCGTTTGCCGTCATCTGGTGGTGTTTTTCACTTGTCGCGCTGGCATCAGCCCTGGTCTCCTGGATTCTGGTCTGCGCGCTGAACACGACACTTGTCAGCCCCATGGCGGTCCTGTCCCAGGCCGCGCTAACGGTCGGCATCTTCCCATTTATGGCGTGGTTCCTGGCGCGCGCACAGCACGCGATAGTGCGGCCCCCGGATGAATAAGGACCCGAGCCGCTTCAAATCCTTTTCGCGCCGGGTGGCTATCCTGGGCGGTGGCAAGGTTGTCCTGTTGAGCATTCTGGCCGGCCGGATGTATCAGCTTCAGGTTATCGAATCCGACAAGTACAAAACCCTCGCGGACGAAAACCGGATCAATCTCCGTCTTTTGCCGCCGCCGCGCGGGCGCATCATCGATCGTTACGGTCGTCCGCTTGCGATCAATCAGGAAAACTACCGCGTCACGCTGGTTGCGGAGCAGGTGCATGATATCGACACCATGCTCGACACGTTGTCCGGCATCATCTCGCTTGAAGACTATGAACGGCAACGGGTCCTGCGCGAAGTGCGCCGCCGACGCGGGTTTGTGCCGGTGACCGTGCGTGAAAATCTCAATTGGCTGGATGTATCGCGGATCGAAGTGAACGCGCCGGATCTGCCGGGTTTGTCCATCGAAGTCGGCCAGAGCCGCCAATACCCGTTTTCCGAGGATTTCGCGCATGTCCTCGGC
>Ga0315331_10000771_pt1 | contig 22845 bp, 10 predicted proteins | sample M160m34915metaG_FD_203456 | JGI IMG/M metagenome (GOLD analysis project Ga0315331, IMG submission 203456) | Ammonia-oxidizing marine archaeal communities from Monterey Bay, California, United States - M1 60m 34915 | ecosystem: Environmental > Aquatic > Marine > Intertidal zone | place: USA...
AAGCATCGCGTCACGGATGGATTCTGCATCCAGGGAGCGACGTGAGTATCGCCAGTGCCACCGATTTTCCGGGTCCGCTGCCAAGTTTTTTGCGTTGTCGACGCTGGCTAGTTGATAAGTTCGCGACTTCATTATCAAGCGATGCAGCGATTTGAGCGACCAGCCAGAGTTGACGAACTCCGAGGTTAACCAGTCCAGCAATTTTGGGTGACTGGGTAGCGAACCCCGTGAACCAAAGTCACTTGCTGTATCGACCAGTCCGCTGCCAAAATGCCATTGCCAGACACGATTCACAAAAACACGAGCGGTCAGTGGGTTGGATGATCGTGTGATCCACTTTGCCAGTTCCAGTCGTCCACTTCCCAAGGAAGTCGGTGGTACCATATCGCCTCCCAGAACCTCAAGGAATCGACGTGGCACTTCGTCGCTTTTTCGATGCGGTTCGCCGCGGAGTTGAATGCGAGCGTTCACAGGCTCGGCTTCACTGACTCCGTAAGCAACTTCAGAGGCGGGTTTCGCAGTTCGTTCCTGCCGTTGTTTTGTAAGAGCATTGATCTGTTTGGTGAGTTCTGCGAGTTGATCCTTGTCTTCGGGAGTGATTGGTCGAGGCTGAACTTGCTTGCTGCCCGGGGTGTTGAATGCTTGCTCGGTGAGCCCCAGGTTGTCGAGATCGCGTGAGCAGGCAGGGCCAGCGACGTGCCCAAATCCGTCACAGATGAAGCAGTCAGCAACCCCGTCCCAGCCACGCCCCACGGCCATTTCAGAAAATTCGGTCAGGTCGTCTGCTGTTCCAACGATACCCGAGAATGTTTTCCTTGTTGGATCGATCGTGATTCGTAGCGTGTACCAAGTACCGGGCACGAGCTTCCGAATCGTTTCCCACTTGTCGCCGTTGGATACGGCAAACTCAGTCGCTGTCGCGCTGCATTGAATCGCCAGCGACTGCACCACACCACGGCCGAGATAGAACCGGAATGCTCCCTTTTCGGTTGAGCTTGCCGAGCGGAAATCGACCGTGAAATGCATGTTTCGACCCGGCGTGGCACGTAGTCCATTCTTGAAGACATGGCGAAGGCCATCTGTTGGTTGGCCGCTGCCGATCCGGACTCCCCGTTTTCCGTTGGGATGGACATGGGCGAATGGGCTTTGCGCTTCAGAAGTGACCTCGATCGGTCCGGAACTGACCCACGGATTGGCGGGAGGTTTCCCGAGTTGCTGAGCTTCGAAGTCGAGGTCCGTGCCGCCGGCTCTCCAAGTCGGGTCGAATTCTTTTCGGCGTTGGTTGAACGCTGCTAGTTTTGCATCCAGTTCCGCGAGTTCATTCGCCTTGTCTTTTTCGAGAGCAGTGAGCTGTGCTGGAGGGACGAGCGATGGAAAGTGTGCCGGTCGCTTTTGTTCTTCACCACCGGGAAACGCCCATTTTGTGCTTTGTAGAATGCCGTACAAAGCATAGTAGTCTTCGGTTGAGATCGGGTCATATTTGTGGTCATGGCATCTCGCGCATCCCACTGACAGCCCCAGCAGTGACCGCCCTACAGAGTCGATGACATCAGCAAAGTCGAGATATTGGTATTGTGGCGACGCCTTGTAACCGTAGCGTTTTCCGATCGCGAGAAATCCTGTCGCCGTGACCTGACTGGCGTACCTTTCCGGTTGGTCGATGGAATCACGGCGGGCGATGATGTCACCAGCGATCTGTTCGCTCACAAACTGATCGTAGGGCATGTCGTTATTGAACGCCTGGATCACCCAGTCGCGATACTTGTACGCTTCACGGATCGGATAGTCGGAGCCATCGCCAGCAGTGTCTGCGTAACGAGCGACATCGAGCCAGTGTCGACCCCACCGTTCTCCGTAAGCCTTGGACTCAAGCAGGCGATCCACGAGGGTGCCCAAGGCGTCAGGTGAGTTGTCTCGTACAAAGGATTCAATTTCGCTTGGTGTCGGTGGAAGTCCAGTCAGGTCAAAGGTTGCACGACGAATCAGGTTCCTGCGGTCTGTGTCAGGTACAGGTGTTAAGCCATGCGATTTCAATTGCGCGAGGACGAATGAGTCAATCGGATTGAGCGGCCATTCGTCGCCCGCATTCAGCGGGACGCTGGGACTTTTCAAACTTTGGAAAGACCAAAATGAAAGTGCGTTGTTCACATCCATTCTGACTTTGGTAACCGGTGTCGGGTCACGTCGAGGATCGGTTGCACCACGCGTTACCCACGTTTCTAGATCGGCGATCTCATTTGCTGCCAACTTCTTCGAGGGAGGCATTTGTAAGTTGGAATTATTATATTTCACAGCTTGGATCAGGAGGCTTTCATTTGGCTTGCCTGCCACGACTGCTGCCCCACCGTCGCCGCCTTTTTTCCAGCCAGTTCGTGAGTCCAATCGCAGGCCACCTTCCTGCTTCTTCGTTCCGTGGCACTGCACGCAATGTTCTACCAACACGGGCCGTACGCGAGATTCAAAGAAGTCGTTGTCACTCTCTGCAGAGCAGATGGACGTAGACAAGATTAGGCTTAACGCGGTGCTCACCATAAAGCAGCGTTGGCGTAACACGTTTAGAAAGCAAGCCAGGTCAGGCAATTTGCTTTTGTCAACGAAACGCATGTTTTTTCCTTTCGCCCATTAGTCCTTTACAGACGTAGGCCGACTTGATTTTGATTCACTTAGGGTGCAGGCAATGATGTTCGTGAGTTGAACACTTCGGATCGGCAATTACCGTGTCAATGTTAACCCGTAGCAATTGCTCATACACGAGAATTGTATCAATATTTGCTGGTTGGCTGCAGGTGGGACACCTTTCGCACGTGCTATTCACTGCGGTGTGTTATCCTTGGCAGCGTCATGTGTCTCCTTTTTTCATGCGCGGGAACCGATGCCAGACGACACACCGCAGCAGCAAGACTTGGCAGTGAGTAAGGGAGGGGGGGCTGCGAACGCTAGCGGTTGCTCAAACCCTTACGAGGTTGTGTTGGCGCGAGCCGATAAATCGCAGGCATCATTAAGCGACAGTATTCTGGCTGGGCGATCAACGCGGATCGGCTTATTCAGTATCGCCTACGGAATGTGGGTAGCGGTTATTTGTCTGGTCGGGCTGGTGTTGTCGCTTTTCAGCGATGGTGGGGAGGAAGCGATGATTGCTGACCTTTTATCGATCTTATTGATCGTATTGTCGGGTGCTTTCATTGCAATGCTTGTGTTCGGTCAGTTGGCTTGTCTTTTCGCTGCCGTAAAAGCTGGCGAATTCAAGTGGATCAGCATTGCACTGGCTGTGGAAGCCTTGAGTTTTCTGCTTTTTTACATTCGCGTTTGGATTCTCGTGGACGGCTCGCTCGCTGAAGGACTCGGGTTCATACAAGGGATGGCGAATGTTGTCGCATTAGTAGCTTTTCTGCTGCACGTCAGGCAGGTCGCGAGCAGCACATCGCAGCATGCACTCGTTGAAGAAGCAAACAAAGTAGTGCAGTTGGTGATTTTTGCTCTCGTCATGTTGGAGTGTTACAATTTCGTCGCTGTGTACTTTAAACATTTGCTTGGAATGTCTTCGGAACTGACAGCATTTTTCATGCTCATTAACTTCATTGTCTTGGTCACTGCGTTCTGTAGATACTTTAAGGTCATTTGGGACGTCGCCAGTTCAATCGGACGCGAATCGAATGAACAGGGCCGTGATGACGCTGAGTCGGGCGAGGATCAGGAGTTGTCCAGGCGTTCTGGGGAAGTCACATCATGACCCAACGTTTTCCATGCTATCGACAGCGACAGGCATGTTGGCTTGCAAAGTTCACCTGAAATGTGTCCGCAAGATTGCCTGCGAAGAAGGGTGCTTGGCAAAGGATTGGCCATGTGTCATCGCCCGGTTGGGGCAACGAATTCGCTAGGGTAGAAGAAGGTCAAAGCGATTTAGGTCGCTTTGTTGAAGCGTAGATCATCACGAATGAGTTCTTGCGATATCGCTAACATGCCTTGGGGTTTACGCGGGCACTGTTGATACGAATGGCATGCCTCGGTCGTAGTTCGTTACAGCTTACTTGCTCAGCAGTGTCACGATTTCTTCAAGGTTTCTCTCTTGGGCTAGATCAAGCGCCGTCTTTCCGTCATTGTTCTTGCTGTTCGGGTCAGCGCCCTTTGCAAGAAGGGTTTTGACCACATCTGCGTGCTGAGCTGAAAAATCACCATTTCGTCTGCGTGATCGCAAGACTGCAGTCATCAGTGGAGTGTTCCCGTTCAAGTTCCGGGCGTCAAGGTTGGCTCCTTGTTGAAGGAGGTAATCAAGCACGTCCAACTTTCCTGAGTGCGCAAGTTCGTGCACTGGCCCATTTCCATAATACTTTTTAATTTTCGCATGTCCCAGATTTTGGCAAGGCTCAAAGGATGCACCATGGCTTTTAAGAAGTTCAAGCGATTTAAGCTTTTGAAACTTGGCCGCCAAATCGGTGGCTGAGTTTCCCCACCAACCGGAGCGGATCGCAACATCCGCACCATGTTTGATTAGGACCTCCATCGTTTCCGTGTGCCCACCTGCAGCTGCGTATGCAAGTGCGGTCAGGGAATAATTGACGGTGGCATCAGGATTCATCCCGTTTTTCAAAATCTGCTCGATTTGCCCGGTGTTGCCTTCTCGTGCCGCCTTGAGCCACGAATCAATATCTGCTCCAGCTCGACGCCAGTCGCGTACGTCCGGTGTGCCCTGACGATCAGCTTGGATGCTTGGAGGAATCTCGTAGAAGTGTTCGTCAGTCAATTTGTAGATGCCTCGATACGTAATCTCACCTTCTTCATTGCGATGAACGAGAAAGCACACACCGTCGTGCCGTGAAGTCTCAATCTTGGTCTCAAAATTAAAACGTTTTGATCCATCATTGCCGATCAGCTGAAATGTTTGACCACCTTTGTAGAAAGTTAGTTCGCCGACGCCACCGGGCCCGTACCAAATCCAAGAGCCTTCGAGTTCGGGTGGTTTTTGTTTCTGTTCAGTTTGCTGAACGCCGTCTTTGGATGTGTCTTGTCCGAGAATAGGCTGGGCGGCCAAGCCTGTCAGGCAGATGAGGAACACGTTGTAAACAAGTGTGTTTTTGATACGGCGCATCATGTTCTCGTTGGTAGGTAATGGAGCAAAATATACATGCAACTCACCTGAGCCCGTCGGTTTGCCAGGAATGATTTTCGTGCATCTAGCACAGCCAGTTGGTGGGCTTCAGTGTTAGTAGTGCGTGAGAAGAATGCCTGCTACCCGAAGAAAAATGAATTGGTTTTGTGCGCTCGAAAAGGAGAGGCGATTAGTATTTCAATCGCAAAAGGCGAGGCTTCAAGCGTTATCAAGCTGGGAGAGTGAGCATTGGTGAAGGTAGTCATTGAAGTTCCCTGTCGTAGTGCAGGGATCTGGATGTGCTCCATGGTTCGAACACGGAGTCGCTAGGTTGTTCGGAAGGCAGGCATGGAACAGAGCGATGAAATATTGTGCAACTGAGGTGTCGCTTATCAACATAGTCCGTCAGTTTCTTGTCATGCGGAGGAATGCTAAGGGCGTTGTTTTTATTTGCTTGCTAAGGGAACTTGGCTTGCAGGTGTTTGCTTCGTGATGCATTGCAGGCCAACGGTCTTGTTCTTTTCATGCATCGTGGTTGCACTGCGAATCTTCTGCTCAATTCCGGATGCGGGAAGGGGACGCATCTGCGTTTGCCACCAGTTCGGTTTGGCTTTTTGCTGAACTCAGTGTGGGTGGGGTCTATCGTCTTGAATGTTTCTCACCTTGTGTGATTAGGTTGCTTAGGGTTTTGGAAAAAGCTGACACAGGATTAACGATGTTGCGCAATCGGCTTGAAGAAGTTTTGGACGGTGATTTGTTATGTGAGTGTTCAAGCCGGAAGGCCACGTCATCGTTTAGCGAAGTTACGCTCCATGCTTTTAATCCGCTATTTGTACAGGGTCGCACAACGTTCGCAGTGCTGGTTCGACGGTTCGGGGATTACTGATTTCCTGCATTACCTCAGTGGGCACCTTTGCTTTGTGATCCAGTGCACCTTGGTTGTTGGGGTGGCCTCTACAAGGCTCGGGAACCGAGGTTGGCTGTTTTTTAGCAAACTTTGCGTCTTGCAGGTTTTCAGGTTCTTTGGGGAAAAATATGCACAGTGCGAAAACCATACTCGCGCTACCTTTCTTTTTCCTCGGTTATTCCCCTCTGTTCCGTAGCTAGTCGTTTAGCGACGTAACTCACTCATTTGTTTGCAGATGTCTTTGACCAGACATACGTGCCCTGATAAAGTGCGTGCGGTTCGATTTTTCCCCAACACTGGCTTTTTACACGGAAGTGGCGAATGATATGCCAACGGAGCAATTTCAACATTTCAGGATAGATTCAAAGCTCGGTTCAGGTGGAATGGGCGAGGTGTACTTAGCGCTCGACCAAAAATTAGATCGTCTTGTCGCCTTGAAAATCCTTCCCAAGGAGTTGGGTGCAGATCCAGTTCGACGCGCCCGCTTTTTGCAGGAAGCAAAAACAGCTTCTTCGCTCACGCATCCCAATGTTTGTGTGATCTACGAGATCGGTGAGTCTAGCGAGCATCAGCCGTACATTGCGATGGAATTGGTTGACGGTGAACCGCTAGATCAAATCATCGCTGGTCGGGCGCTTCACATGAACACTGTCATTGATTTTGCATTGCAAGTCAGTGATGCCCTCAGTGCAGCAAGTGAGGTTGAAATTGTTCATCGAGACATCAAGCCGTCGAATATCATGATCAACGGGCGTAAGCAAGCCAAGGTCCTCGACTTTGGGCTGGCAAAGCGTCTGCAAGAACAGCCACTTGGAGAAACCACCGACCTTGCGAAAACACGCGAGGGGCAAATCATGGGCACTCCAAACTACATGAGTCCGGAGCAAGCGTTAGGGAGAAGAGTTGACCACCGAAGCGATGTTTTTAGCCTAGGTGTTGTGATCTACGAAATGGCAACCGGGCAACTCCCTTTTCTAGGAGATACGCTCGGTGAAATCATTAACCAGATTGTTCATTCCGTTCCGCGAGCTCCCACGCGACATAACCCAGAAGTACCGGTTGATCTTGAACGAATCGCGCTGCGATGCCTACGGAAATCGCCAGAGGAGCGGTACCAAGACGCTAGTGAACTTCACGATGCTCTACGCGAATTGAAAAATGGTTCGCTGCCGGTAAGCCGCGAACCAAACCTTGGTTTGACACAATCGAACGTTGCTTTGCCACTCAGTTCAGGGTCAAGCACGAACTTGTCGGCGGAATTAATAAAGAACACAGATGTTCTCATTAGTTGTGCAGAATTAGATGATCAGCCAATGTCCGAAGGCGGTGAAGGTTGGGTGGACCGGTTGAAACGTAATCTCAAAATCAAGATCGAACAACTGACTGGAGACTGCCTCAAAGTTGAGACGGCCTCTCTTCCGCCCGGGAAACTCGAGGTCGAGGATACCGTCTACGAAAGCATGGCAACTGCCCGCACCTTGGTGTCTGTGATCTCGCCGCCGTTCATCAAATCGAAAGCTTGCAATCAGAGTGTTGACGAGTATTACCGAACAGCCACTCGGGCGGGTGAGGCCCCGCGTGATCTCAGCCATAGATTGTTCAAGGTTTTTAAGAGCCCAGTTACGAGCAATGAGATTCCGCCGGGGATTTCTGGCGCACTAAGTCAGGTGCCCGCGTTCGAATTTTATGACACGTGCTCTGACACCGGCCGGGTAAGAGAGTTTGATGATTCGTACGGGGATGATGTATCGCAGCGCTACTACGAACGGGTTTATGATCTTGCGTATGAAGTATGTCAGGGGTTGCGTCATCAAACCACTCATTCCGAGGCGATCGAAACAAATGCTAGATCACGCAGCGTACATGCGATTAAGACGGTGTTTCTTGCAGAAACAACTTCGGATTTAAATGACGCCCGGGATCGATTGAAGCGAGAGCTGCTTGAGCAAGGGCACCGTGTCCTTCCTGATCACGCACTCCCGCAGATAGCTGGCGAATTGGACAATACGCTGCAGTCGTATCTCGAGCAGTGTAACTTTGCTATTCATCTCATTGGCAATCGATATGGGATTGTTCCAGAAGACGCTTCGGACAGTAGCGTTGTTTTGCAAAATTCTGCTGCATCGAAATGTAGCACCGAGCGTAGTAACACCGAGCGTAAATTACCTCGCATCATCTGGATGCCGCGAGACGTTGCGCCCACTGACACTCGGCAGACCGAATTCATCGAATCCCTTGTTCAGGATCCCGCAGCCCAAGCTGGTGCTGATGTCATTCGCGACACAATGGAAAATCTAAAACAGCTTCTGGATGAACGATGGCAAAAAGAAGCTCGGCAGATTGCTAATTTACCGTCTAAGTCGGACAGCCAAATCATAGATGATGTGGCTCGTTTGTACCTTATCCATGACATTGAAGACGAACAGGCAATCGAGGAACTCGAAGATTATTTCTACGAGTTGGGGATTGAAGTGATCCTCCCTGAATTCGAAGGTTCAGAATCGCAAGTCAGCGCCGTGCACATTCAGAACCTGAAGGATTGCGATGCTGTACTTGTCTATTACGGCACAACCGGTAAGAGTTGGGTTGACATCAAATTGCGGGAATTGACCAAGGCAGTGGGTTACCGCGATGGCCGCCCAATTGACTTGCGTGCCGTGTATATAGCTCCTCCCGAAGATCGACGAAAAGAGCGATTCAAGACGCTGTCGGCTGAACTGATTCGCCAGACAGGCACCGAGCTCACTGACTCGGATCTTAAAAAGCTGGCGACTCGAATAAAAGAACTTAAAACAAAATCGACGAATGGCTGACATGACGGAATCACCATTGAACCCCTTTCCCGGTTTGCGTCCCTTCGCTGCAGAAGAAGATTTCCTTTTTTTTGGGCGGGAACAGCAAACCAACGAACTGCTTGAATTGCTTCGGGTGCATCGTTTTCTCGCAGTGGTTGGAACTTCTGGAAGCGGTAAGTCTTCGCTCGTGCGCGCCGGGCTACTTCCCGCGTTGTTCGGTGGAACAATGGTGTCAGTCGGTTCTCGTTGGGAAGTTGCAGTGATGCGTCCCGGCGGAGACCCGATAAAAAATCTCGCACAATCACTCATCGACTGCGACCTATACGATCCAGATGATCCGGAGTCCCTTCCGAGAATTATGGCGACTTTACGCCGGAGTCGGAACGGTCTGGTTGAAGCGATTCGTCAATCTGACTTGGGTGAACGGCATAACCTGCTTCTTGTGGTTGACCAATTTGAAGAGCTGTTTCGATTTAGAGCCGATAGTATCGAACAGCAGGAAGTTGCCTCCGAGTTCGCGCAATTGTTGCTCAACGCAGCAAATGCAAAGGACCTTCCGATTTACGTCACGCTAACCATGCGATCTGACTATCTGGGTGAGTGCGCACAAATCTCTGGACTAGCAGAAGCAGTGAATCATGGCGAGTATCTGATCCCGCGTCTGACGCGGGATCAACGCCGAGATGCCATTGAACGACCGGTTGCTGTTGGGGGGGGGAAGATCAGTGGCAGGTTAATCAATCAGTTGCTTAACGAGGTGGGGGATGATGTTGATCAATTGCCCGTGCTTCAGCACACCTTAATGCGAGTGTGGGATCATTGGGAAAATGATCATCAAGAAGGTGAACCCATCGATATTCGACACTATGAGTCGGTCGGTGGGTTAAATCACGCACTATCCCAGCATGCTGATGAAGTTTACCGTGAGTTAGGCACCGAGCAGGCCCAGTTGCTGTGTGAACGGATATTTAAGGCGCTAACCGAATGTGGAACGGATGCACGTGGGATCCGCAGACCGACAAACATGGGAATGCTGTGTCAGATCGTTGATGGCAGCGTTGGCGAAGTGAGTACTGTCTTAGATGCTTTCCGAAAAGTAGGTAGGACGTTTGTCATGCCTCAGGAAGACGTCCCGATTGAATCCACAACTGTCGTCGATATTTCTCATGAGAGTCTGATGCGAGTGTGGCAGCGTTTGCGTCAATGGGTCGACGAAGAATCACAGTCCGCGCGGGTGTATCGAAGGCTTGCGGAGACTGCGGTTTTGTTCGCAGACAACCGCGCAGGCCATTACCGCGATCCCGACCTGTCAATCGCATCGGCGTGGCGTGAGCAGAACACTCCCAACAGGCACTGGGCGGATCGCTATTTCGTAGGCTTTGAGAATGCCGTTGGCTTTCTTGAACAGAGCCAAGTTGCGGCGAAGTCAGAGGAACAGAAGCTTGAATTGAGACGCCAGAGAGAGCTTGAGCAAGCTCGGCAACTCGCCCAAGCACAGCAGAAAGCACGTCGTCGTTCGCAAGGCTTCATGGTATGCGCCATTGTGGCAACCATCATCGTTTGTTTGTTCTGGCTTGAGGCTGATAAAAGTGCCGAAGAAGCTGCTGAGAGTGCCAAAGAAGCACAACGAAACGAATTACTTGCTGAGCAGAATGCCGATAAAGCACGTCAGAATGAACAGTTTGCGAAGGATGCAAGACAGGCTGCGGAGATCCAGCGGGAAATTGCCGAGAGTGAAGCGCAACGCAATCGACTGGGGTTGTACGCTGCAAGCATTCGGCAAGCAGAGCGAGAGCTTGTATCGAGTGCATCTCGCAATGCTGGTCTGTTGGAACTTGATCAGTGGAACCACGCGACAGGGATTGATGGAACGGCCAACAGTCCAGCCATGCGTGATTGGGAGTGGTATTACCTCAAGGGTCTTGCCAGAAGCTTGAACGCTGACCCACGTATTGAAAGTTTGAAACTAGGGAGTCGTGTCAACTTTGCAGGCAAATGGTCTCCGGATGGCAAATTGTTGGCTGTTACTGGGCTAGGTAAACAAGTGCTGATTATCGACGCACTGTCCAAGCAAATCATTCAAAGCTTTAGTCGGAAAACGCTGGAGTTCTGCCCTCGGATACAGTGGAGCCCTGACGCGGGGTCGATAGCGATTGATGCTTGGTGGGGTGCGGTTGAGGTGTATGACGTTCAAACCGGTTTGCTAACGCAGGTTCTCAACCACAACGGCGGTAACACCAATTCAACGCTCAGTTGGAATCGACACCAAAACTTGATTGCGTACAGTCTCGATCAAGGAAAGATTGGGATTTACGACATGGATCACGGGCAGTTGGCCCATGTTATCCCAACCTCAAGCCGCATTCATGCCATTGAGTGGAGCCCTGATGGAAAGCAGTTAGCTTATTCGGTCATTCCAGGTGGTTTGCATGTGATCGACTTTCCATCACTGGAGGTGAGTTACAAACTCGGTAGCCGTTACGTTGATCGGCTTCGCTGGACTCCTGATGGCAAGAGAATCATTTGTCAAGATGCTCAGCCTAGCCAGCTGTTTGTTGTAACGCCGGCCGAAGATACCCATACGAAAGCAGTTGAGTCCGGGATTGGCGGTATTTGGGGAATGGCCATGCATCCAGATCAACCTTGGGTGGCCCTTTCTGGCCCGCGTGGAGAAATCGGTCTCTTTGATTATGAACAACTGAAGTTAAGTGACTCGATCACCGGTTTCTCGGGCATGATGGTGGGTGTTGACTGGCGGCCTCAGGGTGACCTGCTGTTCGTATCTGGTTTGACCCAAGGTGCAACCATGCTTGTCGATGTGTCCAAGAAACGTCGTACATTACTTGAAACCGGTGTAGATCGGACTGGCGATGACGCCTTGTCAACCGCTTTGGACTGCAAACTTGCTCCGGATGGACACCGGGTATCGTTTACTTCAGATGTGCCGGGCCGAATTCTTATTGCTGATTTGAGTGTTCAACGAATCACCTCTCAGATCGAAACACCTTTGAATGAACTCGTTTACAGTTATGCGTGGACAGGCGACGGTAAACGACTTGCAGTAGCCGGTGAAAAAACACTTTTGATACTTGACGGGAATTCGCCCAGTCAGGTTGATGCCAGTTACTCCCTCGAAGATATTGGTCGTGTCGCAAGCTTAGACTGGTCGTCCGATGGAAAGTATCTCGCTTTCACCCAAGGTATGAATGCGAAATCAGACTGGGGCGTTTTTCAGTTTGACCAGGAATCGTTGCAACTGATTCAATTCGATGGAATTGACAGTCTTCCGAATGCGGTAAGCTGGCATCCTACTAAACCGATTCTTGCCGTTGGACTCGGACAAGTTGGTCGTGACGGCAGCCCGGTACAGCTTTGGGATGTCAATGACCAGCAGCTGCTGCTCACCATTCCAACCAATGAACTGAAAGTTCAAGACCTTGAGTTCAGCAACGAGGGGGACAGGCTCGCGGTTGCGTTTGATCGCCCGGTTGGATTGGTTGCTTTTGAGTCGTCGGGCTCAATTGCAGTGTTCTCAACAGTAGACGGAGAGTCGTTGGGGAATTTTCCACGGCAATCAGTCCGCCTTTCTGACATCCAATGGAACTCCACGGACCAGCGTATTGCTACCTCGTCTTTCGACGGAAAGGTTCGTGTCTGGAGAGACGATGGCACAGAACTACTCACTCTCAATCCATTCGAGTCCGCACCCGTACGCTCCGCATTCTGGGATAGCAGTGGCGGAACATTAATTGCCTGCTCAATGCGGAACACCTATCTGAACTCATGGTCAATTGAAGACAGTCTCAATGAAGTCTCGGTGCAGGGTTCACCTGAATTGTTGGGCAATCTTGTTGCAAAAGCAGAGACCGATCCCTCGAAAATCGCAAATGTTTATGCTGCCAGTGGCCAATTTGCCAACGCTGCAAGCATCTTTGAAAGGCTTGCAGCAGAAAACGAAGAGGCTGTGGTGTTCCCGACAAGGTACTGGCGGCTACGGGAACTTCCGGGACAACTTGCAGAACTTGGACAGAATGATCGTCTCGCACTTGATCCACATCGGGTCGAATCGCTTCTTTCGGACTTTTTGACTCCAACACAATGGCAACAGCCGAACGCTTTCATCAGCAATTGGGAATACATTGGCCAAGATTCCACGAGGTTCAATCTTCAGGGGGCGACCCCGCAAACCACCGAAGCTATTCAGGTGGTGGCCACTCGATATTATTCTTCACGACCTACTTCCGCAGCACTGGTATTGGGAGGTGGCGAGAATGTCTTTGTGTGGCATGATGGCCAACTCGTTCTCGAACACGATCGACCTGGCATCATGAGCAATGGCGAGCTGGGCGTTGTTCTGGAGTTAAGGAAAGGTTGGAATGACCTTCTGTTTGTGGTGTATTCGGAAACCAAACAGCTAGAGCTTGAGCCCTATTTGCTTGAAACGCCAGCACGCATTCTTTCCAACAGTTCTGTGACGTGGGATGGGATTTCAAATGGACAATTCGCAGCATTTGTTAACGCAAGTAAGCTATCGGAAAGCGTCAAGAAAACGATTGAATACCAACTTGGGATTCAAGCAGGGAAAGCCGACGCTGCGGACTCAGGCCTCCGAGCGATTGATGCGAAACCCCAAGTAACACACTTTGCTCATGCAGCAATGCTCCAAGAGGCTGGTCGCTTTAAGCAAGCACTGCAGTACGCAGAGGAATTGTATGAAGATAAGCCTTCACACCATTCCGCTTTTACACTGGGGGCATGCCTTGCAACCGAAGATGGTATTCCGCTTGTCAGTTCCGCTGCCACTTGGCACTCGTATAGCTCAAATCACACGGGAGCTGATTTTGATATCCCTCAGTTGCTGGCGGAAAAAAAACCGGATGATGAACGTGTGCTGAAACAGGAATGGTCAGGTGGTGGATTGACAAGCTGGATTGGGAATGGCGGTTTTCCCAGATCCATCTCTCACCGGGCTGCTGACGATGTCGTGCTTCTTCAAGCGACATTTGAAAATACCATGCCGCTGAAAACGCTTCTGTTCGAAATCGACACGCTCGACGGATTTGTTGTCTATCTGGATGGGATTGAGTGCTACCGGGACAATTTAAAAGGAACGGATACGTTCAACCTTCGCGCGCAACAAAATAGTCCGCAACACAACTTCAATTATTCCAGACGGCAGATACCGTTAATGATGGAATTGGCACCTGGGAAACACGAACTGGCGGTGAGTGTTCATCAAGACGCCAGCAGAATCCACCTGCATGTTCGCTGCCCAACGCTCACCGGATTCTCTGGACCTCAAGTGGAAACGCGCGAGACACAGCCACCCGAAGTCGAGTTGGCATACCACCTTGTCTCTGCAACTGTCCGCGGTCACTTTAACTGGAAGCGAGTTAACGCTCTGATTGAGGAAGGTATTGACCCGCTTTACGTCGAAGACCAGTCGCGACACATTTATGCGGTGCTTGAGTCCACTCGCTCACTTACCAACGATGAAAAAATAAGTCTTGGTAGCCTTTTGTCTGTGGCCTCGTTGCCCGCACGGTCGTTCAATATTGCTCTTGCCATTGAACCCACCCTACGCAAAAACGACTCCGCCTTAATGCATCGTTTCTTGCGGGATTGGCAACAATCTGACACGATTGATGCTCGGTTGATGGCTGCCCAGTTGCTCGAAAAGATTGTGGTTGGCAAAGAAGCGTACGGGTCTGCAAGAGACGCTGTCTTCGAGGATTTACGCTTTGAGCAATTGAACAGCAACCAGCAGTTACTCATCAGCACACTTGCACTTACTGAATTGACCAAGAAGCAGGCTGATCTGCTTCGCCAATGGAAGTCTCAGTCCACCATTTGGGCGACGCGTTCAAGCGATGGATGGATGCAAGAAATTGCAAACGCTCTCTTGGCGAATCAGGCACCGGACAAAACCACACCACGCCTTGAAGGTCTTCTTCGCTTTGAATTAGCCGAAACAAATGATCCAATTGATCGTTACTTGGTGTCGGCGGTATTGAGCCAGTCAATCAGTGCGTCTGACACCGTGGCCGCTGGCGAACGTCTCGAATTGCAGGATCAGCTTCACAGTGAAATTGTCAGTAAATTTACTAAACAGGGCGAGATGCCGGTCTACTTGGAGCAATGGATCAAATACCAATTAGCTCGCACAATCCTGAGTGACCTCGATCGGTCCACCGCTAGGAGTCGGTGACCACCACCCTGATTTTGATTGGCAACTTTGGTGGGTTGCCAGTCGCACTTGCCCACGGGGCCGTCGGCATCGCGTGTGATTCAAGCGGCTTTTTAACAAGGGGCCATGCGGAAGCTATATGGCGTTCGGATCCATAGCAAATAAGCTTCTGCGTTTTGTTGCGATGTCGGTCGTGCGTGAAGCTGGATTCGATCACCTTTATTCAGCATGAATTACTGTGCCGGGCTCGAATTGCTGTGTTGGGATCGAAACGCTGTGTTGGCGGGACATGCTTTGTCGGCGGGAAACGTTGACGTGTACGTTTTCTTGCAACACAGTTCTCGTCAGGATCGTAAATTGCTCTGTTCAGATGCGATCTCATCTTCGTCATCGCCTTGATCTCCCAAGTTGATTGCCCACCAGTAAAACTTAAGCATCCCCCCAAGTAACACATAGGTAACGAGAAAGATGTCAAATGTCTGATGTTCAGCGAGTACATGCGGCCAGAGGTAGATTCCTAACCGTGCAGCCAGAATTAAAATCAGTCCCGGGAAAAAGAGTTTCGCAACAATTTGGGCTGTCCATAGAATCCCCACGATGGGGAACAACACGAGCATCAGTCCCAGATAAGCCAGTACTGGATAGCACCCTTCGATGTGCTTAGCGAATACGGGGATGCTTCGCCTTTCATAAGTATCATCTTCGACTGTTGCCCGACAGTAGATTTCCTGCTCTTTTTGGGACCACCAATTCCAAACCCAAATCCGATTGTTCCAATGTTTGGGGCAAGATACTTCAACCTTCATTCCCTTGCGCATCCCTGCCGCTTCAAAAACGTTCTGGGGCACGAAGTGTCCGTGAAGTGTTTTGCCGCCGGCGTAGTCGTCAGAAGCCTGCTGGAACGCGGGTGGAGTTCGCTCGATCCGATCAAGTTTCATGGTGAATTCATACTCATCGGTATGCTCAGCACCAGTGTTGGCTGTCGCAGTCTGCTCAGGTGAGCTGGAGCCACGGTTGAGGAACAACAACAGCGATCTGTATTCGTCCGACATTCTCTGACTCCACATCCAGGGTGATTGATTTCACTGAATCTCGAAGCGCACGTCGTGGGTCGGTCCTAAGGGGCGGCCATTTCGACACCTGCCTAAGGTACGGCATCCGATAGCGAGATGCAAAGAATCGGGCGACCCATTCATGGCATCGGTCCTGATGTTCCCAGCAACTATCCGATGCTGGAGCATCTGGTTAGATCACGGGCTGGGATTTTTGAGTCACTTACGTATGCGGGGTGAACAAACGAAGTGCGTCCTTTGATTCCCTTTTTTGAGCATCTTGGACTCAGCACTGATGGGGGGCCAGTAAGATTAATATTCTCATTGAGGGGTGTGTGAGTGACAGAATAGTCTCGGGAAAGCCAGAAACCGGTTTGACCTATCGGTTGATCAACGATCAGTGTGCTATTCGATCTTTTTGCCAGTTTTTGCCACGTCCCATTGCCATACTTCTGCTCCATCTTTGCTGGTCACCAAGATGTGTTTGCCATCCGTGTTCGCATAAATGACTTCTCTCTTTCGCCATAATTCTTTTCCATCCTTGATGGAATATGCGATAGCGTTTTCGCCTAAGGCATGGGCCATTACCCAGTCAGGGTCAGTGCTGAAAACTTGCTTGCGCCAATGTTTACCAGTCCAAGCTCTTTCCCATTTTGGTTTTGTCTCTCCAATTTTCCAACAACTGACTTTTCGCCTGGAAATGATTACCAAGTGTTGACGGTCCTTGGTAATGGCATAATCAGAAATCGGATATTCATACTTGAAAACTAACTCGAATTTTGGCGTCAACTGATTGAGGTGAACGACAAATCCGACTGTTTTGAATTTCTCTCCAACTTCAGTGCCGATAACCAGCAATCGGTGCTGATCAATCCATTCGGCACGTTGAGCTTGGCCGGGGAGTTCGAATTGGCGGACAGGTCTCCAGTCTGCTGCCCCTGAACGAATCATGACTTCCGATTTTGAGAACGGATCTTTGCGGTCATGTTCAAACGTCACTAAATATTGCCGCGCTGGCAGGTAAGCTGTCGAGTAGACGTTATTTCGGATTGACTCAGCTACCAGTTCAGCTGTCATTGGATTCCAAATACTCAATGTATTGGCACGGGAAAAACACCACTTATTGTCTGCTGAAAATTGGATTTTTGACACCATTGACTCGTGAGTGTGTTCAGGCCCAATGCTCTTCTGCGTTTCTAGATTCCAGAATCGTAAACTGTTCATCTTGTTGCGAGTCACAAGTACTTTTCCGTTGGGGCTAATCGCAGGAGCCAACACGCTGTCCTCACGAAGACGGTGGGGAATAGATTTGCCACTTTTTAACGCAGTTTCTTGGTTCCAAATCTGCATGCTGTCCCAGTCTGCGGTGTAAGCCAAATTCGAATTTGTTATGAATCCGATGGCTCCGGCGTCTCCGGATTGTTGAGTCGGTTCGCCAATTGCTGCATTTGTTTTCAAATTCCAAAAGACAGTTTTGCAACCATACATAGCCACGGCTGCGATATCCTTTTTGTCATTCAATTGGATCAGATGTGCGCCTGAGGAACTCGGCGGAGGTTTCGATTCAATCATCGCAACTCGCGTAAATGACATGGCAGGCTTGCCATCCGCTTTTGATTGCGCTGCTACCATTTGCGAGGTCACCATGGATGCGGCGACTACAATTAAGAATGTCAATGATCGCATGAGTGTTGAGGTGGAAGCCATTGGAATTGCTGAAGCTCGTGTTTCAATAAATGGGTGCGTCCGTCAAGTTGTGTTGTGCAAAACTTAGGTATGCGACCCGAAGGCGGTACGATTGCGTGTTCGAAAAGCAAGCTTGAGATTGTTGTGATGCACACAAACCCAGCGGAGCAAACAAGCGTGGAAGTGATCAGCTGCATCGCAAGTTAGGCGTGATCAGGAATCGAAATCGTCGGTAGGGACTGCGGTAGCTTAGCTGGCCTAAGTCACTCAAGCTGAATTTGTGTCTGAGGACTTTGGCTAAGCTGATGCTGAAAGCATCAGCTTACCGCAGATGCAATGAGTATGCTGGCTTAATTCAGGTCACTCTGTTTCCTCGAGCGAACTAAATTTGGTGGCCGATCAATTTGTTGTCGTGGTGAACGCATGTCGAGTGCGTTGGAATGCGTGGAGTCAGGTTGAGATGCAACAGCATGAAAGGCTCTGCTGCAGTACGCCGCTTTTGCAGTTTATGTTTGTTGCATGCCGTCCCTTTCAAACTGCTGCGATACGGCGAGCGGAACGCCCTTGCTCTATGCTGGTGACAATCAACATTTAACCCCGGGGGCTCGCGTGAATCTTTTCAAATCTGTGGTTGCTTGCATTAGCGTTGTTTGGTCGGTCTGTGGGCATGATCTTTCTGCTGAAACGCCACCCAAGTCAACGAATCAAAATGCGGTCGCGTTACCCGACTTAGCGAATTCCATTGGAATGAAGTTCAAGTTGATCCCGGCGGGTACGCTAGCCATGGGGCAGGGTGACAAAGCTTACCGGGTAACGATATCGCAGCCTTTCCAGTTCGGCATTTATGAGGTAACCCAAAAGCAGTACTTGGAGGTCATGGGGCGGAATCCAAGTCGGTTTAAAGGCATCGACAACCCAGTAGAGATGGTGGCCTGGGGCGATGCTGTGGAATTTTGCAAGAAGCTTTCAGAGTTGCCGAAAGAAAAAGCTGCTGGCAACATTTATCGTTTGCCCACTGAAGCTCAGTGGAGTTATGCATGTCACGCAGCGACAATGACGCAGTTCAGCTTCGGTGATTCGAGCGAAGCGTTGAAGGAATATTCTTGGTTCGGTCAAAATTCTGAGCGTCGCAGTCATCCTGTTGGTCAGAAGCTACCGAATCCATGGGGCCTCTATGACATGCACGGCAATATGTGTGAGTGGTGCCAAGACAGATTTGAAAGTGATCCCGCCCAGTCGTCGACTGCCGGGACTGGGCGTTCGTCTGAGTCAAAACGCGTCCTCCGTGGGGGAAGCATGTTGAGCACGGTTGAACGATGTCACTCGGCAAGTCGCGGATTTGCCGACCCATCATCACGAGCTCCCAATCGTGGCTTTCGTGTGGTTTTGCTCCAGACGACCAAAGCGAGTTCGAGAGGGAATGAAGTCGCCAAGTCTCACGTGAAGTGGCAAGCCTACAAGCCGAAGGATCAGGCGTTCATGGTGGAATTCCCTGGCAAGCCAGAGCCGTGGAAAACGAAGTTCGTATCCCCTGATTATGGACCCACTGATGCGTATCACGTGAGCGCTGAATTTGAGAAAACGATGTTTGGTGTAAACTTCAATGACTATCCAAGGCAGCTTACTGAAGTCGAGGTAAATGCCGAGTTGAAGCAGGCCTACACGCTCCCCGGGACCGGGGCGAAAATCCTGGCTACAACCGACATCAAAATGGCTGGTGGTCCGTCCATTGAGGTCATTTCAAAGACTGGACCGATTTATATCGTCGGCCGTTTCTTTGTGACGGATGCACGCCGTTTGTATTCACTCCAAGTTGGTTCTTTACGAGACCCTAGAAAAGATCGGGTGCGGATCGATCGCTTCTTTGAGTCATTTCAACTTGCAGAATCATCCAAAGATGATGCGGTAGGCGGGGCGAAATAGACAGATTCGATTCCGCTTGTGAGCCTGTTCACAACTCGAGTTTTGCGGGTGTAAGGCGAGAACGCTTTCCCTTGATACGCTTGGGTTGGCATTAAAGTGCGTGTCAGCCTGTGTAAAGTTCCCTGAAACACCATCGCGTTGCTCGCCTCTGTTTGTCTTCCAGTGTGCTTCCATCTTTGGAAGCATTTACCAGTGTGCCTGCTGACGCAATTCGGCCTTGTGCTGGCGTCGTGGAACGGTTCCACGCTCTCCATACGACGTTGAGCCTGTTTTGATTTAACTCGCCAGACATGACCCGCTGACGCCTCCAAACGATCTTGATTTCATTGAAAACGGGGCCGTTCTGGGGATGGGGTTGCTTGCTGCCTAGAGTCTTTCGGTGACAACGCCCACCACGGATTTCATAAACCTACAAACGGGAGACACAACTGATGAGTGACGCAAAAGGAACCAACACTTGGCCAGAGTTAGCGATCGGACTTTATGATTCACTGACCGGTCGGAACGCCGAGATTACATACGACTTTGAGAATATGGAAGTGTCCGTTCCCGCAAAGACGGGTGATGAAAATGTTGGCTATGCACACTGGAAATTGAATGGTGTGTTGAAAATTCGCACACGAGACGCGGCAGGGAAGGAATGAGCTTCCCACGTGACCGGGGGGTTCGAGTCGAAGCGGACATGACGCTGGAACGGCTGGAGGGTGCGACCTGCGTGCAATCCATTACTGTCTCGTCCCGACGTGACGGCACCCTGTTACTGGCATGCACTGGAAAATTTCCAAGTGCGAGTTGGGAGCAGCTACGTCGAGTGAGATCTCTGTTGCGGAAGGTCGCTGAGATCACTGAGCAGAACGTTGTTGTTACGAATGATGGAAAGACGCTCGTCAGCGTGGCACAAAAACCCGACGGGAAGCCGAAGGTTGCGATCCGTTGGTGGGCCGTAGCAAGGCAATTTCTCCTTGGAAGCAACTAGCCGCTGCCGAGATTCTCGGGCAAACGCGTCAGCGATCGACCGTTTGCGAGATGATCCGCGTGCGACACTGCCCTGCTTCATCGGGAAATTCCGGATCAGATCCAACGCAAGCCCGGTTGTGCACGTTATCTGCTGGCTCCCGTTTTTCGGGCGCGCTTGGAGTCTCGCAAGCGCTTACGACCGTTCCTGCGAGAACTCAGGGGTGCATAGGACGGCGGCGGTCCATCGAGGTAGGGTTGGAGCTCGGTTTCTGAGCCGGTTAAGGACTAGGTTCGGTGCGTCGTAGCCGACAACGAGTAGCCTTTACGAGAGGTGGTCGATACGAGCACCGAAAGATTCGACTCATCGCCATCGCCATCGTTCACGGATCTTTTTCTTGATCACTGAGCACCAACCGGTTATGAGCGAAGCCTGATTACCGACCGCAGATGACTGATCACTGTTGAAGCTCCTCGGTCAAGGGTTCCCCCAACTCAGTTACGGTGACTTGGAATTCGTTCCGGGCTTGATCAAGCTCTACGCGCTTTTCGGGAGAAGCACTCGACCGAAAGGGGACGGAAAAGTAGATCGTGTTTCTGACCTACTTCGTCGGAGCCCAATGACCACCTCGATACCTGCGGTCAAAACCCAAGACGCTAACGACGCTCCGAGTACGCAGGCAATCGCAATCCCGCTGCTTAATCTTTCTTTGGGGAGAGGTAATTTTATGTTTTTCCTGAGCTGCACTTACTGATTGTAAATATTGTCGGATTTTCAGGCTTTGTTCCTTTCTGGGCGGACGCTGCTGTTTTGGTTTTCGCGAGGATTTTTGTCCCACGGTTGGGGATTCGCCTGATTCAATCCTTCGTTCCGCAAGTAGTGAGCCGCTCGGTTATCTATTCAATGATCACCTGAACTCCTGACAAGCATGCTTCACCAATTTCGTTTGAAAACGATAAGTCAAGTGTCCCGTCCGTGGTAATGCCGCCAAACTCCTTCACCGTGCCGCGCATAGCACCGCCTGTTTCTCCCGCGATATCGAAGCTCTTGAGCAAACGTTTACCTTGGATCGAAACATCAAAAACGCGTTCGCCTGGCTCAAGTCCTTCCAGTTCGGCAAAATGTAAACGGACCGTAAATTGCTTACCATCGGGTGTCTCTTGCCTTAGGTTCTTGATTCCAACAACCGCCGAAGACGTTACCCAAGGTAGTGCTTCGTCACCGTTCTCGATTCTTGACATGTGATGCCGAACAGATCGAAGTGACTTGCCTTCAATTTTGACCGGCAACTTGGGCGAGTTTCCGCCAACACTCGGTTGGTCAAACCACATCATGCCATTTGGCCCTCGGCGATCACCTGGGGCGCCAAGATTCACGGCGAATTCGTTGGGTGGGGACGTCAGATTGCTGAACATCCATTGTTCCGCGTTGGGCATGTGAATTAAGGCGAGAGACGATTGGTTCTGATAGGCGCACGAGCACGTCCGCGTGTAGTCGGGCGCGTTTAACACCCCGTCGGCGACAATCAAGTTCGCTGTGCAACTGGAACGAAAGCCTCCTATGTTGCCAGTTCCGCTGTCATTCGCGAGATCGCAAAATCCAGCCGCACCGCTGCGAAACGTTAGCAAGTTCTGGCTTCCAACGGCCGTGTTACAGCCGTACATCCGTTTGTAATTCCAGCCAGTCTTTACCCCCGTGAGCAGATCAAGTTCGTAGCCTCCACCGCCGTTGGTGATGATCTTGTCGCGTAGCAGCAAACAAGGCCCGTCGTATTCCTTCGAAAGGTCTTTCCATAACACTTTGCCATCACTGGCGCGATAGGCAACCATCCCTTTGCCCGCTTCGTCTTTGGCGCGATCGCGATAGGAGCTGCCAGCTTGTAGTAGCACGTCGTGATCGTGCGAGTAATTCAAAAAGGTTCCGAACACGTCCTCATCCTTGAACCACAACTCCGTCCCTGTCGAGGCATCGAGTGCCAACAGTCGAGGCTTTTCGTCTGATTTGATTCCGCGGCGACTCAAGGTTTGACGTTGCTGCTCGGACATGCTGTCGATGCAGTAAATTCGATCGTCTGCCACAACAATGGCGTTGTGCCGGAAGCTGTATGCCGCCTCGCGCCGCCAGAGTACTCGACCATCATGGCGGTTCATGACCACAAGCTGCCGACTGGAGGACGCATAGTCTGTCGCAGTCAGTATGTCCACCAAGCGACCGCCTTTGGGTTGGGGGTCAGCCTGCTGAGCGGTGTTCTTGC
>Ga0315331_10000772_pt1 | contig 22845 bp, 22 predicted proteins | sample M160m34915metaG_FD_203456 | JGI IMG/M metagenome (GOLD analysis project Ga0315331, IMG submission 203456) | Ammonia-oxidizing marine archaeal communities from Monterey Bay, California, United States - M1 60m 34915 | ecosystem: Environmental > Aquatic > Marine > Intertidal zone | place: USA...
CGCAAATTCAATAAGTCTATCCATGGGAGATTCTGCTTCGATTTATGCTTAATTAAGAAGGGCAATTATACCCTGCTTCATTTGATGGTGAATGGTTGTGAGCGTGTTTCCGTCATCTTGTTATTGCCCTACACTCAGCGGATGAAACCCCTCTTTAGCATCCTAATAGCGGTGGCCATTTTGTCGGGCGCCGCACAGGCAGAGCCGACAGAAGCAGAGGCACGGGCTGAATTAGAGGCGGTACGCCAGCAGATTCAGCAGCTGCAAAAGCAACGCCAGCGTGACGGCGAGAAGCTCAGCCAGGTCGAGCGCGACTTAAAAGACAGTGAAATTGCGGAACAGGGGGCTCGTAACGCGTTAAGCACAGTGCAGGCCGACCTAAAGACGGCGCAGAAGGCCAACACAACACTATTGGCGCAGCAGCGCAAGCAGCAAAGCGAGCTCACTGATATGCAGGCTGATCTGGCATCGCAGATGCGTCTTGCTTATATCCAGGGTCAGGAGCAATGGTTGAAGCTGGTTTTGAGCCAGCAGGACCCGGGTGTGATGGGGCGACGCCTTACCTGGTATGAGTATCTGACTCGGCAACGGACGGCGCTTATTGGCCAGGTGCAGAAGCAGTTGGTTGATTTGCAGCGGATTGCCGAGGAGCTTAAAGCTGAAGCGAAGCGCCTAACGGCGCTTGAGCTCAACCGCACAACGGCCCTTAATGAGGTCAAGGCGGCACGTGCCGAGCGCGAGAAGGCTGTGACAAAACTAAAAAAAGACGTGTCATCCCGGGAAGCTCAGCTCGCAGCGCTGACCAAGCAGGCAAAGGAGCTCGATAAACTGGTGATCGAGCTAGCCAGTGTATTGCCGGACATGCCGAGACTGCCTGCCGGGCCGTTCGCGAATCAGAAAGGCAAGCTGTCGTGGCCCGTGAAAGGCCGAGTGTTAAAGGGCTATGGTGAGCTTCGCAGTAGCGGGCAATTGCGCTGGAATGGCGTCTTAATTGCGGCGCCTTCGGGCAATAATGTTCGTGCGTTTTTTCATGGTCGGGTGATTTATGCAGACTGGTTGCAGGGGATGGGCTTGCTGATGATTGTTGAACACGGTGATGGCTACCTGAGCCTCTATGGGCACAATCAGGAGTTGTTGCATGGTGTCGGCAGCTGGGTGCAGCCCAATGAGGTTATTGCCCGCGTCGGCGACAGTGGCGGTCAAGCAGAGCCGGCAGCGTATTTCGAGCTGCGTAAAGCCGGCCAACCCATTAGCCCGGCCCCATGGATCAAAAAGTAAGCCTTAAACCATTAAAAATTAACCGTTTTTATCAGATTTAATGAAAGCATCTATGATCGGCTGAATGTTGGGTTTTGCGACACAGTCGCTGCGGCAATACAGGTGAAATAGCTATTCTAATAGCCCGTTTTAGACTCTGGACCCGCCGCTTATGCGCACAGGCAACAAGACCGTTTTAACGTTAATTATTGGCGCAATGATTGGCTTTGCGCTCTCCTTTGGTTCCAGCGTACTTGCTCAGCTTGAGCCTGCCCGCGATCCGCTGCCATGGGATGAAGCCCGTTTGTTGACCGAGGTTTTGGAGCGAGTCCGTCAGGAGTACGTTGAGCCGCTTGAGGATCGCGACCTTGTTGAGGGCGCGGTGCGTGGCTTAGTCACCGAGCTGGATCCTCACTCACAGTTTCTCGACAGCAACCAATACGAAGAAGTCCGGATAAACAGCAGTGGCAATTATTCAGGTGTCGGTCTTGAGATTAGTCTCGATAGCGATCGGGTAAATGTGGTGGCGCCTATTGCCGGATCACCGGCAGCCTTGGCCGGCATCCGGGCGGGCGATCAAATTCTCACCATTAACAACCTCGATGTCAGCCCGGCCAACTCGAATAACGCGGTTGGCCTGATGCGCGGCAAGCCCGGCACCCAAGTGCACATTCGTATCGCCCGCAGTGGTGAAGCAGAGCCGATTGATTTCACCCTGACGCGCAGCCACGTCAAGGTCAAAAGTGTCAGCGCCAATTTGCTCGAGCCGGATTATGGCTACGTGCGGATCAGCCACTTTAGTGACACCACCTACGCGGATATGCTCGATGCCCTGAATGAACTGCAGCATGATAATCACGGTCAGCTTAAGGGCCTGCTGCTCGATCTTCGCAACAACCCGGGTGGCGTGCTAGCCGCAGCGGTTGACGTTTCCGATGCGTTTCTGGACGGCGGTACAATTGTCAGTGCGAGCGGGCGGGCTATCGATGCAAGTTTCACGCATGAAGCGAACCAGGGCGATTTGGCAGAGGGCGCCCAAATGATTGTTCTGGTGAACAAAGGCTCGGCATCGGCATCTGAAATTGTGGCCGGCGCGTTGCAGGATAATAACCGCGCATTGATTGCCGGCATGCGCACCTTTGGTAAGGGCTCTGTGCAAACGGTTATTCCCTTGTCCAGCGGCCGAGCCATAAAATTGACTACCTCGCTGTACTTTACCCCGTCAGGCGTCTCGATTCACGGCGAGGGCATTTCTCCTGACATCCGCATTGAGGCCGATAAGGTGGCCGATATGCAGGCAGGCGTAAACAGCCATTTCACCAACAAAGCACTGGTGTTATTGCAGACCGATTCGCAGCTCCAAGCCGCGGTGAATTTTTTGAAAGAGCCCCGTCTTTTGCAAAGCCAGGTCGTTCACTGAGCCTCGGGCCGGGTTGATTTGGCCCACACTGGTTTTGCGTTACTAGGCGCTACCACCAAAACAGCGTAGTCTTCACGCTGTGAGCCGACTCCAATATTGCCGTTATGCATGCTTTCGCCTTAGCGGTTTTTTGGCGTTGGCGTTGAGCGCAGCGGTCTGCGCAGCGCCCCCTGCGGATCCGATGATCGCCATCATCATCGACGACCTTGGACAGCAGCGTGATTACAGCCTTGCCGTTACCCGCCTGCCCGGACCGGTCGCTTGTTCTGTGCTGCCGCACACGCCTTGGGCGGCACAAGTATCCGCGGCGGCCACCGCCTCAGGGAAAGAGGTGATGTTGCACCTGCCTCTGCAGGCAATGGATATAAGTCGCCTCGCCGGCGTTGGCGAAATTAGTCTCGATAACAGTCGCCAGGAGTTGCAACAAATTCTTGCGGCGGACCTTGCGTCAGTGCCGAATGCGGTCGGTGTTAATAATCATATGGGCAGCTTAATTACACGACATCCTGGCCATATGGCGTGGTTGATGTCAGAGATCGCTGCGTATCAACATTTGTTTTTTGTCGACAGTTACACCACAGCCCAGAGTATTGCCGGCGACATGGCGGCCGACTATGGAATACCCGTAACCCGCCGAAATATATTTCTGGATAACCAGTCCGGTGAAGACCAGTTGATGCACGAGTACCGTCGTTTGCTTAGCCTTGCCCGCAAGCAAGGTTCCGCTCTAGCTATCGGACATCCATACCCAGAAACAACAGCATTTCTGCAACGGGTTTTGCCGCATTTGCCCGATCAGGGCATACGGCTGGTGTCAGTGGCCGAATTAATTGCTTACCAGCAAGCGCTTCAGCCTGCCAAGGTCGGACCTGGCGAATCCGCGGGGTTATGATGCGGCAAGAACGTCACAAGGAATGCTGAACATGAATGGAATTACATTTGGTCAGGTGCTGATTGTGGGCATGGGCGGCTTTGTGGGCTCTAGTCTGCGTTTTGTCATGCATCATTGGGTGCAAAAGGCGTGGCTTCCGAGTGCTTTTCCGCTGGGTACTTTAGCGGTGAACATGATCGGTTGTTTATTGATCGGCTTGGTAATCGGCCTAAGCGATGTGCGCGGCCTTCTCGATCAGCAATGGCGCTTGTTTCTTGCTGTCGGCGTTCTCGGTGGTTTTACAACCTATTCCAGTTTCGCCTATGAAAATTTCGCGCTTCTAAGCGGTGCCGAGTTTTTTAAGGTCGGCCTCAATATTGTTGTGCAGATTGTTCTCGGGCTATTGCTCGCTTGGGCCGGCTATCAGCTTGCACGGGTTATTTAGAGGCTCTTTAGCAGGGGCTATATCAGCGCATCGCGGATTTTTGAAGCGCGCTCCTCAAGCACGGCTGGGTCAGCCATGGCGCCCGAATGACGCCGTAATGGCACGCCTTCCCAGCGCGGCACCACATGCATGTGCACATGAAACACGCTTTGCCCGGCCGCCTCATTGTTGAACTGCTGAATCATGATACCGTCCGGTTTCATTGCTGACGCCACTGCCCTGGCGATCTTCTGTGTCGTTTGAATAAGCCGTGTGGCGCCTTCTGTAGATAGGTCCAGAAGATTACAGGCAGCTTCTTTTGGAATGATTAGCGTATGGCCCTCGGCCTGGGGCATAACATCCATAAAGGCGAGCGTGTGCTCATCTTCGTAGACCCTGACCGCGGGAATTTCATCCCTAAGAATTTTTGCAAAAAGGTTATTGCTGTCGTATGCCATGCCGGCCTCCTTTGTTTTCTTCATTATAACCCTTGCAACAGAGCGGGCAGAGGATAGTGGTAGCATAGCGGCATGAATACTTCCCGCAGAGATGGTTCCCGTTGCTTTGTTTGTGGTCCGGATAACCCGAACGGCCTGCAACTGATTTTTTCTCTCGATAACGATGTGTGTCGAGCAAGCTTTAGGCCGGAGCCTCATACGGTGGGATTTGACGATCTCGTGCATGGGGGAATTTTATTTGCCGTGTTGGATGATGTAATGGCCAACTGGCTTTTTTTAAAAGGCGTGCGGGCGCATACGGCAAAATGTGAGATCCGCTACCGCGAGCCGGTGCATCTGGGCACAGCGCTTGCTCTGGAAGGGCGTGCGACGCGCGTTAAAGGGCGCATGGTAATGATGGAAGGCAAGGCGATTCGCGCTGAAGATGGCGTTGTTGTTGCCGAAACCATGGCGTCATTCATGATTGTGGATGGTGCGCTGCAGCTTGGGTAGTCGCGTAGGGTATCGCTGCGGCTCAAGACACCCTAGCGTTGTCTGTTTCGGCAGGCGAAAAAAAAGCCGCTTTATGCGACCTTTTTTATTCTTTATGCAGGGCCTCAGCTCACGTTCAGCCTTCATAAATAGCAACGTCGTATGTGCCGGTGCCATCGCGCAAATGTTTAATGGCATTGTATTCTTCGCTCGCCCAGAACGCCTTCATCTGATCCATAGTAGGAAAGGAGGTTATCAGCACAACTTTGCCTTTCAGGAAGTCGCCCTCTTTGATTTCGGCAGCAGGGCCGCGAACCAGATATGAGCCGCCCATATTGGCGACAATCTCAGCAGACGTTGCTGCGTAGGTTTTCATTTCCGGGGTTGGGTTGGTGATATGACAAATTGCCACCTGATACGCTGCCATTTAAACTCTCCTTGAATAGACGAATGCGACCGCAGTCGATGATTGACCGTATTGTGTGTGTTTAAGACCGTTGCGGCAAGCCGCGCTGCTGCGCTGTCCAGAACAGGTACAGCGCCACTAGTGCCAGAACGATCAGTCCGAGCCCACTGCCCACTTGCCATGCTTTCGGCAAAGCAAGAAAGGCAGTATCACCGGTGATGACAATAGGAACGGCCAGCAGAATACCGATAAGTGCCTCGCCGGTAATCAGGCCGGCCGCCAATAACATGCCGCTATTGGCGGCGGCGCCACGTCGGCTAACAAGCCAGTGAATCAGCCCGCCAAGAAATATAGGCACAGCCAGCTCCAGCGGCAGATAAACGCCAATGGCCACCGCCAGCACCGGAGCCCGGAATGAGGCCCTGCGGGCGGCCAGCCATTCATCAATGAGAATAATACCGATACCGATACCTGCACCCATAGCCACCATGGTCCAGGGCAGGTTGCCGGAAAAAACACCTTCAGCAACTGAGGCCATCAGTGCCGCTTGCGGCGCCAGCAAGGCATCGGGTTGTTCGGCCGTGGGTAAGCCGATGCCGTAGGCTTTTAGCAGCAGGTTAAGAATAGGCGCCATCACCAGCATTGATGAGAGCACACCAACACACTGCATAAGCTGCTGTTTCCAGGGGGTCGCCCCCAACAGGTATCCGGCCTTTAGATCTTGCATGTTGTCACCGGCAATGGCTGCGGCACAACACACCACCGCGCCAATAACAATTGCTGCTGTCGGCCCAATGTCATCGTTGCCCGTGAGCCATAGCAGCAGCAGCGAGGCGAGCAGGATTGTGGAAATAGTAATGCCGGAAATGGGGTTGTGCGATGAGCCAACAATGCCGGCCATGTAGCCGGCGACAGCCGAAAACAGAAAGCCTGCTATGCCCATTACCAGCGTCATAGCCAGCGCGATGCCTACACTGTTAACGATCTGCAGATACAGCATAAACAATGGCACTGTAAGCACTAGCGATACGCCAATGACCAAGGCCATGGGCGCATCGTTGGCGGCCGCTTTGCCTGATGACCTTTGGCCGGCGCTAAGCCCGCCACGAAAGCCATTGATGATAGAGCTGCGCACCGATATTAAGGCCCAGAGACCGCCGGTTAGCATTGCCCCAACGCCAAGATAGCGAATCTTGCTGGTCCAAATTTGAAACGCGACATCTACCGCGCTGGCATTGTTCTTTAACATATCACCGAGCACGGGATCGCTGGTTGCAAACCAAGTGCTGTAGATTGGAATTGCAACGTACCAGGAGATTACGCCGCCGATCAGAATTAGCGCGGCTACATTAATGCCGACGATATAGCCAACGCCTAAAAGTGCCGGCGATAAATTAGTGCCGGCATAAAGCGCCGTGTTCTGACCCACCCATGTGCCGCCTGCCGCGCTTGATGGCCAGAGCTTTAGACCCGCTTCGCAGAGTTTAACCACGGCACCAATGCCGCCACCCACGGCCAGAGCTTTTATTGCCGCGCCACGAGCTTCCCCGGCTCTGAGCACCTCGGCAGTGGCCGTCCCTTCCGGGTAAATCAGCGCTTGATCAACGATAAATGAGCGCCGTAAGGGCACTGTAAACATCACCCCAAGCAGTCCGCCGATGCCCGCGATCATGCACACCCACCAGTAGTCGAAGCTTTCCCAGTAGCCCAATATAATGAGCGCGGGCAGTGTAAAGATTACGCCCGCCGCCAGCGATTCGCCGGCAGATGCGGCGGTTTGCACAATGTTATTTTCGAGAATATTGCTATTGCGGAACAGCTTAAGCAGCCCCATTGAGATGACGGCGGCTGGAATTGATGCAGAAACCGTCATCCCGGCAAACAGGCCTAGGTAGGCATTGGCACCGGCAAGCAGCATGGCTAAAGCAATGCCCAGAGCAACAGCCTTGACGGTGAGTTGCGGCAAGGGCCGGCTCACAGTCCTGCGCCTTGCTTAGTCAGCGTTGCTGTCATTATCTGCGGAGGTGCTGGCGTCCTTTTTATTCACCATAAGCTTCGACATCACAATGCCCACCTCGTACAGCAGGTATACCGGCACGGCCAGCAAGGTTTGTGAGATGACGTCGGGAGGCGTTAATAGCATGCCGAAAACAAACGCCCCCAGAAACACATAGGCGCGTTTTTGGCCCAGGCTTTTGGTGGTTGTTAGTCCGGACCACACCAGCATCACTGTGGCAATAGGCACTTCAAAGGCGAGCCCAAAGGCAAAGAAAATAGCCAGAACAAAATCGAGATAACTGTTGATATCAGTCATCACCGCCACGCCATCGGGAGCGGCGGCAGTAAAGAAGGCAAACATCAGCGGAAACACCACGCTGTAGGCAAACAACACACCGATATAAAACAGCAAAATGCTTGATGCGACCATTGGTATCGCAAAGCGTTTCTCCTGCTTATACAGACCGGGCGCAACAAACGCCCAGACCTGATAGATAACAACCGGCATGGCAATGAACAACGCCACCCACATACAGGTTTTGAATGGCACCAGAAACGGAGAGGCCACCTGAGTGGCAATCATCTGCATTTGAGTTCCGCCAGCGCCGTTTAGGTTCGCCATTTGCGCCATCAGCGGGTTGGCAACGACCTTAAAAACGCTATCGGAGAACGGTGCCAGACAGGCAAAGATTGCCAGTACGGCAAGTGATGCCCGAATTAAGCGAGTGCGCAGCTCAACCAGATGAGAGACAAGGGTCCCTTCTTCGAGCATTTCCCCGGCTTTACTCATGACCCGCTCTGATCGCCAGATTTTATTGAGGGCTCTTTGTCCGGTGCAGGCTGCTTATCTTCTGCCGGGTCATATTCGCCGTGGCCGACCTCTTCGGAGATGCCGTCTGCTCTGGCCTCTTCTTCCGTCGTTGCCTCAGCTTCGCTCGAGTAGCCGGGGCGCAAGCCCGCAGAAGTTTGCCAGGCCGGTTTTACTTCCTGAGGTTCTTTCGGTGTGTTTGACGGTGGGTTGATCGCGTCTTCAAGGTTTATTTCGGCTTGCATTTGGGCCGATAGATTGCGGGCCATTCGGCGAGCCTGCCCGGCCCAGTTGCCTATCTGGCTGGCCACTTTAGGCAATTTTTCAGGGCCAAGAACGACGAGTCCAAGGCCGAATAAAATAGCCAGTTCCCAAAAACCGATGTCGAACATGTGTGCTTAGGTCGCGTAACCGTGAAGAGGCTTAAGAAGCCTTATCACCGGCCTTTTCTTCGCTGTTCGCTTCAGAAAACTGGGCGTCCGGTTGGTCTTTAATCTGTTTGGAGTCTTCCCCTTTGTCTGCGTCATCCATAGCACCGCGGAAGCTCTTCACTGCACCACCAAGATCTTTGCCCAAACTGCCCAAACGCTTGGTGCCAAAAATGAGCACGACAATGACCAACACAATCAGTAGCTGCCAAATGCTAATTCCGCCGAGTCCCATAGCCTTTCTCCATATTCGCGACTTGTCGGTGATGCCGGCGAATCGCTTGATTTATTCGTAAACAGGTCTCTAATAATACGCCATATCGATGCTGAGGCGTTGATTTATGTCTGTAACCAAAAGGTAACCGGTCCGTCATTGGTCAGGCTTACCTGCATATCAGCGCCGAAGCATCCAGTTTCAACCCTGCCCAGACGCTTGCGGCACTCTGCAACAAAGTAATTGAACATCCGCTCAGCGGTTTCCGGATCTGCACCTTTGGAAAAGCCCGGGCGCGTGCCTTTGCGGGTATCTGCGGGCAGCGTGAACTGGGGTACCAGCAACATGCCACCCTGAATATCGAGCAGGCTGCGATTCATTTTTCCGGCTTGGTCTGGAAACACGCGATAACTCAGCAAGCGTTCAAGCAGTCGGTCGGCTTTGGCTTCGGTATCGTCACATTCGACTCCCACGAGCACCATTAGCCCGGTATCGATCTCGCCGATAGTCGTATCGCGCACCACCACCTGCGCCTGACTTACCCGTTGCAACAATCCAATCATGCAGCGAGTTTGCCTGAGTCGGCGCGTCATGCAAGCGCGGCGCGCTATGTCGCAGGGTTTTTTGTGCGCATCTTAATGCACTACTATGGGAGCCATACTTGTCCGGTGCTATTGTCCGGCGGCTTACAAATAGAAGAAACGCTTTATGAAACGCAGAGATTTGATAATGGGCGCTGGCGCTCTCGGAGTAACCGCCTGTGCTCAAAGTGATAACGATATTGCTCAGGCGTGTGCCGACGGCCAGACTTACAACTGGAAGATGGTGACCACCTGGCCACCGAATTTTCCGGGCTTAGGCACGCATGCACAGAAGCTCGCGGATGATATTCAGACGGCATCGAATGGCCGGATAAAAATTCGCCTGTTTGCGGGTGGTGAGCTGGTGCCCCCGTTTGAAGTATTCGGTGCGGTATCGCAGGGGATGGCCGAAATGGGTCATGGCGCGGCCTATTATTGGAAAGGCAAATCCGAAGCCGCGCAGTTTTTTACCGCGCTGCCGTTTGGCTTAAGTGCCACCGAACTGAATGGCTGGTTTTACTACGGTGGCGGTTTGGAGCTGTACCGCGAGTTGTATGCCCCGTTTAATTTGGTGCCGTTTCCGGCGGGCAATACCGGCGTTCAGATGGGCGGCTGGTTTAATAAAGAAATCAATAGCTTAGAAGACCTTCAGGGCCTAAAAATGCGCATCCCGGGCTTGGGTGGTGAGGTGCTGGCCCGCGCTGGAGGTACGCCGGTGGCGACGCCTGGCTCGGAGATATTTACTGCGCTGCAAACAGGTGCTATTGATGCGAGTGAGTGGGTAGGGCCCTACAACGATATGGCTATCGGCCTGCATCAGGCCGCGCGCTATTATTATTACCCCGGGTGGCAAGAGCCCGGCCCTGCGCTGGAAGCTATTTTTAATAAAGAGGCGTTTGACTCTCTGCCACCGGATTTGCAGAAGATTGTCGAATTGGCTTGTAGCGCAGCCAATGATCAGATGCTCGCCGAGTACGTGGCGCGTAACGGTCAGTCTTTGGAGCAACTGCTGGAACTGGAAGCCGAAGGCGAGATAGAAATCCGTCAGTTTCCTGACGAAGTATTGATTGAATTGCGGCGCCTATCGGACGAGGTTGTTCTGGATATGGTGAATAGTGACCCCGCTGCGGAGAAAATCTATGCATCATTCGATGCGTATCGAAAGCGCACGGCACAGTGGACGGCAATTTCTGAGCAGGCCATGCTGAACGTGCGGAACCTGTAATGGCGATGTGGCGTTTTATTGGCACAGTAACGTTAAGCTCATTGCTGCTTGCCTGCAGCGCGTCGGACGATGCGGGCAACAGCCACGCTGCCGTTAATGATAAAAAGGTATTCCGTTATGCGATGGGCGGCTCGCCTACCAGCCTTGATCCGGTTCAGTCGGGTAACGCGTACGCAAACGTTATTGTCAGTAATGTTTTCGATACGCTATACAACTACAAGTACCTGGCCCGTCCGCCTGAGTTGAAGCCGGGGCTGGCTGAGGCAATGCCTGAGGTGTCTGATGACGGTCTGGTTTACACCATTCCGCTAAAGCAGGGCGTGCTGTTTGCGGATGACCCCGCATTTCCGGGCGGCAAAGGTCGTGAAGTTACTGCCGCGGATTTTGTGTATTCCATTAAGCGGCACTTCGACCCGGCCACTCGTCCCCAGGGTGCTTGGTTGTGGCAGGACCGCATCAAAGGCTTGGACGAGTGGAAGGCAGCTGGTTCGGATTATTCGGCTGAAATTGCAGGTTTGCGCGCAGTGGATCCTTATACCGTTCGTATTGAACTGACCAGGCCTTACCCTCAGTTGTTGTACACATTAGCAATGGGTTTTTCCGCGGTGGTTCCCGCCGAAGCGGTTGAGACGTATGGGCGTGAGTTTGGTATTCGTCCGGTAGGCTCTGGCGCATTCCGGCTGGAGTCATTTAACACCGCGAAGGCGGTGTTATTACCCAACAGCAATTATCGCGATGAGCCATTTAATTTGATTGAAGAGGGTTATGACCCCGCCACTCAGGCTTATACACGCGTTGCCGAACTCGAAGGTCGTTCCCCACCGTTTCTTGATCGTCTCGAAATCGATTTTATTCAGGAAGGATCGGCATTGTGGAGTTCGTTTACCAAGGGTGATGAAGTGCAAATGGCATCTCTGCCTGATGAGCAGGTTGAGTTTGTGCTTGACTCGACCCGTCCGGTGATCCTTAAGCCGGAGTTTGCGGAAAAATACCAGCTTGCGACCGGTCCTGAAGCCGGTTTTGTGTATAGCAATTTTAATCTCGACTTTCCTGAGATGGGCTATAACCCAGATCCTGAGCGCAATGCGCGCAACAAAGCTTTACGCTGTGCGGTGATTCGCAGTTTCGATTGGCCGGCGCGGAATGACAGTTTTTATATGGGGCTTGGTCAGGTCTTTCCGGGAGTCATACCACCCGGCGTGCCAGAGTTTGATGAGGCAATGCCCCGCGACAGCGTGACCCGTGATGTTGCATATGCCAAACAGTTGTTGGCGGATAACGGCTGGACGCCCGATAACCTGCCTACGCTGACCTATGGCACTGTTGCCGGCGTAAAGAGCAGATTGTTCTTTGAGCAATTCCGTGCGTTTTTGAAAGACATTGGCTACCCGTCGGAAAAGGTTGTGCTGAAACGTTATGCCACCTTCGGCGATATTGTTCGCGCCTGGTCGCGAAGTGAACTGCCCTTTGTTAGCAAAGGCTGGGGCTTGGATTACCCGGATGCAGAAAACACTTTGCAATTGTTTTATGGTCCAAATGCGTCGCCAGGGTCAAACGATGCAAACTATGCCAACCCCAAATACGATGCATTATTTGAGCAGGCAGCAACGATGGCCCCTTCTGATGAGCGTACGGCAATTTATCGTCAGATGAATCAAATGCTGGTGGATGACTGTGTTGCAGTCACGGGCCTTACCCGGATGCGAATTACTCTCTGGCACAACAATGTGATTGCCGTGCCTGATTCGTCAATTGTGGGCGGTGGTTTTCTGCGCTACGTGGATGTTGATTAGGTCATGGAGTTGCTTCAATACACACTGCGTAAATTGATCGCGGGCATTCCGCTGATTTTTGGGGTGACCTTTATCAGCTTTTTGCTCATGGTGTACTTTGGGCCTGACAAAACGTATGACTTATTGGGCAAGAATCCGACAGAACAGCAGATCGCGGAGATACGGAGCGAGCTGGGCTATGACCAGCCCTTTGTGGCCCGCTACTTTAACTATGTTACCGAGCTGGCAACGCTGAATTTCGGGCGTTCGGAGTCCACGGGCGAAAAAGTTAGTGACCTGCTCGCCCGCACGATTCCTGTGTCGTTGGCGCTGGTAACACCTGGTTTTGTCTTGGGAAATCTGTTCGGTGTATTGCTGGCGTTATTTGCGGCTAGCAGGCGCGGCAGTTGGGTTGATAAAACCATTATGGGCTGCTCCGCGGTGGGTATGAGCATTAGCTTTCTAATCGCCATTATTGCTTTTCAATTGGTGTTTTCATCGAGTTATGGCTTGGGTTGGTTTCCGGTGCGTGGTTGGAATATCCACAGCCCGCTTGATTACTTGCGCTATGTGACGGTGCCAACTCTGGCAACAGTGTTTGTGGCTCTGGGCTACAACACCCGCTTTTATCGTGCAGTTATTGTCGAGGAGCTGTCTCGTGATCACGTTCGGACCGCAAAAGCGTTTGGTGTATCACCGGCAAAAATTCTTTCGGTGCATGTGCTGAAAAATTGCGCGATTCCAATTATTACTCGTGTGGTTTTTTCGATCCCCTTTATTGTCATTAGCGGCAGTCTATTGCTCGAAACTTACTTCGGTATTCCGGGGGTGGGAAAAGTTGCATTCGATGCAATCACTACCGGCAATCAGCCGGTGCTTAAAGCTGTGGTTGGTTTGACCGCGGTGTTGTTTGTGCTGGCACAGATATTGACCGATATCCTGTATCGCGTGGCTGACCCGCGGGTCAGTCTTAACTGATGGCCGCGGCACCTGAAACTATTGCGCTTGTTGCCGCTCCGCCCCACCAGGGGCTTTGGTCCAAGGCCTTCCACAAGTTTTGTCGTGATCGTGCAGGGCTAGTGGGCCTTTGGGTTGTCGTGCTTTACGCCATTGTGGCGTTGGGCGTGTGGTTGGGCCTCTGGGCGAGCGATTGGGCCGAGGTTACCGGTCCAAAATGGGGCCCGGTATCGGCCGAGCATTGGTTCGGCACCAATTTGATCGGTCAGGATATTTTTGCCCGTGCGCTGTACAGCACGCGAACCGCTTTTGAACTGGGGCTGGTGGTTGCCGTGCTGTCGACATTTGTTGGCGCTGTGTTGGGTGCCTTTGCCGGGTTTTTCAGCGGGGGTTGGATCGATGAGCTGGTGCTCTGGTTTATGGGTGTGATTGATTCGATACCGTTTTATTTATTGGTGGCGGCGATAGCTTTTTCATTGGGAGACAGTCCCTACGCTATGTATATCGCAATGATTGCGACCTTTTGGGTTGGTACCAGTCGCCTGGTGCGCGGCGAAGTTATTAAGCTTAAAGAGCTTGAGTTTGTTGAGGCAGCGCATGCGATTGGCTTGAGTGAGGTGGCTATTATTTTTCGGCATATTCTGCCTAATACTTTTCACATTCTGCTGGTGCAGGCCACCATTACTTTTGTTGCTGCAATCAAGTCCGAAGTTATTTTAAGCTTTCTTGGTATCGGTATTCAGGATGGCATGAGCTGGGGGCTGATGATTGCGGAGAGCACCATTGAGGTGCTTGCCGGCTTCTTTAACAATTTTATTGCGGCATCACTGTTGATGTTCGGGCTGGTGATGGCGTTCAATATGTTCTCCGACGCGTTGCAGGATGCGTTGGATCCAAGGTCGGTCCGTTGAGCCGGCCAGTGCTGGAAGTGCGTGATCTTGCCGTGGAGTTCGATACGGAGCACGGCCGTGTGCGTGCCGTAAATAACGTGAGCTTCAGTGTCAATGCCGGCGAAGTGGTAGGCCTGGTGGGCGAATCCGGCTGCGGTAAGACCGTCACAGGCCTGTCGTTACTCGGGTTGGTGCCATCGCCGCCCGGCAAAGTGGTGCACGGGGAAATCCTTTTGGACGGGGATGATCTGTTGAAGCTCGACGAAGCCGGCATGCGGCGCATTCGTGGCAGCGAGGTTTCTATGATCTTTCAGGAGCCGATGACGGCGCTGAATCCCGTGCTAACCGTGGGTTATCAAATGACCGAGGTGCTGCGGCTGCACAAATCGCTTTCACAGCGGCAGGCCCGTCACGCGGCAATCGATATGCTCGGCATTGTGGGCATTCCGGCACCGTCGAAGCGAATTGATGAATACCCGCATGAGATGTCGGGCGGAATGCGTCAGCGCGTGATGATTGCTATGGCACTCAGCTGCGGACCTAAACTGCTGATTGCGGATGAGCCAACCACGGCGCTGGATGTGACGACGCAGGCGCAGGTGTTGGATGAGATAGTCCGCTTGCAGCATCAGTTTGAGATGGCCGTCATTCTCATTACTCACGATTTGGGGGTGGTGGCACAGACCTGCCAGCGTGCCTTGGTTATGTACTGCGGCGAATTGGTGGAAGCCGCGCCTATAAACTCGTTATTTGCGTCTCCCCTTCACCCTTATACCCAAGGGCTCATCGGTTCAATTCCGCGAATTCGTGAACACAAAATTGAGCGTCTCCCGGTTATTGAAGGCATGGTGCCTGATATTGCCGCGTTGCCGGACGGCTGTCATTTCGCCGATCGTTGCAACCGGGTGCAGGCTGATTGCCATGAGCGCAGTCCGGTATTAACGCCCTCGGCAGACGCCGGTGCGGTTGCCTGTTGGCACCCGCTGGAGCCGCAGCATGACTAAGCCACTGCTCGAGGTGCGCAATCTGGTCAAGCACTTTCCGGTGCGCGGTGGCGGCTTTAGCGTCGTGCGGCAGCAGGTCAAAGCGGTTGATGATGTGAGTTTTACGCTGCTGCCCGGTCAGACTCTGGGCCTTGTTGGCGAGAGTGGCTGCGGCAAATCAACCTTGGGCCGGGCGCTGTTGCGTTTGCAGGAGCCCAATTCAGGGCAGATCTTTTTTGAAGGCCGCGATATATTGCAAATGAACCGCGCCGAGCTCAAGGCGCAACGACGCGATATGCAGATCATCTTTCAGGACCCGTTTGCGTCTTTAAGCCCTCGTCGAACGGTTGCGCAAACGGTTTGCGAGCCATTGGATGTTCATGGCATAGGTTCCCCGTTAGAGCGGCGCAAGCGGGTTGAAGAGTTGATTGAATTAGTCGGCTTACGCGCGGCGGTTTTGAATCGTTACCCGCATGAGTTTTCAGGTGGGCAGAGACAGCGCATTGGTATTGCCCGGGCGTTGGCGTTGAACCCCAAGTTGATCGTTGCCGATGAGCCAGTATCGGCGCTGGATGTTTCGGTGCAGTCTCAGGTGTTAAATCTCATTAACGATTTACAACGGCAATTGGGCGTGTCATTCATTTTTATTTCGCACGACCTGGCGGTGATTCAGCATATTAGCGATGTGGTGGCCGTTATGTATCTTGGTCGCATTGTTGAACAGGCGGCTGTTAGCAGCCTGTACACAAGCCCTAAGCACCCTTATACCCAGGCGCTGTTATCGGCTGTACCTTCGCCACACCCGGCTAGCGGAGCAAAGCGAATCATTTTGCCTGGCGATGTGCCATCGCCAATTTCGCCGCCGTCTGGCTGCGCATTTCACCCCCGCTGCCCCGCTGCGCAAGCAAAATGCCAAATAACTGAGCCGCAGCAAACAACGCTTCACAATGGCGGTCACCAGCGCCATTTTGCGTGTCATTATCCGCTTGGCGACTAACCGTTTTTTGCCTGTTAGCTACGGCTCATCTGCGTATTGCACCTAAACAACGTCTGCTTGCGATGCCTTTGGCGCGTTGCGTTTTAAGCCTAGAGAGACCAAAAAAATTACTGCAGCAAGTACGCCAAGCACCAGGAATGAGGCTTGGTACCCGGCAGTTCCCCCGCCTTTTGAGGTTGCCACGGCTCCGACAATCGCTGCACCGGAAAGCTGGCCGATGGCAAGAAATATATTCAGTAAGCCCTGTGCTGAGGCGCGATCATCGGCGGTTGATTCCTCAATAATGATGTAGCGCAAGGGCGCTCCGAGTAGCGCAGCAAGACCGATACCGGCGATAAGCCCTGCACCAATAAAGCTAACAAACGTCAGCGGCATTAAGGCCCAGATCATTACGCCGACGACGATAAAGGCAATGGCCTGTTGAATGATGATGCCAGCGCCCAGTTTATCGACGGCTTTTCCAGCGAGAGGCGAGACCACCATCATTACAAATACGCCCGGCAACATCAGCCATGCCGCCATGCTCTCTGTTACCCCGAGCGATGCGACGGCAAGTGCCGGAAGAAACACCTGAGCACATTCTATAGTGCCAACAACAGCCGCAATAATCATGACTAGGCGGATCTGCTTTGCAGCGAAAAATGAAGGCCGGATGATGGGGTCCGCGGCAGTCTTTTCATTTTTCCAGAAAGCCGGTAGCAGCACGATGCCCGTTATAAGAAATGGCCAGACAGCAAGCGTTTTAAGACTGGGCACCAGATCAGCAGTATCGAGATTGGTAACACCAATGGCCAACCCAAGCAATAACGTCGTCAGCAAAATACCCCCTGCCCAGTCAAACGGCAGCGCGCTCGATTTGCCTGCTCGAGGAAGCAGTTTCAAGCCGGCTATTATCAGCGCAACGGCAATTGGGAGGTTAATAACGAACAGCCATTGCCATGAAAACTGCAACAGTATGCCGCCGAGAACAGGGCCGATCAGGAACGCCAGACCAAATACCGCACCGATAAGACCGAGCGCGCCGCCCTGCTTTTCTTTTGGGAATGTGTCGCCGATCACGGCAGCAGCAACGGGGAAAATGCCGCTCGCACCGAAGCCCTGAATGGCCCGGCCGATCATTAGTGTTTCCTGATTACCGGCAAGCACCAGCATTAGTGAGCCAATTCCGAAGCCCGACACACAAAGCACATAGATGAGCCGCCGGCCATGACGGTCGGACAGTTTTGCCAGCAGTGGTGTGCCAATAAGCTGAGCCAGGACATAGATATTGAATAGCCATGATAGCTGGCGGTTATCCAAGCCGAACTCGGCTTGGATTGCAGGCAGTGCCGGCCCGATGATGGCGAGATCAAGCGCGCCCATCAAAACACCGACAAAAAGCAGGGCCATAACGGCCTTGGAGTTAGGGGCGCTGTCTGGCATATACGACTCCATGGTTAACGCGCTGCGCCATTGTATGTGGCACTAATAATTATTGCTGAGCAAGTTCGGTAACCAGCTAACGATTTCCGGCCATATTGCTAACATCCCTAATGCCAGTAACTGAATGCCAATAAAGGGTATAACACCTTTGTAGATTGCCGATGTCGGGAGCTGTGGGGGCGCCACGCCGCGCAAATAGAACAGCGCAAAGCCAAACGGCGGCGTTAAGAACGAGGTTTGCAAATTGATCGCAATCATTATGCCAAGCCATACCGGATCAATTCCCATTGCCAGCAGCACCGGCCCGACGATGGGCACCACCACAAAAGTAATTTCGATAAAATCGAGCACAAAGCCCAATAAGAACATCACCAGCATTACCAGCACAAAAGCGCTCACCTGCCCGCCGGGCAGGGCGCTTAAAAAACCACGAATGGCGTCGTCGCCTTCATAGCCGCGAAACACCAGTGAAAACATGGAGGCGCCGACCAGAATTAGAAACACCATGCTGGTCACGCGGGTGGTATTGCGGGCTATCTCGCGGAGTCGGGTTAAATTAAGCTGCTTCTTTGTTCCGGCGAGCAGTAAGGCCCCCATCGCACCCACTGATGCCGCTTCAGTGGGTGTGGCAACGCCAGCAATAATAGAGCCGAGGACCGCTAGAATAAGTATCAGCGGCGGGAACAGCACCAGCGCCACGCGTTTTAGCAGACGGTCGGGGGGTGTGTCTGTTTTTGCGGTGGGCGGCATGGTTTCGGGCTTAAAAATGGCAAGCAGTGCCAGATAGCCCAAGTACAAGGCCACCAAGAGCAGACCCGGCACAACCGCACCAACAAATAAATCACCAACGGATATGGTATCCGGCGCAAAGTTGCCTTGTTCCAGCTGTGCTTGTTGGTATGCGGATGACAGCACGTCGCCGAGCAGCACCAGAATAATAGAGGGCGGAATAATCTGACCCAGTGTGCCTGAGGCACAAATAGTGCCGCAGGCCAGCGCCGGCGAGTAGCCGCGCTTGAGCATGGTGGGCAACGACAGCAGTCCCATAGTGACCACGGTGGCGCCAACAATGCCGGTACTTGCCGCCAACAACATACCCACAATAATGACAGCAAAGCCGAGACCGCCCGGGCGCGGGCCGATGCACTCGCTTAGCGTAGTCAGCAGGTCTTCAGCAATGCGGGCGCGCTCCAGCGTCACTCCCATCAGCACAAACAGCGGCACCGCAATGAGAGTTTCGTTATTCATAATGCCGAACAAGCGACTGGGCATGGTTTCGATAAAGGCGATTTCAAAGCCGCCACCGATGACGCCCCCAAGCGCAAACAGCAGCGCGGTGCCGGCGAGAGTAAACGCCACCGGGTAGCCAGCCAACAGCACCAGCACCACGGTAAAAAACATCAGAAATGCGTAGATGGCCATATCAGTCGGCGGCTTTCGTGTTGCGGCCGCGCCTAATTGTTTGCAGCGACTGAACGAGCATAAGCACGCCTTGTAACAGCAGCAGTAAAGAGGCGGCCGGAATGAAGCTCTTCATTAGTGGTATCCACGGGTACGGCAGCCCGCCGGATTCGAAGCTGGTTTCGCCAATGTCCCAGGAAACGCTAACGTATTGCCAGCTAATCCAGGTAATGAAGCCCGTAAAGGGCAGCAGAAAGATCAGCGTGCCAAGCATATTGACCCAGGCCTTGCGAACCGCGGTCATATCCCGATAGAAAATATCGACGCGCACATGGGCATCATCGGCAAGGGTGTATGCAGCACCCAGCATGAACACGGCCGCGTGCATCCAGGTAACGCTCTCCTGCATCCAGATCCAGCCGGTATCAAACCAGTAGCGCAACGCCACCAGCATGAACATCACGACAACCATCGCCAGCGTTAGCCAGCTAACGATTTCGCCGGTTTTGCGGATAAGCCCTTCTGTCAGCTGCAGTAAGACGTTGCTGCGCATGGGTACAGGTTTAACGATTCCAAAAACTGCGCGAGACCAGTACGAGCAGCGTAAAGATTTCGAGGCGGCCTAACAGCATGGCCAGAATGCAGACCCATTTAGACAGGTTGCTGAGTCCACCAAAGCCGGTCGATATGTCGCCGAGACCCGGGCCAAGATTATTCAATGATGCCGCGATGGCAGAAAATGCCGTGACCTGATCAAGACCATCGGCCAACAGCACCACCATCATGAAGGCAAACAGCACAACGTAAACTGCAAAAAACCCCCACACCGATTCGATGACTCTCTGGGCAATAACAATCTTGCCCAGTTTCACTGGAATTTCACCATTTGGGTGCACCAAGCGTTTCACTTCACGCACGCCCTGCAGATACAGCAGCAACCAGCGGATCACCTTCATGCCGCCACCGGTAGAGCCGGCGCAGCCACCAATAAAGCTGCTAAAAATTAGAATTACCGGCAAGGCACCTGGCCATATCCAGAATTCATCGGTCGTAAAACCAGTGGTGGTTGCGACTGACACCACCTGAAACATGCCCCGGATTACTGTATCACCGAGGCTGTCATACACATCGGTAACGTACAGATAGGTGAGCGTGACGGCGCAAATAGAGATCAGTAATTTTATGTAGGCGCGGAACTCCGGGTCAGCCAAGTAGCTGCGAAAGCTTTTGTCGCGCCAGGCCACAAAGTGCAATGAGAAATTCGCACCAGCGGCAATCATGAAAATAATCGCCACTAAGTCAATCAGGTCTGAATCAAAGTAGCCAATGCTTTGATCGTGAGTCGAAAACCCACCGATGGCGATCGTACTGAAGCTGTGACAGATGGCGTCGAACAGCGACATGCCGGCGCCCCAGTAGGCTAGCGCGCAGGCAATGGTTAAACCGACATAGATGTACCACAGCGCTTTGGCCGTTTCGGTAATTCGTGGGGTGAGCTTGCTGTCTTTCATGGGGCCGGGGGTTTCGGCCTTATACAGCGCCATTCCACCGACGCCGAGCATCGGCAGAATCGCCACGGCCAGAACAATAATACCCATGCCGCCCAGCCATTGCAGTTGCTGGCGATAGTAGAGAATAGATCGCGGGAGATCGTCGAGGCCAGTGAGTACAGTGGCCCCGGTGGTCGTCAGTCCGGAAATCGACTCGAAGATTGCATCGGTAAAGCTCATATCCGGAAGTTGGGCAAAGAACAAGGGCACTCCGCCCATGGCGCCGAGCCCTAACCAGAAGGCGGCAACAATCAAAAAGCCGTCGCGAAGCCGAAGTTCCTCTATTTGATCACGCACCGGCAGCCACACCAGAGTGCCCACACCAAAGGTGACGGCAAAGCCATAAACAAATGCTGCCATCGCGCCATCGTTAAAATACCAGGAGACCAAAACAGGGGGCAGCATGCTGAAGCTGAACAGCATTAGCAGAAGACCAAGTATTCGTTGTACTACTGTCAGATGCATGCGTTCGTGCTATTCCGTATTAACTCAGGTGCCGGCGGGTAAGATATTTTACATTGCAAACAAGCGTTCAACATTGTCGGTTTGGCGCCTGTCCGTCATGAATAGAATCAGGTGATCGTCTTCCTCAACCATTGTGTCATGGTGTGCTTGCATTATTTTCTCACCACGAATAATCAGGCTTATATTGGTGCCGCTGGGCAGCTTGATGTCTTCAATGGTTTTGCCGACAACTTTCGATTCACCCGGCTTGCCATGGGCAATGGCTTCAATAGCTTCAGCACGACCACGGCGCAGCGAGTGCACTTTAACCACGTCACCCAGGCGGATGTGTGCCAGCAGCGAGCCAATCGTGATTTGTTGCGGTGAAATCGCCACATCGATGCCGCCACTGTCTTCAACCAGTTCGGCATATGCCGGACGATTAATCAGTGCCATAACTTTTTTGCAGCCGAGTTTCTTTGCCAGCATGGCGGATAAAATATTAGCCTCTTCGGCATTGGTGAGAGCGCAGAACACATCGGCACTGTCGATATTTTCTTCAAGTAGCAGATTTTCATCTGCTGCATCACCCGTTAGCACGACGGTATTTTCAAGGCGTTCGGAGATGAGCTTGGCGCGATTTTTATTGCGCTCAATAAGTTTAACCTGATTGGTGCCTTCCAGCGCTTTGGCCAGACGGAAACCGATGTTGCCACCACCGGCAATAACAACACTGCGCACCGAGCGCTCCAGTTTGCGCATTTCCGGCATAACACCATGAAGGTCTTTAGCGCCCGCCACGAAGAACACTTCGTCGTCTTCTTGAATTAGGGTATCGCCTTCGGGAGGAATGCTTAAGCTGTCGCGATAAATGGCAGCCACGCGGGCTTCCACAGTGGGCAGGTGATTCTGGAGTTCGCGCAGCTCTTCACCCACCAGACGCCCGTCACGGCGGGCTTTTACGCCTGCCATCTGGACTTTGCCACCGGCAAATTCGAGCACTTGAAAGGCGCCCGGAAAAAGAATGAGCTGCTGAATATGCTCAGTGACGAGCTGCTCCGGGCTGATCCACACGTCGACGGGCATCGCGTTCTGATGGAACAGGTTGGGTGCGTTGCTGTATTCCGCCGCGCGGATCCGGGCAATTTTAGTTTTGGTACCAAACATCGTGAAAGCAATCTGGCAGGCGATCATGTTCACTTCATCGCTGCGGGTGAGCGCAATGATCATGTCTGCATCGGCAACGCCGGCACGTTGCAGGGTTGATGGGTAAGCCGCATGACCAATAACCGTGCGTACATCGAGACGATCAGACAGGCTTTTTAGCGCGGCTGGGTCTTTATCGACAATAGTGACTTCGTTCGCTTCTTCGCGAGCGAGTTGGTAGGCAGCGGTTGAGCCGACCTGCCCGGCTCCGAGGATGAGTATTTTCATGAGTTAATAACAACTGTGAACCTGAGTAAGCGCTGCGGGCACGGAATGCCTGACGCTAAAACCTGTGCTCACGGAATCCTGCGTTAACACCAGCTTTTGATTCTACAACAGTTAGTGCTACAGGAGTTCAAGCTTCGCATAAGACATAACCAGCCACTTCATGCCTTCGTATTCGAAACTCACCTGCACCCGCGCATGCGGACCCGTGCCCTCGTAATTCATGATCACGCCTTCGCCGAACTTGGCGTGGCTGACTCTCTGGCCCAGGTTTATCGGCGCATCGGAGCGGGTGGCTGCACCGGGACGGCGGACCGGCTGCCTTTTGCCGCTATTGAAAGCGGGCGCAGACACCGCAATTTTCGGACGAATGTCTTCGACAAGCTCTACCGGTATCTCGTTAATGAAGCGTGATGCCTGAGCATAGGTTTCAGAGC
>Ga0315331_10000775_pt1 | contig 22835 bp, 13 predicted proteins | sample M160m34915metaG_FD_203456 | JGI IMG/M metagenome (GOLD analysis project Ga0315331, IMG submission 203456) | Ammonia-oxidizing marine archaeal communities from Monterey Bay, California, United States - M1 60m 34915 | ecosystem: Environmental > Aquatic > Marine > Intertidal zone | place: USA...
GCCAGGGCCCCGCTTTGGCGACGGTCTGCGCTCGGCTGGCCGAGGCCATGCCGCAGGTGCCGACGGTCTTGCTCCACAGCATCCAAACAGAGCGCTCACTCGACTCAGAGTTCGAGTCTGTCTTCGTTGCCCTACCGGCCTGTGTCGATTCCCACGGCCTCGCGGCGCGGCTCCCGCGCATCGTGGCACGCTGGGAGGAAGTCCAACGACTCGCCTCTCGAGACCGAACGCTCGAGCGGCTGGAGACGACGACCGGCCTCATCTACTTCGATTTCCGCTCCGATGACGGCACGTTCTCGACGTCAGTGCAGCTCCAGCATATGATCGGCCATGCACCCGAGAATGCTCGGATGTCGCCCAGTCCGCTCCTCGAGCGCATCCACACCGACGACAGGGCGCTCTTCGCCGGCACGCTTTTCGAGGCGGCTCGGAGCGGAGCCCCTTTTGGAATGCGCGTTCGGTTGAACGACGTCACGGGGCGCCTGTGTCATCTGCACGTCCGCGGACGGTCCTTCGACGCGGAGGTGCGGGGCGAGATGCCTCTGGTCTTCGCGGCCTGCGAGGACATCACCGAGCACACGCAGCGCCTCGCCGAAGCCGAGGCCCGATCCCTCGTGGACGAACTCACTGGGCTGGGCAACCGAAGACACTTCGATGATGGTCTGGCCACGGTCCTGGCCCGAGCAAAGCGAAAGCGAGAGCAAATGGCGCTGCTCTACGTGGACCTGGATCGCTTCAAACACATCAACGACACCCTAGGACACGATGCGGGTGACCAGTTGCTCCGCATCATTTCCGCCCGGCTCTCCGAGGTGGTCCGGGCCCAGGACCTCGTCTGCGGCGCACCCGACGCCGCAGGCACGCCCGAGGCACGCCTGTCCCGGCTAGGAGGCGATGAGTTCACCATCCTGCTCTCTGGAATCCATGGCCCCCCCGATGCAGAGCAAGTCGCCAAACGTCTGCTGGCCTCACTCAAAAGTCCCGTCGTATTAGCAGGACAGATGCTCACTCCCTCCGCGAGCATCGGCATCGCGATGTATCCCGCGGACGGAGAACGCAATGGCGACCTCCGGCGGCGGGCGGACGCGGCGCTCTACGCAGCGAAGGGGGCGGGGGGTGGTTTTCGGCTTTTCACTAAGTCAATGGAGGACGGTGCGCTTCGCCGTCTCGCTCTAGAGCATGAGCTCCGCGGCGCACTCGAGCGCAACGAACTCGAGATCCATTACCAACCCCGTGTCGACTATCGGACGCTGCATACCACCGGCGCCGAAGCGCTCCTACGATGGACCTCGCCTACGTTGGGCCGAGTGAGTCCCACGGAGATCTTTCGGATCGCAGAGGACATCGGCGTGATCGCGAGCCTCGGCCGTTGGGTCCTCAATCAGGCCTGCCTCGACGCCAGCGATTGGCCCTCGTCCCGCGACGAGCCGGTCCGTCTGTCGGTCAACGTCTCTGCGTTGCAATTCGACCACGATGATGTCTTCTCGACGGTCGTCGATGCTCTCAAGAACTCCGGCGTCTCCCCCGATCTGCTCGACCTCGAGATCACGGAGGACCTGCTGCTGCGCGAAGATGCCACAATCGCGCGCTCGCTCGAAGAGCTGCGTCGAATGGGCGTCCGAGTCGTGCTGGACGATTTTGGGAAGGGGTATTCTGCTCTCGCGGTGCTGATGGACCAGCCGATCGACGTGCTCAAGCTCGACCGCCGACTCATCGAGACCGTGGCACCCGACGGCTCAGGGAGTCATCTGCTCGCGAACGTGATTCGCATGGCGCAGGACCTGCATCTGCACCCGATCGCAGAGGGCGTCTCCCACGGCGACCAGGCTGAGTTCCTGAGTGCAAAGGGATGCCACGAAATGCAGGGCTTCTACTTCTCGGCCGCCATCCCCGCCGATCGTTTCCGCGAGAAGCTCGAGATCGAGTGAGCGCGGCGCGGCCGTCAGCGCCGGGCGGGTAAATAAGCCATCGGATCCTGCGGCGCCTCGGAGCGCCGGATCTCGAAATGAACGTGGGGCCCGGTCGACCGGCCGGTCGAGCCGACCTCCGCAATCTTTTGCCCCCGCTCCACGAACGCGCCCTTGCGCGCGAGGAGGCGGCTCGCATGAGCATAGATCGACCGGTAGCGCCCGGCGTGCTTCACGATCACGACCTTCCCATAGCCCCGCATCCGACCGCTAAAAATGACTCGCCCCGCCTCGGAGGCGAAGATCGGCGTGCCCTTCGCCGCCGCAATGTCGATGCCCTCGTGCGGCCGCCCGCGTCGTGACCCGAAGCGAGAGCTCAGGCGGCCTTGAGCGGGCCAAACGAAATCCAGCGAGGACTGCGCCTTCGCCGCTGCGCGCGCCAGACGACGAGCGGCTTGCTTGTCCACGGGCCCATCTTCCTCGAAGGGAGCACCCGATTCTTTCGCGCCCCCCCCGTCGAGCCGCTTTCGCGCCCCAGGGATGAAGAGCCTCTGGCCGATGCGTAGCGTCGTGACGTCCCGAATCCCGTTGGCCTGAGCGATCTCCCCCGCCGGCACGCCGTAACGCAGGCCAATCCGGTAGAGGTTTTCGCCGTGCACGACGGAGTGAATGACGCCCGGACCGCCGGGGCGACGACCGGCACAGCCGGCGGCCCCAACCCCGAGTGCCACCACCAATGCGAAGATCGCTGTCCGGCGAACGACTCGGCGTGCGCTCCCGACCTGCCAGCGACCCTTCACGACTCCAGCCAACGAGATCGACCCGTTCTGGGGTCAGGGACTCACGAGCATCGGTCGACCGGGGCGCGTCGGCGGCATGCCGGCCCACTGCGACGGAATGCTCATCTGGCCGTCGAGCCCCACCGCGGCAACCGCGAGGCGGTCTTGAGGCTCGAAGCTGATCGTGGCCGAGTAGACGCTGCTTTCGCCGAAGGGCTCCGGCTCTGGGAGCCCCACGTCGACCTGACGGGCCCCGGCGAGATCCCCGTCTTCGCTCGCGATCAGAATCACGAAGCGACTCACGGTCTCGGGCGCCGGGTGGGCCCAGGTGATCTGGTGCATGTTCTCCTGCGCCTGTGCCCCCCCCGCAGCAAAGGCCACCGCAAGAACGAGCAAAGTGCAAGACTGAACCACCGCAGAGCTGGCTGCCTTTCCAGCTCCGCCAAGTTGATGGCAGACGTTCATGATTCCCCCCCGAGATCGCCTGAGCAGCCCCGGACGATCCCGCGAGAGCATACCTCTTCCAGTTCAGAAGAGCCGGAGACAATGGTGGCCGTGCCAGGTTCGGGCCATTCCGAAAACTCGGCCTCGCCCAGTGGCGAGAAGGCCCGAAATTCGGCCAGGGCATGGGAGGCTCGGACCTCTCCGATCGCATTCACGTATCCGCGTATCGGGTCGTACCGGATCGCTGGAACGGCGCTGCACGCTCGATGTCCCGGGATAGGCGAGCAGAAACGGTGGGTCTGCAGCCCAAAGACCCCTCCTCCCGGTAGGAATCCGCCGGTCTGCTTCGTGGACATCGTGACCCGAATATCGACCCGGGCGGAGGATTTGAAGGGCCCGAGCCGCAGGCTCTCTCGCACACGACCTGTCAGACTCGCTGCCGTCACGTGCCCCGTCTCGCGATCTAGAATCCAGACGAATTCGCTGAAGCTGCCCCGAACGGCGTCGGTCCCCGTCGATCGGAGCTGAGCTTCGATGACCTCGGCGGGGACCCGGATCTGAACCTCTCGAGAAGACAGGCCCGCTACGAGGTAGGCCGGGCGCGGGACACTCCAGCGGCGATCGAGACTGCCGGGCTCATCCTTGGGCGAGACCTCGAAGCGCACCTGGATCCAGCGGGCGGTCGCATCGCTCACGTCGAGGGGGTCCGCACTCGCCGAGACCGCGAACACGACCCCCAGCGAGAGCCCGACCCAAACCACCCACACGAAGCACCTGACCACGAAGTTGCCTCCGGCGCCGAAATTCCCTCCAAATCAAGATGCAATCTGTGGACCAGCCATTCTTGCGTGAACGAGTCGTGAGACCCTCCTGAGGTCGTTCATTCCAGCCGCACGGAGGCGAACCTCGCATCATGGGTAATTTCGAGGGCGAACCTGCATCATGACTGCCACCCCGAGGCGCCGGTCGGGCCGTCCGGCTATCCTCGCGCGCCCACCCCTGTCCCACACCGAGAGGATTCCGTCATGACCCGTGCCTACGCCATCACCGCCGATGCCATCGCCTCCGAACGCGCCCGAGTCGACGACGACCTCTCGAAGATCGATATTACGAATATCGTCGCGATGGACGAGGTCACGCTGCCCGAGGTCGGGGCCCGAGACGTGCGCTTCCGGACCCTCGCCGTCTCGGCGGAGCACAACCTCACCCACGCCGCGACCGCGGATACGGTGAACATCACGGACCTCCGCGGCGGCAAGATCTTTCCCGGCAATTCGGCCGTCGGAGAGGTCATTGAGGTCGGCCCTGAGGTCACGCGCTTTCAGCCTGGCGACATCGTCCTCACCCACTGCAATGGCGAACCCGACGACTACGGGTACCCCCTCCGCATCTGGGCCTACGATCAGCCGGAATCGATCGGCTGGTACGCCGAGGAGTGCGTCGTAGGCGACTGGCAGCTCGTCCGTGCGCCCCTCGACTGCGGACTGAACCTTTGGGAGATCGCTGCCCTCCCCCTCCGAGCGCCCACCGCCTATCACATGTGGCGACGTGCCGAAGGCATCCTGCGGGTCAAGATCAGCAACGAACAGCTCCCGACGCTGAACGTACTGGCCTTTGGCGGGGGCGTCTCAGAGCTCTTCCTCATGTTGGCGAAACACCGCGGCCACAATGCGTTCTTCTGCTCCGGGTCGCCCGAACGTCGCGCTGCGCTCGCCGATCAAGGCATCGCCTCGATCGATCAGAAAGCCTTCAACCGCTTCGCGAGCCGCGCGGACATCAAAGCCTTCGGCAAGGAGGTCAAGAAGCTCACGAACGGAACAGGCATGCATATCGTATGCGACCTACTGCGCGGTCCCTGCTTCGATGCGGGGATCAGCGCGGCCGCCCGCCAGGGCGTGAACGTCTCTGCCGGCTGGCAGCTCGGCACCCAGGTCACCTACAACTCCGCCGGCGCGTCGACGAAGCAGATCACCCTCGACCACACCCACTACGAGACACCCACCGGCGTCGGTGCCGCAACGGATCTCTACGGCAAGGTCTTCAAGCCCACTATCCATAGCGAGATCTACGCCTTCGAAGACCTCCCGCGCGCGATCGACGAGATGGACAAAGCCGTACAGACCGGGATTCCGATCATCCGAGTCGCAGACGCGATGCCCGCGGCGCTCGAAGGGCTGATCCCCTGAGCCTGGAAGAGTTTTCGATCAGGCGTGAGAAGAGCACCCCGCCTGCTCGATTCGCTCCTCAGCGGCGCTTCGCCGCGAGTTCGAGATCCGCCCGCATCATCACCTCCGCGAGCGAGGCAAAGCTGATTTTGGGTTCCCAGCCCAGAGTCGTCTTGGCTTTGGTCGGGTCGCCCAACAGGAGGTCGACCTCGGCAGGTCGGTAGAAACGAGGGTCCACGTCGACGACGATCTTTCCCGTCGCGCGGTCACGCCCGACCTCGTCGACACCCTCCCCCGACCAGTCGATCTCGATGTCGGCGGCCGCGCCTGCCGCCTCGACGAATTCTCTTACTGAATGGGTCTCACCCGTCGCGATCACGTAATCGTCGGGCTCATCCTGCTGCACGATTCGCCACATCGCCTCGACATAATCTTTGGCGTGTCCCCAATCGCGTTTCGCGTCCATATTGCCGAGCGAGAGCCGATCCTGAAGCCCCAGCTTCACGTGAGCGAGCCCGAGCGTGATTTTGCGCGTCACGAAATTTTCTCCACGGCGCTCGGATTCGTGGTTGAAGAGGATCCCGTTGCTCGCATGCATGCCGTAGGACTCGCGATAATTGCGCACAATCCAATAGCCGTAGAGCTTCGCGACCCCGTACGGCGAACGTGGATGGAAGGGCGTCGTCTCCGACTGAGGCGTCTCGACGACCTGGCCGTAGAGCTCCGACGTCGAGGCTTGGTAGAACCGCGCTCCAAGGTCGTTCACCCGAACGCCCTCGAGAAGACGAAGGACTCCCGTCGCGTCTACGTCGGCCGTGTATTCGGGCTGCTGAAAGGAGACCGCGACGTGGGACTGGGCCGCGAGGTTGTAGATCTCGTCGGGTTGGGTCTCGGCGAGGATTCGATTCAGGCTGCTCGAATCCCCCAGATCTCCGTAATGCAACTCATAGACCGCACCCGCTGCGCGTGCTTCGCTGCGCGCGCGCTCGATCCGTTCCCGATTGAACTGGGAGGTTCGCCGGGCGATCCCGTGCACGGCGTAGCCCTTCTCCAGTAGAAGTTCTGCCAGGTAGGACCCGTCCTGACCCGTGATCCCCGTGATGACGGCGCTGCGTCCACTCATCGTATTTCGCGTCTCCCCTTCGCGACTCGCTGCCACATGGCCGACACCCCCAAGGCCCCCGGCCGCGCAACCCTAGCAGAAGCATTGAAAGCTTGACCGTGTACATGCTCCACCGCGCGGGGCGTACTCGCGCAACGGATCGCAATCCATGCGACCGCGCCGCGTATCCCCTCACCCGGCTTCGAGGACGACCGCTCGGTCGACCGCCTCACTCTGCCTCTACGGCGACCACCCGGTCCACCGCCTCACTCTGCTTCTACGGCGACCGCCGACACGATCCAACCCGACCGGCAGGCCACGCGCCCAGTCACCTTTGCGAGTCCAGTCCCTTCCGGTAGTTCCGCGAGATAGGAGCCCGCTTCGAGATCGATCGAAACGCCGACGTCCTGGAAGCTCCAGAAGGTCCGTGTCCGCGGATAGAAGGCCTTGTACACAGCCTCCTTGACGCTGAAGACGATCCGGCACCGGCGCCCTCGATCGGCCTCTCCCGCCGAAGCCACCCAGTCGTGTTCAGGCCCCCGGCACACCACCCGTTCGATATCGCTGTCGGTGCTCTTGTCGGGCTCGAGATCGATCCCAACGCCTCGAAATTCTGTGGCGCGACCGACCGCCACGACACAGAAGGCTTTCGAGTGCGTGATGGACCCGACGACCTGGGCGGGCCAGCCGGGAGTCCGATCCTCTTCCCGCAATAACTCGAAGTCGGGGTACCCGAGGCCGTCGAGCAGCCCACGCGCCAGAACTCGGCCCGTTGCGAACTCTTGCCGGCGCGATTCGACGGCGCGCTCGATGAACGGACGCTCGCCAGGGAGCAGCGCGGAGACACAATCATACACGGGGGACGCCGCCACTCGAACCGCGGACGGCAACAGACCTTCGAAGAGGTTTTCCACAGCGACGGACTCTAGTCGATCCGACCCGACCCTCGGAATCAGCGGATCGCGGCGTGCGGACAGACCGGCTGTTGCGCCGAGAGGACGGCGGAGAGGGCGCATCGTCCCACGGGGATCCCGCGTTCCCCTGCTATTCTCCGCCCCGGAAATAGTTTTGCCGGTCCCGCCAGCGACGTATCCAGCACGTTCGAGACGCGGAGGCCGACCTGGAAACGGGTGGCCAACGACGCCCCTGTGACACGAGTCACGTGGCCAAGCCGTGAAACTTCCGAAACTTCTGCAGACTGGCCAGGCGGCCAAGGCTGTCTGCCCCGCCGTCGTCCCGCTTGCATGAAGAGGTTCTGACTTATGTTGCTTCGATCCCGAGAGATCGCGCGAATCTGCGCACTGACGCTGTATGTGTTTTCCGCGCTCACGGCAGTGGCGGGTCTCTCCCAGGCACGTGAGGAGGGACTCCGCTGGAGCCACCCCCGCTTGGACGTACAGCGCTTCGAAGCGCAGATCCAACCCCTCTCCGGCGGGGCACCCCAGCTCGTTTCGATGGGCTTGCCCACGCCAGACGCTCAGGGCATCTACCGCCAAGATCTTGAGGTCGGGGACGGAGACGTCGAGGTCTCGCTTCGGGCCGAGGGGCCCGGTGGCGTGTTGTCCGATTGGACGGCCGCCCAACTCCGGCTCGACGACGCGCCGCCGCCGGACCCCACGGTCGAGCCTGGCGCCGGCATAGAGATCCCGCCCACCGCGGGCGCGGCCACGCGTCTCGACTTTGCTGACAATCCTCCCGGCCCCGTCGTTTCGGGCTGGGTCGACACCACGAACAACTTCAGCCTCTCGGTCGATGACACCCTCTTCGACGTCGTCTCCGTCGGTGGAAACCCGATGCTCCATACCGCATCGACCGCGTCCGACGTCCACTCGCACGCGGCCGGCGCAAATCAGATTCGCTCGAATTTCGAGATCAGGGGGCGCCTCGCAATGGATCACCCCGATGCATCGATCGGCGTGACCACCTACAGCGGCTATCCGGCTGAAGACGTCTATTACCGAATCGGTCGGGAGAGCGGCGGCGCCTTTCGCTTCACCGGAAGGCCCGGCCTCAACTGCAGTTCGGAGGACTCCGATGTCATCCCCGTAGCGGGCGAGTGGATCCGCTTCAAGATCGACGTGATCGACGAGGTGGACCAGAATCGTATTCGGGCCAAGCTCTGGAGCGAGTCCGAGTCGGAGCCGAGCGAGCCTCAGATCGAATGTGTCGACGCCCGCAGCGACCGGCCGAGCCAGGGCACCTTCGGGGTCTGGTCTGGCGGACCGGGAAACAAATACTGGGACGACTTCGAGGCCTTCCAGGGCGAATCGCCCGGCGGAGGGGGGGGCACCGCTCCTCCGCTCCCCCCCGTTCTGCTTCAGATCATTCCCGTAACGCCCTAGACGGATTATCCTCTGGTTTCGGGCGGAGGACGAATCTTTGACGGTTGAGCGGCGACCGTTCGATGTTCCGGCTGGATCGAACGAGACGCAGACCAGCGAATTGACTCGCCGACGGTTTCTCGTCGCGGGCGGGAGCACGCTCGGATCGGCGCTCGTCGCGCCCGCGATCACGGCGCGGGCCTCCGGAGCCGAGACGAGCGCGATTCGCCGGCGGGTCACACTCGGTCGCACCGAGATCGAGGTTCCCGACATCAGCTTCGGTACGTTCAGCCTCGAGGACAACGAGGAACTCGTTCAATACGCTCTCGACCGCGGTGTGACCCATTTCGACACGGCCGAAAGTTATACCGACGGCCGCGCCGAAGCCGTCCTCGGCAGGGCTCTCCGCGGGCGGCGACAGGAAGTCACGATCACTTCGAAATTTACGGCCGGTCCAGAGGACCCTGCCGAGCATCAGATGAAAGTCCTCGAAGAGAGCCTCCGCAAACTCGGAACCGACTACATCGACATCTACCTGAACCACGCCGTGAATGACGTGCGACGCCTCGGGGAAGAGTGGCAACGCTTCGCGACCCTCGCCAAAGAGCAAGGCAAGATTCGCGCAATCGGCCTGTCGGGGCACGGCCCCCGTTTGTCGCAATGCATGGAGCATGCGCTCGACCAGAACCTCGTGGATGTGATCCTCGTCGCGTATAACTTCGCCCAACAGCCCAGCTTCAAAGAAAATCTCAAAAGCTACTTGAGCGATTGGATGCCCGACCTCGACATTGTTGTCAGCCAGGCGAGATTGCCCGAATTGTTGAAGCGAGCACACGATCAGGGCGTCGGCGTGATGGTCATGAAGACACTCAAAGGCGCCCGGCTCAACGACATGCGCCGCTTCGAGTCACCGGGGCGAACCTTCGCGCAGGCCGCGTTCCGCTGGGTCCTCTCGGACCCCTCGGTCGATGGCCTGGTCGTGTCCATGACGAGCCAGGCCCAGATCGACGAGTACCTGGAGGCCTCCGGCGCGGAGACGCCCGATCGTGAAGATCTGGCGCTGCTCGCCCGCTACCTGGCGCGCAACGCGAACACGAGTTGCGTGATCGGCTGCGGAGACTGTTTGGACGCCTGCCCCGCCGGCGTCTCGATCCCGGATCTCATGCGCCTACGTATGTACGACGTCGACTATGGGCTGCCGAAGATCGCCGCCCGTGAGTATGCGAGGCTCGAAGCGGACGCGAACCCGTGTCTGGCATGCAGCGGCACTCCCTGCGAGGGGGCGTGCCCCGCTGGCCTGGACATCGCGCGACTCACCCGCGAGACCCACCGGCGCCTGATTGGCCAGTCATGACGCCCCGAGTCTGAGCGCTGCGCTCCCGCCCTGCCGCCCACCCGCGCCAGAGGACTACCCGGAGCGGGCCAGATTTCGTGCATCATGCGCTCGATCAAGAGGTCCATCGACTCGAGGCGCTGGCGCTCGGCCCCGACCTCCCCTCCCCGCACCGGGGTACTGAGCCGAATCAGCGCGCCGTCGCCCTCGTCTCGTGTCAAGCGCCCCCAGAAATGTTGCAGCCGCAGCTGCGCCGTCGACGTCAGTCCCGTCGCGCGGGCGGTGCGATACCAGAAATGCACCAAGCGCTGTTCACCCTCCTTCTCGACAAGCAGTTCACGGACATCGAAGCCATCACGTCCCCCAATGCGGCGGATAAGAGACTGTCGGATGACCCACCCCTGCGCCGGATAGCAGACCTCTGGCGTGTGTTCTGGCGTGCCTCCACTCTGTGACCCGTAGTAGCCGAGGTAGACGAAAGTCACCAGACGTTGACGATGCTGATAGGTGCGTTGAATGTGATAATCCGCGCCGAGCATGTCGGTCACCTCGCTGTCCATTGCGACATCGACCGACCGCCATCCATTCAGTTCTTTCGGGAGTGCATCCAAGCTCGACGCATCCGTCCCTACGGCGGGCCTCAACATCAGCCACCAGGAGAGACCGCCTGCCAGCAAGAGCGACAGGACCAATCCAATCTCTTGCGCTCGACTCAACGCGACACCTCCGCGCCTCGATCCAGTCGACGCCATGGGCCGAGCGAGGCTGCCAGCCCCACGAGCACGACGATCACCCAGCCGCCTTCATCGAGGATCTCCCGCGCCGTCACTGGAGAGCCCGAGCGGGCCGCGCCTGCCACGAGGAGAATCTGAACCAAAAGCCCCGCAAGCCCCCAAAACAGGGCCGTGGTGATCGCCTCGGAAAATCGGCTGGACGGGTTGGCCACGGCACGAAACCATCCAATCCCCGCGAGTGCCGCGCACAGGGACAAACCGCTATCTGCCGGCCCCAGAGTCAGCGACTGCTGCCCCAGGGCGAGAAGGGTCGTCCTGCCATCAGCCACGACGTCGGCCCCGCCGAGTGCCGCCCCCACACTCCCGACGCCTCTCACGAGCACCGGGTCACCCATTAGCAAGATCGTGCTCGGAATCGGCACGAGCCACACCAGCAACATCGCCTCCGACCCGCGCAAGACTCCCGTGGCCCAGGCACTCACCACGGCAGCACCGACAAGGCCCAGACGGGCGAAGCGGATCTCGACTCCCTCGATCGCGATGAACTGAATCAGAACCGCGGCGCCCAGGCTCAGCCATGCGAGCCGTACACTCGGCGCCGCATGCCGATCCCTTCTCCGAAGCCCGACGACGATCCAGACCAACCAGGGAAAAACGATGACAGTACGCGCCCAGGGGTATTGATAGACGTGTCGAAACAAGTCCACGATCACGGGCGAAAAAGCGAGGACGAGAGCCACCCCGATGCTGCCATACGCCGCGCGCCCGCGTTGCGCGGAACTCGTGGGAGCACACACGATCGTTCAACCCAGCTTCGAGATCGACCCGAGGACCGGGAACTGGTACCGATCCTCGATCTCCGCTTCGGTCACAATCACCCCATCGACCACCTCCAGCAAGACCGCCAGCCCCATTGCACCGAGGATGGTCCCGACCACTAAGACGATGACGATCTTCAGCGAAGACGAGATCGGCTCCGCAGGGGGCACCGCTTCGTCGAGCACATTCGCGCGCTCCCCCTGTTGAGCCGACTCCACGGCTTCGGAGAGCTCGGCCTGAGCCACTTTCCGCTGCAGATCTTGATGGCCCTCCCTCAGGATCACCGCCCGCTGCTCCAGCGCGGCGAGCTCTTCTTCTCGCTCGGGTACGAGCGCGACCCGTCGGTCGAGGCTGTCGTACGCAACCACGGTCTCCTGAAGTTGTTTTCGGAGCTCGCGTAGTTCCAGCTGTGCGGCACCCGCGGCCGGAGAAAGCCCAAGGTCGTCAGCCAGGCCCTCCTCCGCACGGGACTCGAAGGAGGCAATCTGGTTCTGAAGCGACACGATATTAGGGTGATCGTCCGTAAAGAGCGTACGCTGTTCTCGGAGACGGGACTGAAGCGCACGCAACATGGCTTCGGGCGAATCCGGCTCGACGTCCGAGCCCGTCGCCGCGAGGGTCGCGAGACGGCTTTCCGCGCTGGCGATTTGGAGCGCCAAGGATTGCCTTTGACTCTGCAGGCGGTCCAGGCGACCCAGGCTCGTCCCCAGTTCGCTCGGGAGCGACCCGCGATAGGCCTGTTTGAACTCCCGGATGGCTCGTTCCTGGGCCATCAGGTCATCCGTCGTACGGCCGAGCTCACGCCGGAGGAACTCCGTCGTGACACGCGCCTGGCGGCTACGCATCCGCAGGTGAATGTCCGTGAAGCTCGATGCGATGTCGTTCGCGACCTCCGCTGCCTTGACGGGATCGCCGTGCGAAAAGAGGATCTCGAAGACGGTCGCGCTGCTGTTGCGGCGTTGATTTTCGGGATTCGAACGATCCGCCGCAATCGCGATGGCCGACCGGGTGATCGAAACCTTCTCCTCCATCGCGAGCTCTACGCTCGCGCCGTCCGGCTGCGAGAAAAGGTCGTACCGAACCACGATGTCTACCAGATTCCGCCTCGACAGGAGTTCGCCCAGAATGGCGCTCACCTTCTCGAGTTGGTCGGTCTCGATCGTGCTGCGTACGAAGTCCTCGGAAATGCGTTGACTCGCGACGAGGATCGTCGCTCTCGCCTGATAAGAAGGCTCCCAGGTCTTCAAATACACCGCGCATAGCGCGGAGCCGGCGAGGATCACCGCGAGCATCCACGGCCATCTTCGTCGAATGACCCCGATGGGATCGAAAGCGAAGCCGGGCAAGCCCTGCCCTGGATCTTCTCGCCCCTCGTCTTCTTTCGTCGGGGGATACACGCTCAGCCTCCCCCTTCGGAGGGCGATCGCACCCCGTCATCGGGAGAGCCTTCCGTTTTCGAGCCTTTGCTCTGATCGACCTCGCCTCGATAGGCGTAGTACGTGTATCGGTCGCGCGAGGACAACGACCTGCTCTCGTTCAGAAAAGTTCCGATCATGGCCGGCCGGGGCATCAACTCCGCCATTTCCGTAAAGTCGGCGTGCCGAGTCCGACCGCTGGCCACGACCGCCAGACAGCCTCCTACATGCTGAATCAGTAGGGGGGCGTCGGGCACGGGACAGACCGGCGGTCCGTCGCAGACCAGGTAGTCGTAACGGCGATGCAATTCTTCGAAAAACTCCCGTGCTCCGCTCCCCAGCAGGCCATGCGGGTCGGGGACGGGTCCGTCGTTCGGGATGAAATCGAGACCCTCGAAGTCGGTCCGGACACGGACCTCATCGAGGGACGCCTCGCGACGCAGGACATCTTCGATCCCGCATTCAGGCCGATAGCCCAAAACCTCCGCGATCCGGCCTCGCCGAAAATCAAGGTCAACCAGCGCGATTTTGAACTCGGGAGCGATCGAGGCCAAGGCAAGCGCCAGATTGACGGAGACCGTGGTCTTCCCTTCTCCCGCCACCGCACTCGTGATCAGAACGGAGGGCTTCGGCCGATCGTCGAGCGTCGCGCGAAGTCGCACTGCGCAGTGACGAAATCGACTTGCAGCCGAGCCATCCGGTTCCAGCACGCAGGTCAGGGCAGCCGATCCCCCGTCCGGGTCGCGCGGGATCTTACACCGCGCGTCGGAACCCTCCGATTCAGTCGGCTGCTCGGGGCCACGCCCTGCTCGAGAATCTGGGCCCGTTTCCCGCAGCCCTCGCCCACCCGGTTCGGCTCCGCCGGCATCGAATTCGCCGCGCCGGGGGCCTGGCGTCGTTGGAGAAGCGCGCTCCTGAGGCGACGGGGGTTCCTCTCTGGACCTCGATAGCGCGTCTGCGATCTCGCCCATCGTTGGGCCCCCCATTCATCAGAGTCGAACACTAGCGCTCGATGGGCCCCGTGGGAAACGAGCCTCTCGACCTTCGGCCGTGAGTACACCTCAAAGCCCCCAAAGTGACTCTCGAAAGAGTGTCCGCCCACAACCTACAGGCAAACCCGAGGTGGATTGCACGCCGCCGACGCCCTGCGCTCACGTCGCTCGTTTTAGAGAGACTCGAACCGCTCTCGCACGCGTGCCGCCATTACCCTGACGTTCGGCTCGAGAACCATGCTGTCGTGGTCTCCGGGCATTTCGACGACCTCGATCGAGTCCACCCACTGCCCCCACCCGTTGTCCTCGAAGACCCAGCGACGTTCTTCGTTCAGGACCCGCCCCGGACCGAGTATGTAGCGGCTGTCCAGCGCCGGTCGGAAAAGCTGTACGTGACCCGGATAGGGCCGCATTTCGTAGCGCGGGAGCGCCGCACGGAACGCGCGCTCGATCGCAGTGTTGTGGAACTCCTCTTCGGGCTCCCGATCCGGCTCCCCCGAAGAAAAACGGGCCGTCCACCGCTCCCTCTCCCATCGCGCCCGCCTGCGAGCCCACTCCGCCAGGTACCCGAGCCCGCGGCGCTGCAGCCTGATCGCCTGTACCCGCATTCGGTCCACCAGAGAAACCGCTGGCTCTTCAGGCAGCAGAGAGTCCAGCAAAAGCAACATCGAAACCTCTTCCCCTGCGTCGACGAGTTGATGGGCCATCTCGAAGGCTGTGATCCCTCCCCCTGAAAATCCGCCGATCGTGTAGGGGCCCTCTGGCTGGACCTGGCGGATCTCGTCGAGATAGGCCGACGCCATCTCCTCGAAGGTTTCGTGGGGGGGCTCCCCTCCGTAGAGTCCCCGTGCCTGGAGCCCGTAGAAGGGGCGATCCGTCCCCACCAGGGCGGCCAGATGGCGTAGGTTGAGCACGTTGCCAAACATCCCGGCGACCAGGAAGAACGGGGAGAGTCCCTCCCCCGCGGTCGAACCCGAATCCATCGCGACCAGGTGCTTGAAGCGCGTTCGAGGTGCCTTGACCGATTCGTCGTCCACCGTCTCCGATGCGGCATCCCCCATGCCCTCGCCGATCGAATCGCGAATCAACTCTGCGCATCCCTGGATCGTCGGCGCCTCAAAGAGGACCGAAATCGGGAAGTCCACGCGATAGGTCTTCTTGATTTTGCTGAATAAACGTACGGCGATCAGCGAATGACCGCCCAGGTCGAAGAAGCTATCCCGAATGCCGAGCCCCTCGACGCCCAACAGTTCTTCCCAAAGCGCGACCAACGTCTTCTCGACCTCGTCTCGGGGCTCGGCGTACTCGCTGTCCAGATCCGGGCGCTCGAAACGCGTCGCGGGCGGGCCGGCCTCCTCCGTGACCTGGTCCGCCTGTCGGCGCAAGACGTCGAGCGCGATCGAGCTCACGATGACCTGAGACGAGGTCTCTTGCTCGAGCAGCCGAAGCAGCGCATCGGTCCCCTCTTCTGGGAGGATACCGGCTTCGTAGTTGCGCCGGAGTTGTCGCTCGGCCGGCGAAAATTCCCTTTCATCCGATCGAGCGTGCGTGCTTCCGAACTCGACGTCGCTCGTCTTCGGGTCGACCTCGTCCCCGAAGCGGATGGGGCCCTCGACCCGCTTGATCGTAAAATCTTCGGCTTCCAGGATCACACCGCCCTGCGCATCGGTGATCGTGACGTCGAAGGACGCAAAGTTCCGTTTATCCTCGATCCCTTCCCGAAGTCGCACCCAACTATGCAGCTTTCCTTCCAGTGGCCTCTCGACTCTCAGGCGGCCGTAGGAGACGGGGATCCAGAGTGACTCTTCCGGGTCGTATCCTTCGATCAACTCCATCGCATATCCCGTTGCGAGATCGAGGAGCGGCGGATGCAGGGCGAATTCCGTGAGTTCTTCGACGTACTGGTCCTGAAGCTCGAGATGCGCCAAAGCCTCGCCCTCTCCGTAGAGGACCTGCCTCAAAACCCGCCAGCGGGGACCGAAGCGGACGTGGTTGTCCTGGCCCGTACGATGCCCGGCCGGGTTGACCGAAGATCGACTCCGCTGGCAGCGCGCGTCGATCGCCTTCAGGTCCAGACGCGGTGCGGGGGCCTCCTCGCGGCCCAACACAAGGTCGGCCTCGGCCGTCAGAACCCAGGCGGGTCGCCCTTCTACGCGCTCGCGTGTCCGGACCCCGAAACGATACCCACCCGCGGTGGGCTCGAGCTGAACTCGGACCTCGCGAACCTCTCCATCCGGCACATAAAGGGGGCGCAAGAAATAAAGATCAGCGATCTCGAAGCCGCCCGTCGTCCCGTACTCAGAAAGTGCCGCTCGAGCCAACTCCGGGTAGCCCGCCCCCGGAAAGAGGGCCTCGCCCTCGCGGGTACGGTGCTCGTCGAGGATCCAGTCGCGCTGTGGCGAGAAGCTCTTGTAAAAGCCGGTTCGATCGTGCCCGTCACGCGCCCGAGAATCCAGGAGCGGGTGCGACGAGGGGACCGTGCGCTCCGCCTCGCTCTCCGCTCCATCCCCCGCGAGATTCTTCGCGGCCAGGCCCACTTCATTCCAGATACCCCAATTGATCGCGAGCGTCCGCACAGGGCCGTCTCTGCGGCTCTGGGCAAAGGCATCCAGAAAGGCGTTGGCGGCCACGTAGTCGACCTGACCCGCTGGAGCGATGATCGAACTGGTCGAGGAATAGAGAACGAACAGGCTCGCCCCGGACTCCTCGAGCAGCGCGTCGAGTACCTGCGTGCCATGAATCTTCGGCCCGAAGACCTGCTCGATATCCGCGTCGACCTTGAGCTGGATCAGCTCGTCCGACACGGTGCCCGCGGCGTGGAAGATCCCGTCGATCGAACCGAATCGCGAGCGGATGCCGCTGATCGCGGCGCGCATCTCGTCGAGGTGAGTCACGTCGGCGGCGCATGCCTCGACCTCTGCCCCAGCCTCCTCCATGGCCAGGATTCGACGGATGACATGTGCTTGTCGTTCGTCCTGCGCGCCCTGAACTCCCTTCGCGATCTCGGCCCACGTCTCTCGACCGGGTAAACCAGAACGCCCGAGGAGTACCAATCGAGCACGCGGGATCTCTCGAGCGAGACGATCCGCGAGGCTCAACCCCAGCCCCCCGAGACCGCCCGTCACGAGAAAGACGCCGCCCTCGGGCAGCTCTTCGCTGCGGCTCCTGTGCTCGCGCTCGGAAAGATGACTCGGCTCGAACCGCCTCACGAATCGGTCGGCCCCGCGCAGGGCCACCAGGCTCGATTCATGCGGCGCAAGGAGCTCCTTCTCCAGGGCATTTGCGAGGTCACCAAAGGGGTCGCTGCCCGCCGCCCCTCCTCGCCCAACGGATTTCAGACGCGAGAACCATCCTCCCTGAGTCCGGGCGGGCAGGACGAGATCGATGCTCTTACACGAGACACCGGGCATTTCGCGAGGCAGCACCATCACGGGTCCGAGCACCGTCGCTTTCTCCGGCTGGAGCGGTGCGTCGTCCTCCGTGACGCCCTGAAGCCCCGTCGAAACCACGGAGATCTGAAGGTCTCCGGGCAGACTCTCGTCCCCCAACGCCTTCGCGAGGAAGTAGAGACTGTAAAATCCGTTCTGAAGATTCTCGTGAAAAAAGCTCGAGCCCGGCCGAAAATGCTCTCCTTGCGTCGTCAACCAGAGATGAACGATGTGCGTAGGGGACCGACCCGCCGAAACGAGATCCTTCACCAACGCCGCATACCCTTCCCGCCCGAGCTCGGCGGCCAGCGTGTACTCCACCTCCGAACGCTTCGCGTAGCGGTCGCCCTCGACGACGCGAATCACCGAATGCCCTTGCGCCAGGAGGCTCTGCTCCAGTCGCCGTCCGACCCCGACCCGATCCATGAAGAGCAACCAGGTCTGGGGATCTCGTCCTCGTGCGGACGTCGGGACCCGGGCAGGGACCCAGACGGGCACATGCGCCCATCGCGAGACGTCTTCAACGCGCTCGACCGACGCGGCCGCAGTCGACGTCGCGACCGACTCGACTCGGTCGACGAAATAGTCCTCGTGGCTCCAGGCGTAGGTCGGCAGCCGCACCCCCTTGGCCTTCGCCGCCTCGTCGATCCGGTCCAGATCGACGTCGATGCCCGACGCCCATAGCCGTCCGATTGCCGTGAGAAAGAAACCCGCGTCGCTCGAGTCATCCGCTTTGTGCCGAATCGAAGGCACGATGTTGACGGGCGGGCCTTGTGCCGGCTGTTGGCGCGCGAAGGAGCACAGGCTCTGTCCCGGCCCCACCTCGAGAAGCACTCGGCCCGGCTCGGCAAGAGCCGTTTCGAGCCCCGCCGAGAACCGAACCTCCCGACGGAGGTGCTCAACCCAATACTCGGGATCCATCGCCTGCTCGTCCGTGAGGAGCTGTCCCGTTCGATTGGAGACGATCGGAATCTGCGGCGCACTGAGATCGAGCCGCGAGACGAAGCGTCTGAACTCGTCCAGGACCGGGTCGAGCAGACGAGAATGTGCAGCGCGGTCGATCGCGACACGCTGGACGTCGACATCGGCCTCTTCGAGCCGCTTCGACAGAGACTCGATCGAGCGAGCAGCGCCCGAAGCGACGCACAAGGACGGACCATTGACGGCGGCCAAATCGCAGTCGTTCCCCAAAAACGGGATCAGCTCGGCCTCGGGCAAGGAGACGGCAAGCATCGCGCCGGTCTCGGTCTCGTCCATGAGTTGCCCACGAACGATGAGCCACTCCAGACAATCCTCGAAGCGAATTATGCCCGCGACGCACGCGGCTGCATTCTCTCCCATGCTGTGGCCGATCAACAGCGCCGGTTCGATGCCCCAGCTCTTCCAGAGCTGTGCCATCGCGTATTCCACGATGAAGATCGCCGGCAACTGCCGGCTGGTCGCATCGAACTCCGTCCCTCGATCGATCGCGTCGCTCGCAAATAATGCAGCCCGAAGATCGGTCTTGGTAGATTGCTCGAACCCAGCCAGACCTCGGTCGACGTGCTCACGAAAGACGGGCTCGCCCTCGTACAGACCCCGCGCCATTGCGGGATAATGGCTTCCTCCCCCCGAAAACATGAAGACCAGGGACGCTCGCTGCTCGGGTGTGCGGTGGGTGAATACGCGACGCGGGTCGAGCCCCTCGAGCAGCCCACGCGCGTGCTCGGCGTCCTCCGCGACGAGGACGCGCCGTTGTTCGAAGGTTTCCCTCCCGTGACGCAGGGTATGGGCAACATCTTTGAGCTCAACCTCGGGATGGGCCTCGAGATATCGGCCCAGACGACGGCAGCCCTCGTCCAGGGAAGCGCCGTTGCGAGCAGCCAGCTGCAACAAGACAGGCCCAGTCGATCCGGAAGGCTCCGAATCCGACGCCGCTCGGTGCTCCTCCAAAATCACGTGCGCGTTCGTCCCGCCCACACCCAGCGAGTTCACCGCCGCGCGTCGTACGACGTCTCCCGCCGGCCACGCGGTCAACTCGTCATTGACAAGGAAGGGGGTCTTCTCGAATCCGATCTCGGGATTCGGCCGCTCGTAGCCGAGTGAAGCTGGAATCGCCTCGTTGCGAAGAGAGAGCGATGCTTTGATCAAACCCACGACGCCCGCCGCGGTGTCGAGGTGACCGATGTTGGTCTTCACCGAACCGATGCGGCAAAACTGATTCTCCTCGGCCGCCTCACTCCCCGAAGAACGAAAAGCCTGCGTCAGCGCGGCGATCTCGATCGGGTCGCCCATATAGGTCCCCGTACCGTGACACTCGATCATACCGATCGTCGCGGGATCGATGTCCGCGACGGTGTAGGCCTCCGTCATCGCGGCCGCCTGGCCATCCACACTCGGTGCGAGGTAGCCGACCTTTTGGCCGCCATCGTTGTTGACCGCGGAGCTCTTGATGACGGCGTAGATCTCGTCCCCATCGCCAATCGCGTCTTCGAGGCGACGGAGCGCCACGACACCGCCCCCGCTGGTCAGCACGGTGCCCTGGGCGCGATGGTCGAAGGCATGGCAATGGCCGTCGGGTGAGAGCACTTCTCCGTCCCGATAGACGTAGCCGACCCGGGTGGGAAACTGGATCGTGATCCCGCCCGACAGGGCGAGATCGCACTCCCCCGAAAGCAGACTCTGGCATGCGTAATGGGTCGCAACGAGCGAGGTCGAGCACGCGGTCTGCACGTTCACGCTCGGGCCCTTCAGATCGAGCAGATAGGACACCCGGGTCGCCAGAAAATCCTTGTCGTTGCCCGTATGCCGCAACAGGAAGAGCCCAACATCCTCGACGAGATCCGGGTTGCTGCAGACGTTGAAATAGAAATAGGAGCCCATTCCGCAGCCCGCAAAGAGGCCAATTTGTCCGTCAAATCGATTCGGGACGTGTCCTGCGTCCTCCAGCGACTCCCAGCACAGCTCCATGAAATGACGGTGCTGGGGATCGAGGATGGCCGCCTCTTTCGGACTGAACCCGAAGAAGCCACGGTCGAAGCGCTTGACGTCCTCCAACGCGCCCCCGCGGCGGACGTAGGCGGGGTTCCGCAGCGCGTCTGGGGATTCTCCCTCCTGCAGCATCTCGCCGTCGGAATAGTCGACGATCGACTCACGCCCATCCAGAAGGTTTCGCCAGAACGCATCAGGCGAATCGGCACCCGGCACTCGCAGGGCCATGCCTACGATCGCAATATCGTTCTCGCCAACGCCCTCGTCACCCATCTCGATCCTCTAGCGCTCCGTTCGTTCCCAACCGCTCAGTTCCTTGGTCCGCCACGCCGCCTGCGCCGCCCGAGCGCCTGTCTTCGCTTCTCGCCCCGGGCCTGGCTCGCCTCGGCCACCTCGCTCGCGCCATCCCCGCTGGCGAGATGTTCTGCGAGCCCTGTCACCGTCGGAAATCGGTAGAGATCCGTCAACGTGATCGGCATCGAAAGGACCGCCCGAAGCTTCCGGTGGGCCTGTACGACCAGGAGAGAGTGCCCGCCCAGGTCGAAAAAGTTGTCGTTGACCCCCACCTTCTCCAGATGAAGGGCCTCACTCCAAACCTCCGAGATCTGGATCTCGAGCTCGTTCTCCGGCGGCCGGTAGTCCGCCTGCGGCTTCCCTTGAACCGCGTGCGGCGCGGGCAACGCCTTGCGATCGACCTTCCCGTTCGGGGTCTGCGGGAAGCGCTCCATCTGCACGAGAGTCGAGGGCACCATGAACTCGGGCAGGGTCTCGCGCAGCGCCTCCCGGAGTACGGCCTCGTCGAGTGGCTCGCGACTCCCTTGGACCGAACGGACGTAGCCGACGAGCCTCACGTCTCCCGGAACGTCTTCCCGTGCAATGACCACCCCCTCCCGCACGTCGGGGTGCGACGCCAATCGAGCCTCGATCTCACCAAGCTCGATGCGATAGCCCCGGATCTTCACCTGATGATCGAGGCGGCCGAGGAAATCGATGCGGCCGTCTTCGGTCCAGCGAGCGAGATCCCCAGTTCGGTACATCCGCGCATCCGGTCGGTCGCTGAAAGGGTCTTTCACGAAGCGTTCGGCAGTCAAGTCGGGCCGTTCGTGATAACCGCGGACGACGCCTTCTCCGCCGATCCACAACTCGCCAGAGATGCCCCCCGGCAGAGGCTCGAGGTCCGAATCGAGCACATAGAGCTGCGTATTCGCGATGGGCCGGCCAATCGAGATTACATCGGGTCGGCCCTGGACCGGTTCCGTCGTCGACCAGATCGTCGTCTCGGTCGGACCGTACATATTGGTCACGCGGCCATGGCAGACCTCGCCGAGTTCCGCAGCCAGAGACACCGGAAAAGCCTCGCCACCGATCATCAGATTCGGGATCCGCGCCAGGGCAGCACGACTCTGCGGGTCGGTCAGCAACATCGTCGCGTGTGAAGGCGTGCATTGCAGGTGCGTTACGTCATGGCGTTCGACCTGAGCAGCAAAGGAGTGATCCTCCTGGGGCTCTTCGGCTCGCTCGCTCTGCACGACCGCGACAGGCGCCTCATTGACCCTTCGTCGCACCGCATCGAGCGCATCGAGCGCTCCGAGCACGACATCGGTGTCGACGCCAAAGTCGATCAGGCACGCGATTTCGTCGATGTCGGCATCCTTGCAGCTCTCGAGCATGCGCTCGCAAGCGTCCGGCGTTCCAAAGAGTCCGCTCGTCTCGTAGTAGCGCTCGAAGGCAAACTCGAGGATCGCGTCGGTTTCCTCTCCGGAGAGACTCTTGAGGTCGACGTCCTCCGGCTGCGAATCCGGGCCTCCGGGCCGCTCGAAAGCCGGGAACGACCACGCAAAATCGACGACCAGAGCCATCGACGATGCCAGGTAATCCTTCATCGGCTCGCGAACGATCTCGCGCACATCCGCATCTTTCTCACCCACGAAGGTGTGGAGCATGCACGTCACCGTGCCCGCCTCCGGATCGTGGCCGGCTTCGGCCGCCGCCTGGCGATACGCCTGAATCTTGACCGCGAGCTCCTGGAGGTTCTGACCGAGCAAATGTGTCAGGACATTCAGACCCGCCGCACCCGCCGCCTTGAAAGTCTCGACGTTCCCGGCCGTCGTGATCCAGGTGGGGAGCTCCTCCTGAACGGGGCGTGGCAATGTCTGAACCGGCACTTTCGTCCCATGTGGGTTCTCGAACTCGACGGATTCGCCGCGCCACAACTTCTGAACAATCTGCGCATTCTCGAAGATCGTCGACTTCGCCGAAGCGAAGGCTTCTGGACGAATCACAAAGTCATTGGGCTGCCAACCCGAGGCGAAGGAGAGGCCCACGCGCCCCCCCGAGAGGTTGTCGACGACCGCCCATTCCTCCGCCACCCGGACGGGGTGGTGAAGCGGCAGAACACAGCTGCTGGCGCGTATCTGGACACGCTC
>Ga0315331_10000779_pt1 | contig 22767 bp, 15 predicted proteins | sample M160m34915metaG_FD_203456 | JGI IMG/M metagenome (GOLD analysis project Ga0315331, IMG submission 203456) | Ammonia-oxidizing marine archaeal communities from Monterey Bay, California, United States - M1 60m 34915 | ecosystem: Environmental > Aquatic > Marine > Intertidal zone | place: USA...
ACGCGCGAGCACATCGAGGTCATGCGCCTCGTCGAAGGCATAATCGGGGGCCGGTCCGTCGCCGAGCCAGTATTTCGGGACCTTCGAGAAATGCCCCTCGTCGCGCTTCGCGTCGGCCACCAGCCGTGCAAAGGTCGACTCATCACGGATCGCCCGGAGCCGCCCGTCGAAATCGAGCGCGGCCAGTTCTCGCCAGGCCCCGAGGTTCCAAGGCAGCGTCGCCCTCAAACCCGAGACGAAGCCCGAACCGCGCGGAATCGCCACGCCGCTCACGTCGAGTCCCTTGGCGCGCATCGCCTCGATCCGGTCCGTATAGAGCCGACCCGATCCGTTCGAGCGCCCAGCCGTGATGCTGAAGAGGACACGGCCTCCGGTCGTCTCGGCCTGCTTCTCGATCAGCCCGAGCTCGCCCTCGAAGTCTCCTCCGAGGTTCAGGATGTTCTGCATCAATCCACCACCCGCCGCCTTGACCGCCTCGGCGATCTGCACGAGTTCCTCGTGCGCTGCGTAGGTGCCGGGTACCTGTCGTCCGTCGGGCAGCACGTGCCCGATCATGCGCGAGGTCGAGAAGCCTACGGCCCCGGCCCGAATCGATTCCCCGACGACCTCGGCCATGCGCGCGAGGTCCGATTCGGTCGGCTCACCATCGACCGCTCGGTCGCCCATCACGTAGAAGCGGACCGCGCAATGACCGACCAACCCCGCGACGTTGATCGCAGGGCCCTTCTTTTCGATGGCGTCCAGGTATCCGCCATAGCCTTCCCAATCCCAGGGCAGCCCGCCCAGGATGGCATCCGCCGGGATGTCCTCGACCGTCTCCATCATGTTGGCGAGGGTCTCGGCATCTCCCGGGCGGACAGGCGCGAACGTGACGCCACAGTTGCCCAGCAAAGCCGTCGTCACCCCGTGCCAGCTGACCGGCGTGAGGAAAGGGTCCCAGCCAATTTGAGCGTCGAGATGGGTATGGATGTCGACGAAGCCCGGTGTGACGGCGTGTTCCGCGGCGTCGATCTCACGCGTTCCCGCCGCCGCCACCTCGCCGACCGAGGTGATCGTGTCGCCGTCGATGGCGAGATCCGCGTACACGGGCGGCCCGCCCGTGCCGTCGATGAGCATGCCGTTGCGAATGACGAGATCGTGGGCCATGACGTGGGTCTCCCGAGTGGACTGGGATCATACCGCCCCGCTCTGCGTCGATCGAGCTAGGGCGCCGACCCCTTCGGCGTGACCCTCAGCGGGAGGACTGCGGCGATCGCGACCAGCAGCAAGACGAGGAAACCCTGAAAAGCCGGCACGTAGCTGCCCGTGCTGTCCCGCACGATCCCGATCACCCGGAACGCAGGGGCGCTCAGCAAGGAGATGACCGGCGCCATGATCCCCATGGTGCGCCCGAAATTTGCCAGGCCGAAGAGCTTGGGAACGAGCGCATTCCAGACCGGCAGAATCCCCCCGGTCGCAACGCCGAGCAGGAGTGTTCCGACCGAGAGCAGGCCGTACCCCGGCTCGAAGCTGAAGGCGAGGATCGCCCCCCCTGTGGCGACGATGGCCGCAATGAAGGCGAGCTTGAGCGGGATGCGATCCGCGAGCATGCCGAAGCCGAGCTTGCCGATGACCCCCCCGATCGCAACGTTCGCCAATAACGAAGCCGCATCCGGCCCCTCGATCGAAAGGTCCGCGAAAAAGTTTCCCAGATTCGCGACGGTCGCCGTATAGCAGGCCAGGAAGAGCGAGAGACTCACGGTGAAGAGCCAGAAGGACTTCTGCCGAAGGATCTCTCGCGACGTCGACGGCGGCGCATCATCGGCGACGGGCCCCGCGGTCTCTCTCGCAGGCTCGGCCTCGGCGCCACCCTCCTCGGGGCGGTCCCAAAAACGGAAGAGCAGCAGCGGGAGTGCGGTCACCGCCAAAACCCCTGCCAGCCACTCCAAGCCGACGCGCCAACCGACGTCCTCGAGGGCCATTCCGAGCACACGCGGAATCACGAAGCCACCGACGGAGGTGCCGATCGCGGCGATGCCCAGCGCACGCCCACGAGTCGCCGTGAACCACCGCGAGATGACCGCCGAGCCGACCATCGGCCCACAGAGCGGCCCCGCCACGCCGAAGAAGAGGCCGCCCGCCGCAACGAAAATCACCGCATTAGGTGCCCAGGCGAGCGCCAGCAGGCCCCCGATCAGACTCCCCGTCCCGATCAGCAGAAGAGCCCGCGCGCTCCAACGATCGACCAGGGGGCCGGCGATGGGCGAGACGACTGCCCCGAGCAAGACCCCGACCGAAAAGAGCAAGTTGATCGTCGCGGCGTCGGTCTGGAACTCCTTGATCGCGATGGGCACGAAAAGTGGCAACGCGTAGGTGTAGAAGCCCGTCGCGAAAAACATGATCCAGAAATGCGCCGCGACGATCCACCAGCCTCGAAACATAGAGTCTGCTGCTCCCTTTTCTCGGCCTAATGCCGGCTATCCCAACTGAGAACGGGCGCCTGCTCCGGACAGGCCAGGTGGGCCAACCAGAGATCGACCACCCGGTCGGGCATCTCCAGATCGAACCAACGGTCGATATAACCCCAATGGCAGGGGCTCGACATGTAGTCCACCTGAAGCCCGTCCACGGAGTCGAACTCCTGCTCCCAAAGGTGCGTCCAGCGCAGCGCCATCGGTCGGGGGGAGAGGGCCCGCACGCGGCTCCAGCGCCAATTACGAATGGCAGGGACGGCCTCCGCCAGAAGGGGCGTCTCCGCCTCGAAACGTGCGACCTGCCCGGCCTCGGCCTCGGGCAGGACCCTCAGCCAGAGGGTGCGCTTGACGCCGACGAGCCCGGGCGAGCCGAGGCCGGTGTCGAGCGTCTCGGGGACCGCCAGCTCGACGCTCGCCACCTGCGAGGCCAGCTCCGCGAGCCGACCCCCCAGCACGCCCAGCATCCCTTCAGGACCGGTCCCAGCGAGCCGGCGACAGAGTTCGGCGAGCGCCTCCTCTCCATCGAGTAGGAGGTCCCAGGTCAGGTCCCCACCGCCCACTGAGAGGTCGAAATGCACCCCCGCGTGCGAGGCGAGCGCACCCGTCAGTTCGAGTCCGACCGCCCCGAGGCGATCCGCGACCCCTTGACTGGACTCGGGCGTCTCGCCCTCGCGCAGCGTCACCTGACCGACGACCCGTACGCTCATCCGTTCAGCCTCCCCAACGCCTCGAACCCCGCGATCGCGCCCGGCGCTGCGGCCAGGCGTCTCGTGCGCGACTGGATGAAGCTCTCACATTCGACCCACCAGGCCGCGACCTCTTCCGTCGCGTTCTGGCTACGCATCGTCCAGAACCCAGCGACACCATCGAGAACCCAGATCAAGATCACGCTCTGGGCCACGCCTTCGGTTTCGGTCGGCGGGGTGACCATCGTCTGGACCAGCCGCTGGCCCCGCGCCTCCGCTCCGGGTCTGTAGTGCGCCTCCAGCGCGGACAGAAAGTCCTCGAGCTGCCCCGACTTCAGCAGCAGCTCGTCAATCACGTAGACCGGATCGGAGCCCGGGTCGGATGCGGCCATATCGGTCGACTCCTTACGATTCCAGCGTCACTTCGCGACAGCCTAGCGCCTGACTTCGGTCGCGGAAGCGACGCCTCGCGGCTCGCTCCCCTCAGTTCGACGCTTCGGCGTCCATTTCCTCGAAGACCCGCGCGACCGTCCGAAAACCCGAGACCGCCACGGGAAAGCCCGCGTAGAGCGCACAATGCCGGATCAGCTCACAGATCTCGGCGCGCGAGACACCCCATTGCTCCTGCCCCAGCCGGACGTGGATGGCCAGTTCCTCCTGCAGCCCACGCGTACAGAGAATGGCCATGGTCGCGAGGCTGCGCGTCGACGCCGAGATGCCCTCGCGCCCCCAGAACTCGCCACCCACCCGCGTAATCATCTCTCGCATCTCTTGCTCGACCTCCGGCGGAAAGCTCAACTCTTCGACCGGGTTCTTCACTTCTTCGCTCATTTCCTTGCACCTCCTAGCGGCGCATGATGCACTACCTTGCCAGCCTCGTCGTGACTCGACCGGAGGAATTCCCGTGCCCAGCCCGTCCAGCTCCCCCATCCCGCCTCGGCTCCGCCTCACACGGTCGATCCGCCTTGCCGCTCTTGGCCTCACCCTCACCCTCACCCTCACCCTCAGTTTCTCTGCCCTGAGCGCCCATGCTCAGGGGACGCCGGAACAATACGCACCGGGCTACGGAGACGATTTTCCCAGCGAGGTCTTCTGGGGCGATACCCACGTCCACAGCAGCTTCAGCATGGACGCCAACACGATGGGCAACACGCGGCTCTCCCCCGCCCAGGCCTATCGCTTCGCCCGCGGCGAGGCCGTCGTCGCAAATAACGGCATGACGGCTCGGCTCGACACGCCGCTCGACTTCCTCGTCGTCTCGGACCATGCCGAATATATGGGTCTGCTCCCCGCGCTCCGGGCGGAGAACGAGATGCTGCTCTCGGACCCGGTCGGAGCGCGCTTGTCGAGACAGATTCGAGGCGACGACGCCAGTCAGTACTCGGTCATCTCCGAGCTGATCGCCAGCCTGATGGCCTCCGAGCCCGTGATCGACAACGCCGACTTCAGGCGCCGCATCTGGCAGGACATCACTGCTCTCGCCGACCAGCACAACGATCCAGGACGCTTCACCGCCCTGATCGGCTTCGAATGGAGCGCGATGCCGGACGGTGACAACCTTCATCGCGTGGTGGTCTACCAAGACGGCGCAGACGTCGCCGGAAGCAGGGTCCCACGCTCCTCCTTCGAGGGTGAGCGCCCCGAGGACCTGTGGTCCTTCATGGAAGCCTACGAGGCCGAGACCGGCGGAAGCATCCTGGCGATCCCCCACAACCCCAACATGAGCAACGGGCAGATGTTCTCACTCGAACAAAGCGACGGTCGCTCTTTCGACGGCGACTACGCCCGCCGCAGGCTGCGCCACGAGCCGATCGCGGAGATCACCCAGTTCAAGGGCGACAGCGAGAGCCACCCCCTGCTCTCCCCGGACGACGAGTTCGCGGACTTCGAGAACTGGGACTACGGCAATATCGGCGTGCCGGCGGTACCCAAACAGGACGATGAACTGCAATACGAATATCTGCGCCAAGCCTTCAAGAATGGCCTCGGCGAGGCCGCACGGATCGGCGTGAATCCCTTCCAGATCGGCGTCATCGGCAGTACCGACTCCCATACCTCGCTGGCCACGGCCGCCGAGGACGACTTTTGGGGCAAGATGTCGAATATGGAGCCGAGCCCGACGCGGCTTGCCCCTCCGGAGTACGAGACCCCCGACACGACGATCTTCTCCTGGAGCTTCGTTGCCTCGGGCTACGCAGCCGTCTGGGCGCGTGAGAACACCCGCGCCTCGCTCTTCGAGGCGATGCGGCGGCGAGAGGTCTACGCGACCACCGGCTCCCGCATCACGCTGCGCTTCTTCGGTGGCTGGGGATTCGCCGCGGAGGACGCGACGCGTCCTGACCTCGTCCGCAGGGGCTACCGAGGCGGCGTCCCAATGGGCGGAGCGTTATCGAGCCCGGGCAACCCCAAGACGAATTCAGCACCGCGGTTCCTGGTCCGCGCACTGAAGGACCCCAAAGGGGCTAACCTCGATCGCGTGCAGATCGTGAAGGGATGGCGAACCGCGGACGGTTCCCTCGCAGAAAAAGTGCATGACGTGGCCCTCGGCGGATCACACCGTGAGCGCCTCTTCGGCGGCGTCCGGCCCGTCCCCTCCACCGTCGACGTCGAAGCCGCCACTTATACGAATACCGTGGGCGCCGCAGAGCTCTCCGCCTACTGGGAGGACCCCGACTTCGACCCGACCCAGCACGCCTTCTACTACGCACGCGTACTCGAAATCCCAAAGCCCCGCTGGACGACCTACGATGCCGTTCGGCTTGGGGCCGACCTCGACGCACGGACCCCACGCACGATCCAAGACCGCGCCTACGCCTCACCCATCTGGTACGCACCCAACACGGTCGCCGTCGCGGAGGCAGGACGATGAGCGGGCGCCTCGCAGACAAGGTCGCCCTCGTCACCGGCTCGACCAGCGGGCTCGGCGCCGCCACGGCACTCCGGTTCGCGGCCGAGGGCGCACGGGTCGTGGTCACGGGGCGCAGCGAAGAACGGGGTGCGCGCGTAACAGAACAGCTCGCCGAGGCAGGTGGCGAGGGCTGCTTCCTGCGCTGTGACCTCGCCGACGAAAAATCGATTCAGGCACTCGTCTCGGGAGCCGTCGAGCGCTTCGGGCGAGTCGACGTCGTCGTGGCGAACGCCGCGACCACCGCGACTTCCAGCGGCGAGAAGACCAGCGGCATTCTCGACCTGGACAACGCCGTCCTGGAGTCTTCGATCGCGACCAACGTCCGGGGACTGCTTTGGCTCTTCAAGCACAGCCTGCCCGTGCTGGTCGAGGCGGCCACACCCGAAGAGGGTCGAACCAGCGCGATCATCGCGATCGGTACCTCGGGCACCCGCAACGGCGCCCCGGGCATGCCCGCCTACTGGGCTACGAAGGCGCCGGTCGAGGTCATGGTACGCTCGCTGGCCACCGAGTTCGGCGGACAAGGGGTACGCGTAAACTGCGTTTCCTCGGGGCTCGTGGAGACCGAGTCAGAGCTCGCGACCATGACCGAGGAGTTCCGCCAATACGTCCTGGGGCTGAACGCCCTGCCCTACCTGGGGCAGCCCGACGACATCGCCAACGCGTGCCTCTACCTCGCAAGCGACGAAGCCCGCTACGTGACAGGCACGACGCTGACCGTGAACGGCGGCGCGTCCTTCTAGGCCTGACCGAGCCTCTCTCGGCGCGAGCGCTGCTAGCCCTTCACGTCCGCGAGCTTCACGACCTCGGTCTTCCACTCCTCGGGCCAGCCTCCGTTGGCGCCGACGATACGCCCGAGCATGCCGCCCTCGGAATGACCGAGCGTATTCAGCCAATTCGGGTGACCCGGACCCGGGTCCTCGTGCGCGATCAAGATCTTGACCGAACCGTCGTCTTCGTATCGCGCAGTAAACTTGTTTACCGAGATGTCGAAGAAACGGAACTCGAGCGACTCCATCCAGAAATCGGAGAGCTGGAGGTTCCAGGTCTGACACTCCGGCAAGCCTTCGATGTGCACCGCGAGGGCTTCGTCCGGAGCGAGCTCCCAGTGGCTCTGGTAGTAGTTGATCGTGGGATCGCCCCCCGCAGCCTGGAGCACGACCTGATCGTGGGAGGGCAGCTGATTCAACGTCCGCTCCTTATAGTCCAGGGTCCACATCAGGCCGAGCTGGGTCGTGTTCTCCAGGAAGGTCAACGCCCCTCCGAGCTGTGACTCGAGTGCCTCGGGGTCGAGATTGTTATTCGGCCTCTCCGGATTCAGGCACTCGATCTCGAGCATCGCGCGCTTCTCCTTGGAGCGATCTCCGAAGGTCTGGCGAACCACGATATTGGTCGAGTCCTCCGTCATCTTGAGCCAATTCCCGGGCTTCTCGTCCTTCGACATCAGGATCTCGAAGGTCCCATCGTCGTTGAAGGTCATCTGTGATGAGTCGATCTCACCGGTGCTGACCATCTTGTCGATGGTCCCCCCCCCGCCCTTCACGCCGATGCTGAACCATTTGACCGAGCCTCGATCGCCCGTGATGCGATAGTCGAGGCGACCATCGACGGTGCAGTTCTCGTAAAAGTTGTCCGGGTTGTCGTTGAGGACGCCCTTGGTCTCGTCCGCAAGCCGATAGAAGCCGGGGTATTCGGGGTCGGCGTAGTCGACGGCGCGTTCGAGCCCCCCGCGCAGGAGGCGTGTCAGGAAGCGGTAGCCGAGGGCCCGGTTCTGGACGTCCGTCGGGGCGCCCTCCGCCGTGATGAGCCGACCGGCCGCTTTCAAACGATCGCAGAAATCCTCCCAGATTCGCCCACTCAGGATTCGCTCTTCGGCCTCGCTCATACCCATTGCTCTTCTCCTTTTTGCCTCGCCCGATTTCGTCGATCTAGACCTGCTTACGCTAGCGTGAAGCGGACTGAATTCACTGTCTCCCCCGGGTCGCGAGACCGCACGCAACGAGGCCGCCGATGAGCCCGCCCTTCTCTCCAAGCCGCCCCTGCCCCCTCTCTGAAGTCCCGCGCTGGGACCTCGAGGCCGACGTTCTCGTCGTTGGCTTCGGCGCCGCTGGGGCCTCTGCTGCGATCGAGGCCGCCGAGGCCGGCTCCGAGGTCGTTCTCTTCGAGGTCGCCTCGGGCAGCGGCGGTACCAGCGCCATGGCCGGAGGCGACATCTACCTGGGCGGCGGCGGCGGCACGTCGGCACAGCGCAAGAACGGCTTCGAGGACAGTACCGAGGACTTCTTCCGCTACATGATGATGGCGGGCGGACCCGACGCCGACGAGGCGCGGGTCCGGATGTACGCCGAGGGAGCCCTCGCCCACCACGAGTGGCTGAAGAGACAAGGCGTCCCCTACCGCGACACCTACATCCCGGGCAAGCCTGTCATGCCGGGCACCGGAGACTGCCTGATTCTCTCCGGGAGCGAGTTCGCCTGGCCTTTCAAAGAAGAAGCCAAGCCCTGCCCACGTGGCCACCTGCCCGAAGCCACCGGCGAGACCGGCGGGTTTTTCCTGCTCGACGCGCTCACAAAGCGCGTGAACGGGTTGGGCGTCGACGTCCACTTCGACACCCGAGCCCAAGCCCTGATCACGAACGAGGCGGGCGAGATCCAGGGGCTGGTCGTGCGCTCGGGACCCGAGACGAAATTCGCTCGCGCCCGAGGAGGCGTGATCCTCTGCGCGGGCGGCTTCGCTCTCAACGAGGACATGCTCAGCCAATACGCACCGCTCCGAAAACGCCTCGCCGACGACGGGCTTTCCGGCGGTTACGACGACGGCAGCGGGATCCAGATGGGCATGAGCGCGGGCGCGGCCGCAATCCACATGGACGAGCTCTTTCTGACACTGCCCTTCTACCCACCCGAAAGCCACGTCAAGGGCATGCTGATCAACGACAAGGGCTCCCGCTTCATCAACGAGGATGCCTACAACGGTCGCGTCGCCCATTTCATTGCGAGCCAGATCGGCGACCAGTTCTACCTGCTGGTCGACGACGGGATCTTCGAACAGCCCTCCGAATACTCGAAAATCGAGATCGCCTCCGTGGGTGAAACCTGGGAGGAGGTCGAGGCCGACCTCGGTCTCACACCCGGCACCCTCGTCTCGAGCGTCGAAGTCTACAACCGCCACGCCGCCCTCGGCGAAGACCCCCTCTTTCACAAGGACGCCGCCTGGCTGAAAGTGCTCGACGAGCCCCCCTTTGCCGCCCTCGCCTGCAACCTGAAGGAAGCCTACTACCCCTTTTTCACGCTCGGGGGCCTGAGCGTGAAACCCACGGGCGAAGCACTCACCGCTGGAGGCACGGCCATTCCAGGCCTCTACGCCGCAGGCCGCACGGCGTGCGGCCTGCCTCGCTGGGGCCCGGGTTATAGCTCCGGCATGTCCCTGGGCGATTGCACCTTTTTCGGGCGCCGGGCGGGACACTCGGCCGGAACCCGCGCTCGGCGGGACTGAGACCGCCTGGGCTTCGGCTCCCAGCTCTTACACCCGCTCCAATTCTCGACCCCGCTCCCGAGCTCAGGGATCGACCCGATTCGATGCCGATTGTCCAGCAGACCAATCCTGCAACCCCTGGATCAGGATTCTCCCCATCCCAAGGCGGGCCTCCAAGGTCGAGCTGCCGATATGCGGGAGCATGAAGACATTGGGGAGATCGAAATAGCGATCGTCGACCGCGGGCTCTCCAGCGAAGACGTCGAGACCGGCCGCGCGAACCCGCCCCTCGACGAGCGCCTCGATGAGCGCGTCGTCCTCGACGATGTCACCCCGCGCGATATTCACGACCAGGAGCCCCGGACGCGCCTGTGCGAGGAGCGCCGCATCGACCAGGCCGCGCGTCTGATCGGTCGAGGGACACGCGATCATCAACACGTCGCAATCGGCCACCAATGCGGCGGCGCTCGAGCGGTATCCCGCGCCGAATAGATCGGAGTCCGCCGGGCGGCGGTTGCAGTAGAGGATCTCCATCCCCAGGGCGTGGGCCCGCGTCGCGATGCGTCCTCCGATGTCGCCCATGCCCAGGACACCCAGCGTACGACCCGCAAGCTGAACCCCCACGAGTTGCGTGGGTGTCCAGCCGGCCCAACGGCGGCCCCGAATCAGCTCGAGGCTCTCGGTCGCGCGCCGCGCCGCGCCCAACATCAAGAAGATCGCATTTTCGGCGACGGAGTCCGCGAGTACGCCCGGCGTGTTGAAAACCACGAGCCCGCGACGCTGCGCTGCGTCCAGGTCGACGTGATCCGTCCCCACCGAGTAGGTCGCGAGGGCACGCACGCTCGCGGGCAATCGGTTGAGCTGCGCATCGCCCATCTCGACGTCGAGGGAGAAGAGCAGGACGTCGAAGTGGGCTCCTCTTTCGCTCTCAGCCCGAAGGACCTCGAGGGGATCTTCGCCCAACGCGCCGTCATGGAATCGCGCATCGAACGCCTCGTCGAATTCGGCCCTCACCTCGTCAAGGAAACTCGAGGCCACGAAAACCGAAAGTCGCTGCTTCGTCGTGCCCACCGGCCCCGTCCCTCGCGGACTGCTCGTCTCGCCCACAGGCCCCGTCCCTCGCGGACTCCTCGTCTCGCCCACCGGCCCCGTCCCTCGCGATCTCGCCGGCCCGTTCAGGCCGGTTGTCCCGCGGCGGGCGCCGAGCGGGCCTCCTGCCCCCCGAAGAAGGTCCGTAGGCGCTCGAGGCCCAGATAAAAGACCGGCACGATGAGCAGCGTCAGCATCATTGAGGTGAACATCCCCGCCGCCGTCGCCACGGCCATCGGCGCCCGCGTCTCAGAGCCGGCACCGAGACCGAGCGCAGTCGGAAGCACACCGAAGATCATCGAAAGCGCCGTCATCAGGACCGGACGCATGCGCACCGGCGCCGCCCGCCTCATCGCCTCTTCCGCGGTGAGGCCGTCCTCTCGGAGCTGATTCGCATAGTCCACGAGCAGGATCGAGTTTTTGGTCACGAGGCCGATCAACAGGACGATGCCGATCATGCTGAAGAGGTTCAGGGACATGTCGAGCAAGTAGAGCCCACCGAGCGCGCCGACCATCGAGAAGGGCAGCGCGGCCATCACGATCAAGGGCTGGAGAAAGCTCTCGAATTGCGCGGCGAGGACCATGTAGATGACGAGTACCGCCAGCCCCAGCATGGTGATGAACTGCTGCCCGGCCTCGCGCATTTCTTCCGCGTCACCCGTCAGCCGCAGCGACATCGTCGGCGGAAGCACCTCCTCTGCAATCAGGAAGGCGCGATCGACCGCCTCACCGAGCGGGATCCCTTCGAGGTTGGCCATGATCTCGACGCTCCGCACCCGATCCGTGCGCGTGATCGAGGACGCCGTCGCGCTCTTCTCGATGCGGATCACGTTTCGCAGGTCCACCAGTTCCCCGTTACGCGCTCGAACCCAGAGGTTTCCGATGTCGTCGAGGCTCCCGCGATATTTCTCGTCGAGGCGGATCCGCACGTCGTGGCGCTCCTCCCCGTCTCGGAAGGTCGCCACGTCGAGCCCACCCACCATCGCCAATACGATCTCGGCCACACTCGCCGCATCGATGCCGAGTTCAGCGGCCTTGTCCCGGTCGGGGACGATCAGCGCCTCGGGCAGACCGACCCGCAGACTCTTCTCCATGTCGACCATGCCACCTTCTGCCGCGAGGCGAGAGAGCATCAGACTGGAGTAGCGATCGAGCTCATCGAGACTGGCCGTTCCGACCAGTTCGACCTGAAAATCACGATCGCTCGTCCCCATCGGGTCCATCACCGCGACCTCTTGGCCCGGGATCTCCGCAAAAGCCGCCCTCGTGTCTCGCATCAGCTCCTCGGCGCTGCGCTCGCGGATCGCGCGATCATGCAGCCGCACGTTGATGAAGCCATCGCTCGGCCCACCGATATCCATGCTAGTGGATCCGATGGCGGCGAAGACGCTGGCGACCTCGGGCTGGGACATCAGCCAGGTCTCGTCTTGTTCGAGGATCTCGATCGTCTTCTCAAGGGCCGTGCCCGGTGGCGTCCGAAACTCCACGGAGATGAATCCCGAGTCGGATTTCGGGAAGAACTCGCCCTTGAGCTGGGAGCCCGCGAAAACAGCCAGGCCGATCGCCATTACCGCGAAGAGCATCGTCATCTTACGATGGGCGAGGGTCCAGTTGAGGACCGACGCATAGGCCCGCTCGAGACCATTGAACCAGGCCTCCAGCCGGTGGTAGAAGCTATTCGCCCCTCGCTCCTTCGGAGGTGGCATGCGGGCGGCCAGCATCGGTGTCAGGGAGAGCGCGACGATCAATGAGATGATGACCGCCACCGCCACCGTCACGCCGAACTCGGTCAGGAAGCTCCCCATCTGGCCCGAAGAGAAGGCGACGGGCAGGAAGACCGCCGCCACGGAGAAGGTGGCCGCCGCCGCCGCGAAGGTGATTTCTCGCGTCCCATCCCGCGCAGCCTGCCTGGCGGATTTTCCCTGCTCGCGGTGACGTTCGATGTTCTCGAGAACGATGATCGCGTCGTCGATCACGACCCCGATCGCGAGAGTCAGGCCGAGCAACGTCATCGTGTTCAACGTGAAATCGAAGATCCAGATCATCCCGAAAGTGCTGATCAGCGAGAGCGGGATCGCCGCCGCCACGATCATCGTCGGGCGCATCCGGCGCATGAACACGAAGACGACGACCACCGCAAGCAGGCCACCGATCCAGAGCGCCTCGATCGTCTCCTCGAAGGATTCGCGGATCGTCTGCGAATTATCGATGAAGCCTTCATTTGCGACGATGTCGATCCCGTCGGGCGTGCGGTCCCGGACGACCTCCATACGACGATAGAACTCGTCCACGATCGCGACGGTATTGCCGTCGGACTGTTTTTTCACGGCGATGGCCATCCCAGGCTTGCCGTTCATGTGCGAAGCACTGCGAATGTCCTCAGAGCCGTCCTCGACCCGGGCAACATCCCGCAAACGGATCGGGGCCTCTCCATCCCACGACACCACCATCGCGCCGAGCTCTTCGGTGGAGCGAAACTCCGCGTCCGTCTTCACCGCCCACTCGACGGCGCTGCCCTCGACGATTCCCCCCGGCAGCTCCACGTGTTCCCGGCGGATCGCCGCGAGGACATCGCTGACGGACAAGTTCCGGGCCCGCAGCGCGTCGGGGTCGATCCAAATGCGGATATTCCGTTCCAGGTCCCCGTAGAGCTCCGCGCCCGCTGCGCCCGGGATGCTCTCGATCATGGGGCGAATATGCCGATCGACATATTCCGTCGTCTCGGTGAGCGGGAGCGTCGACGTGATCGGCGCGTAGATGATCGGGAACATCGAGAAGTCGGCCTTGCCGAGCATCGGCGGGTCGATCTCTTCGGGCAGGTCGTTCATGCTCATGTTGATCTTGTCGCGCACATCCTGCGCCGCGACGTCGAGATCCTGCTCGAGCTCGAACTCGAGCATCACCCGCGCCATGCCCTGAGCGGAGGTGGAGAAGGTATGCCGGACGCCTTCGATCGTCGCGAAGGCCTCCTCGAGGACGTCGGCGACCTCATCCTCCATCGTCGCGGGAGAAGCGCTCTCCATCGTCACGACGACGCCCACGAAGGGGAAGGTCATGTCGGGGTAGCGATCGACCCCGAGACGCGTGAGGCCCAGGATCCCAAAAGTCGCCAAGGCCAGCGTCATCATCCAGGTCAGGACGGGCCGATCGATCGAGAGGTCCGAGAGGCTCACGAGTCGCGGCCTCTCGTGTCGGCCCCCGCCGTCGCGACCGGAGGACGTGCCGGCTCTCGGACGACGACCACCATGCCATTGGCCAGACCTCCGTGACCACGTCGGACCACCCGGTCACCCGGGCGGATACCGCTGCTGATCTCCACCATGTCTCCGGCGGTCGTCCCCGTTTGGACCGAGACGCGCTCGACGACCTCTTCGCCCTTCGCGTCCTGTCGCACGAGGTAGAGCGACGCCCCACCGACGCGCTGCAGCAGCGACTCCGCGGGCACCATCAGGACGCCCTCCCTGCGGTCGACCCCGAGGCTCACCCGGGCGAAGAGCCCGGGGCGCAAGAGTTCGCCCGAGTTATCCACCTGCGACTTGATCCGGAGCGTTCGCGTCCCGGGGTCCACGGTCGGCGCAACGAACGTGATGACACCGCGGAAGGTCCGGTCCGGGAACGCCCCCACCGAGATTTCCACCGTCTGGCCGAGGCGCACACGCTCCGTGTCGAGTTCGGTCAGGCTGAAGATCGCCTCCAGCGGATCGAGCGAGACCAGCTCGAAGAGCGACTTGCCCTTCTGTACGAACTCGCCCAGCTCGACCGAGCGTCGCGCCACGAGTCCACCGAAGGGCGCGCTGACGCTGGAATCCTGGACGGCGCGGACCGCAACGCCCACGGCCGCCTCCTCGGCGCGCACGGCCGACACGGCCAGGGCCAAGGCAGTCTCGGCTTCCTCCAGCTGTTGGATGGACGAGACGCTCTGGGATCGCAACTCACGGATGCGGCGCGTCTGGCTCTGCTCCTTGCGCAGGTTGGCCCTGGCCTGGGCCAGACGAGCTTCCGCGGCCGCCAGGTCGAGCTCGCGGCGTTGCGGATCGATCTCGATCACGACCGCACCCGCCTCAACCGAACCGCCCTCGTCGATCGCAAGCTCCGTGACGCGACCGTCCACCTCCGCGGCGATCTCGGTATGGAAGCGAGCCTCTAGTTCACCGCTGGCACGAATTTCTTCGTCGAGCGTCTGGGGCTCGACCACGAAGGTCGTCACCGAGGGGAGAAGCGTCGAGACGACGACTGCCTCCTCCCCTTCGTCCGCACAGCCCGTGAACACACCGACGAGCAAGGTCGACAGGAGTACCCCGAGCGCGCGACGTCTGCTCCAGACGGATCCGAGCGGTCGCGAAGATTGAATTTCGAATCGATGCGTCATCACGACGTCTTCTCCATCTCGGACATACCGAGAAATAAGGCATCCAGCGCGCGTTCCGCGAGGTGATCATCCATGCTGAAATCGGGCTGCGTCACGCGCAGCGAGACCAGCCCGTAGGCAAGCGCCCAGAGGATCTGGCCCGCGCTGTCGGCGTCGAAGGGGCCCAGCTGCCCGGAGTCGCCGAAGTGTTCGATCGCCCTCTCGATACAGTCGCGCACCCGGTTCATGGCATCGGGCATCCGGCTCTCGCCCTTCCGGGAGAGCGTCCACATCAGCCGGGTGAACGTCGGGTGCTCCACACTGAACTCGAAATAGGTGAGCAGCATGGCACGCAGATCGGCCTGGGCTGCCCCGGTCGCCGCCACGCGATCCAGTTCGTCAGCCAGACGCGAAACCCGCTCCTCCAGCAGCGCCTCGATCAGTCCATCCTTGTCACCGAAATAGTGATAGACCGTGGGCGCGGAATAGCCTGATCGCTCGCCGAGCGCGCGGATCGAGAAGTCCGAGCCGTTCTTCTCGAGCATCAGCGCCTCGGTCGCGTCGAGGATCGTCCGACGGGCCTCTTGACGCTGCCGTTCCCGGCGCTGCTCGATTCGGGGGCGCGTAGCAGCGGAGGGACGGGGATCCACCGAGGACGTCTGTGGGTCACGGACCTCCTGGAGGCCTGCGCCGCGATCGTCCCCTGGCGATTCCCTGGGGGGATGGGAACTCATTGAACGAAGACCTATAGACTTGACGGGCGGTCAGTCGATTGACCGCTGTTATATAGCCGCGCAGATCCGACCTGACAAGACCTCAGCCCCCCAAGCAATTGAAAACCAAGCCAATTTACCCGGCGTCGGGCAGACCGTTCCAGCCGATCACCTCACCAGAGCCCTTTCGATACGCCGGTTTGAAGTCGGTCCCGATGGTGTAGGCGATCGGAAACAGGCCGACCTGGGTGAAATGCGCCGGGATCTCGAAGAGCTCGGCCAGCTGTTGCTCCCTCCATAGATGGCCCGTGGTCCATGCGCTGCCGAGGCCGCGCGCGCGGAGGGCCAGCATGAAACTCCAGACCGATTGGATGATCGAGCCCCACGAGCTGGCCTGAAAGAAGACGTTCGCCTCTTCCATCCGGCCGGCGAAGATCGGCAGGAGCACCGCGGGCAGGCGGTGAAAATTCTGGCGCAGGTGGTCAACGGACGTACCAATCCGGTCCGCCCCTTCCACCGCGCCTCCAGGATAGCCCCCTGTATCCGCCATCGTCTCGATGTAGTCGTCGAGGCCGCCGTTGTAGATCTCCGCGACCTGACCGATCAGCGCCGGATCGTCGATGACGATCCAGCGCCAGTTGTTCATGTTTCCGCCGTTGGGGGCCTGAAACGCGATCTCGAGACATTCCTGGATCAACTCGCGCGGCACGGCACGCTCGTAATCGAGACGCTTTCGCACCGCGCGGGTCGTAGTGAGCAAGGCATCGGGATCTAGATCGAGCACGGGTCTCTCCTTGAGTGGGGCGCGAAGGGCACCCTGGGCACGACGACGCGAAGGCGCCGGCCACCCGATCTTCGCCGATTCGCGTAGCATTGACACTGCCCCCACGGCGAACTCGCACCCGCGATCATCGGAGTCAGGATGCTCACCCATCTTCGCGTGCTCGACCTGACGGACGGCGGCGCGAGCGTAGCCGGGCGGATCCTCTCGGACCTCGGCGCCGAAGTGATCTTGGTCGAGCCTCCGGCGGGGCTCGCCAGCCGACGACTCGGGCCCTTCGTTGACGACGTCGACGACCCCGAACGCAGCCTCGAGTTCTGGACTCATCATCGCGGCAAGCGCTCGCTCGTCCTCGACCTCGATACCGCGGAGGGGCTCGCGGGACTGTCGGCGCTCGTTCAAACCGCCGACGCCTGCATCGAGGACGGATCGTTGGGGGACCTCGACACGCTCCTTGCCCCCGAGACGCTCGCGCGCCGCGCCCCACAGCTGATCCACGTTCGGATCAGCCCCTTCGGACAGATCGGCCCCAAGTCGGACTGGGCCGCGACCGACCTGACGGTGACGGCCGCCTCGGTCGCACTCTGGCTGACCGGCGACGCCGACCTCGCCCCGCTGACCTGTGGCGTACCCCAGGCCTTTCTCCACGCGGGCGCCGAGGCCAGTACCGCCCTGCTCATCGCCCTCGTCGAGCGCGAACGTTCCGGCCTCGGTCAACACATCGACGTGTCTGCCCAGACCGCAATGATGGCCAGCACCCAATCTGCCGTCCTGACCCATGGTTGGGGGGCTTCTCCGCTCGGGCGCACGGGAGGCGGTGTCCTCGCCGGCGGCTTCCGCATCCGCTTCATCTACGAGTGCGCTGACGGATACGTGAACCTCACCTTCCTTTTCGGAGAGCCGATCGGTCACGCGACCGCTCGCTTCTTTGACTGGATGGACGAGGAGGGCTTCTCGACCGACGCCATCCGGCAAGAAGACTGGGTCGGGTACGCCGCGAAGTTCATGAGCGGCGGCACGACCGTCGAAGCCCACGAGCTCATTCTCGAGGCCATCGAGCGTTTCACCCGAACGAAGACCAAGGCGGAGTTCCTCGAGGCCGCCTTCGAGCGCAAGTTGTTGATCGTGCCCCTGAACGATATGCGGGACCTCATCGAATCCGAACAACTCCGCGCCCGCGCATTCTGGCGACCCCTCCAACATCCGCGCGCCGACCGCCCGATCCTCCACCCCGGACCCTTCGCCCGGCTGAGCCATACACCGATCCGAGCGGAGCGGCCGGCCCCGCTACTCGGCGAGCTCGCCCTCTCATCCGCGCTCGACGCCCGCGCGGGGCATGCCTCTGCCCGAGAAGAAGCCCCCTCGGACGAGCCCGAGATTGCCCGGACACCCCGCGCACTTCCGCTCGCCGGTCTCAAGGTGCTCGACTTCAGCTGGGTCTACGCGGGCCCCGCGATCACCCGGCAGCTCGCCGAGTACGGAGCCACCGTCGTCAAGATCGAGTCCGCCAAGGCCCCGGACGCACTCCGGGGCAACCAGCCCTTCAAGGACGACCGACCGGGCGTGAACCGCTCCGCAAACTTTTCGAACGTCAACCTCGGCAAACTCAGTCTGGGGCTCGACATGAAGACGCCGGAGGGTCGGGCGATCGCGCTGCGTCTCGTGGACTGGGCCGATGTCGTGGTCGAGAACTTCTCTCCCCGGGCGATGCAATCCTGGGGGCTCGATTGGCCCGTGCTCCAGGAGCGCAAGCCCGCCCTGGTCATGCTCTCGAGTTCTTTGGCCGGTGCCAGCGGCCCGCATCGACTGCTCGCCGGCTACGGCACGATGGGGTCCGCGCTGGCGGGATTCGGGGTCCTCACCGGTTGGCCGAATCGTCGCCCCTCGGCCCCCTACCTCGCCTATACCGACTACATCGCGCCGCGCTTCGCCTTGACCACGCTCCTCGCGGCATGGGGACATGCCCGACGGACGGGGATCGGCCAGCATATCGACTTATCCCAGGCAGAGGCCTCACTCCATTTCCTGGGGGCTCCGCTGCTCGACTACACCGCGAACGGTCGACTCCCGGAGGCCCGCGGCAACGCCCACCCCCACTATGCTCCTTCCGGGGTCTACCCTGCTCTCGGGGAGGATCGCTGGATCGCCATCGCCGCGCCGGACGACACGACCTTCTCCGCGCTCTCGAACATCGCCGGCTCGGACTGGGCAAGCGATCCCCGATTTGCCACCCCTTCGGCGAGGCGGGCCCATCTCGAAGCACTCGACTCGGCGATCGCGGACTGGACCCGAGACCAGTCTGCCGAGTCGCTCGAGAGCGCGCTCCAGGCCCGCGGCGTGCCGGCCCATCGCGTCCACGATTCGCGCGATGCCTTCGAGGACCCCCAGCTCGTCGCCCGCAATCATTTCGTCCCCGTCGAGTACGCGGACCTCGGCCCCTTGCCCTACGAAGGCCCACGCGCACGACTCTCTACCACCCCTGGGAGGCTGACCCCCTGCCCGACGCCCGGCGAACACAATCCGTTCGTTCTCCGCGACCTGCTCGGCCTCGATGAGGACGAGATCACCGAACTCGTGATCGCCGGGGCCATCGAGTAGAATCGAGCCGATGCAACGCCTATTGATCGCCAATCGCGGCGAGATCGCGCTGCGCGTCGTGCGCAGCGCCCGAGAGCAGCAGATCGAAACCGTCTCGGTCTACGCCGCGGAAGACGCCACCCTTGCGCAGGGATACGCCGCAGACCGCTGCGTCGCATTGCCCGGAGGCCACGGCGCGGCCGCCTACCTCGACGTGCCCGGGATCGTTCGGCTCGCGACGGAGACCGGTTGCGACGCCTTGCACCCCGGTTACGGCTTTCTCAGCGAGCGCGCATCGCTAGCGAGCACGTGCATCGAGCAGGGCCTCGTCTTCGTGGGACCTCCGCCCGAAGCGCTCGCGCTCTTCGGGGACAAGGCGCGGGCGCGCGCCCTCGCCACACAACACGACATCCCCGTCGTCCCCGGTCTCGCCGGCCCAATCCGACCCGAAGAGGTGCGCCGCTTCCTCGAGAGCCTCCCGGGAGAGGCCGCCCTCCTGCTCAAGGCGGTTGCGGGCGGCGGCGGACGTGGGATGCGACGCATCCAACCGGGCGACGACGTCGAGGAGGCCTTCGCACGCTGCACCTCGGAGGCCGAGCGCTCCTTCGGATCGGGCGCGCTCTTCGCCGAGCGCTTCATCGATCCGGCCCGACACATCGAGATCCAAATCCTCGCCGACGCCGCCGGGGACGTCTCCCATCTCTGGGAGCGTGATTGTTCGGTCCAACGACGCCACCAGAAGCTGATCGAGATCGCCCCCGCCCCGGCGCTCCCTCCCCGGCTCCGTGATCGCATGATCGACGCGGCGGTCACACTCGCGCGCGCCGGAGGTCTCGTCGGGGTTGGCACCTTCGAGTTCCTCGTCGACCCAGCCGGCGAGGCCTATTTCATCGAGGCCAATCCCCGCCTTCAGGTCGAGCACACCGTCACCGAGGAAATCACGGGCGTCGACCTCGTCGCCGTTCAGCTCGCACTGGCAGCGGGCCGCACGCTCTCCGAGCTCGACCTCGCCCGCCCCCCTGTTCCGAGGGGCCACGCCGTCCAGCTCCGGGTCCTCGCCGAAGACGTGGACCGCGCCGGAGAACTCCGGCCGAGCGCAGAGCCGATCCACGACTGGACCCTGCCTTCGGGACCCGGGGTTCGTCTCGACACCGCGATGCGACCCGGGCTCGGCGCCCCCCCCTCCTTCGACTCGATGCTCGCCAAGCTGGTCGTGACGAGCCCGGACCCGAACCCGGAGCGCCTCCTGGCTCGTGCGCGCCGTGCGCTCGCCGAATTCCGCATCACCGGTCCCCGCACCAACCTTTCACTGCTCTCCGCACTTCTGGACCAACCGGAGTTCGGCACGGAGGCGCTCACGACCCGCTTCGTGGAGATGCACGCCGAGATGCTCGCGATCATCGCGTCGGAGCGCACCGAAACCTTCGGCGAGAGCATCGCGTTAGGTGATCTCGCGGCCACCACGACCAGCAGCACCAGCACCGCCGGGCCCGACCCCACCCTCCAAGGCGAAGCCGTCGCGATCCGCGCCCCGCTGATCGGGACCGTGATCGAATGGTCGGCGAGCTCCGGAGACGAGGTCGCCGCGGATCAGCCCCTCTGCGTGATCGAATCCATGAAGATGGAACACGTCGTGCGGGCAGCGGAGGCCGGTCGGGTCACGGAAGTCTTCGCCGAAATCGGCGAGACCGTGCCCGAAGGAGCTCTGCTTCTGGCGCTCCAACCCTCGACCGAAGCCGCGGCGACCATCCGCGCCGAGGCGGCGCAGGATCTGGACCAGATCCGCCCCGATCTCGCAGCAGTGCGCGCGCGCCACGCCCTGCTCGAAGACGCCAAGCGCCCGGAGGCCGTGGCCCGGCGACGCAGCCGAGGCCAGCGAACCGCGAGAGAGAATCTCGCAGCGGTCTGCGACGAGGGGAGCTTCTCCGAATACGGCGCGCTGGCGATCGCCGCGATGCGCCGGGTTCGGCCCGTCGAGGAGCTAGAGGCGAAGACTCCGGCCGACGCGATCCTCACCGGCACGGGGAGCGTCAACGGCGACCTCTTCGCCCCCAACGAAGCGCGCTGCGCACTCCTCGTGGTCGACGCGACCGTGCTCGCGGGAACCCAGGGCTTCTTTCATCACCAAAAGATCGACCGCATCCTCGAGGTCGCCGAACACGCAGGCATGCCCGTGATCTTCTACCCCGAGGGCGGCGGCGGGCGCCCCAACGACACCGACGCGAGCGACGTCTTCGTGGCCGGTCTCAACATCACGAGCTTTCATGCCTTTGCGCGGCTCTCGGGCAAGGTTCCCCGCGTCGCCGTCGTCTCCGGCTACTGCTTCGCCGGGAGCGCCGCTTTCGCCGGCTGTGCGGACGTCATCATCGCCACGCAGAACGCGAACCTCGGGATGGGCGGCCCCGCGATGATCGAGGGCGGCGGCCTCGGAGTCCACGCGCCACAGGACGTCGGCCCGACTTCCGTCCAGGCACCCAACGGCGTCGTCGACCTCCTCGTCGAGGACGAAGAGGCAGCCGCCGTCACCGCCAAGCAATACCTCTCCTATTTCCAGGGTCCCCTCGCCGAATGGAGCGCCCCCGACCCGCGAGTGCTGCGCCATGTGATCCCGGAGAACCGCCGACGGGTCTACGACGTGCGCCAACTCATCGAGGGGCTCTGCGACGGGGGCTCCATCCTGGAGTTACGCCGATCCTATGGCGCAGGAATGATCACGGCGCTCATCCGCCTCGAAGGTCAGCCGATGGGCCTCATCGCGAATGATCCGATGCATCTCGGGGGGGCGATCGACGACGTCGGCGCAGAGAAGGCGGCCCGCTTCCTCCAACTCTGCGACGCCTTCGGGCTGCCTCTTCTCTCGATCTGTGACACCCCGGGCTTCATGGTTGGGCCCGAGATCGAGGCCCGGGCTCAGGTCCGGAAGGTCTCTCGCCTCTTTGTCGCGGGCGCCAACGTCTCCGTCCCGCTCTTCTGCGTGATCACCCGGAAGGGCTACGGCCTCGGCGCGCAGGCCATGGCGGGGGGGGGCTTTGCCGTGCCCTTCGACACGGTCGCCTGGCCGACGGGGCAAATCGGGGGCATGGGCCTCGAGGGCGCCGTGAACCTGGGCTTCAAGAAGCAGCTCGAAGCTTGTGAGAGCGACGCAGAGCGCGACGCCCTCTTCGAGAAGCTCGTCGGCGTGATGTACGACAAGGGCAAGGCGCTCCACGCCGCCAGTGCACTCGAGTTCGACGCGGTCATCGACCCTGCCGACACCCGCGACCGCGTCCTCCGCGGCCTGCGCGCCTTTGGACCGATCGCCCGAGGCGGCCGCGGCTTCATCGACACCTGGTAGCGGACCGGTCCGCGGACGGAGCGGCCATGGTCCCGCCGCGGCTCAGCCTTTTTCGCCGAAGCGCTCCGCCATCTGCGCGCGGTAGTCCTCCATCGGCCCGAACTCGGGGTGATCCCGGTAGTCCTTCTCGACCGCAGCGAGAACCTGCTCGTCACTCAGCGACGGGTCCCAGCCCGAGACCGCCGGCTGCTTCGCATGCCAGGGCGAGTCCCAGAAGACCTCGATTCCATTCCCCTCCGGATCGCGGAAATAGACCGAGATCGCGTTCCCATGTGTGAGCGGCATGACCTGAACCGCACGTTCGTCCGCGCTCGCCCGGCCGAACATCGTCTTGACGTTCGCCAGCTCGTCCACCCGGAACGCGTTGTGATCGAGGCTCGAAGCCTCCTCGGGCCCTCGCGCGG
>Ga0315331_10000780_pt1 | contig 22766 bp, 20 predicted proteins | sample M160m34915metaG_FD_203456 | JGI IMG/M metagenome (GOLD analysis project Ga0315331, IMG submission 203456) | Ammonia-oxidizing marine archaeal communities from Monterey Bay, California, United States - M1 60m 34915 | ecosystem: Environmental > Aquatic > Marine > Intertidal zone | place: USA...
CGCTGCTGCGATGACCCGGCTGCATGGCCATTGTGACTTTACAGCCGGGTTGCTTGATGACAGGCAGCGGCGCGAAAGACGCGGCCTTCTGCATTGAAATAAAATGCTTCAATCGCAAAGTTTTTGGTTTATTTACTGTATTTTATGACTAACATCTTATGTCCTATAAGAACGTCCTGCACTTGAAATTTGAGTTCTGGCTGTTGCTTGAGCGCTTTGGCCTAATAGCGGCGCAATTCGCTATGGCAGACGAGCTCTCCCTTTCCAACCAAGGCTGGGGTCCTGGCCGATCGAAACACCACCTCTTCATGGTAATGTGCCATGATCCGGTCCAAATAGTGACTGTTCCAACCGTTTTGCCATTCCTGAGCAAATTTCCAAGGGTCAATTGTGTATGCTGTCGGCATTGGGTGTTTCTCACGCGTATCTAAGCCACTATATTGTGGAAGATTTTCGAGTCTCTCTGCGCTCTCAAAGAAGAGTTCAGGACATAAACTGTCAATGTAAAATTGTTTTGCATGGCGGGTTAATAAACTGTTAGATATTCATAAAATGATGACTAAGGCGCAGGTTTCATCGCGCAGATCCGGTTGTGGAGCTCATGTGGGATGAAAGTGTCTTGTGAGCAAGAGCGGGCCAGTGATAGGGCTTTTGTTAATCTAACAGCTGCGAGGCACCGCCCGTCATGACAAAACCGAGCATAATGTTTTGGGTGATTGTCCTGTTGGGGCTGCTGTGGAACGCCCTCGGATGTTTTAATTTTATCATGCAAAGCATTCTGGGTGCCGTGGCTGATTTGCCGCTCGCCTATAAGTTGGTGATTGCCAGCCGTCCCGGCTGGGTAACGGTTGCTTTCTTTATTGCGGTTTTCGGTGGGGCGCTGGGTTGCGTTCTGATGCTGCTGCGCCGTGCCACGGCGCGGCCTGCTTTGTTTCTGTCCCTCATTGGCGTGCTGTTGACCACGGGCTATGCGCTTTGGCTGGGGGCTGCGGCCACCGGCGGTCTGCCTGTGGTAATTTCAAGTGGCATGTCCGTGGCAGTGGCGGGCGGTTTGGTTTGGTACACGCACTGCAAGCTGGGGCCTGATCTGCTAGGTGAAACCCATGCGTTCAGCTGTTTTGCGATGCGCTGACGATGGACAGATACCGGGCAGGAAGATCTGCCGCAGCCGTCGGCCCATGGGGGCAATCGGCATCAAATTGTAAGCTGTCCCCTGCGGTGAGCCGGTAGAGCTTGTCGCCATGCCGGTAGTCCATTGCACCTTCCAGCATATAAATTGTCTCAGTGCCGCCATGTTGGGACGTCGGAACGTCATCCGCCTCTTGGCTCAGAGTTACCAAATATGGTTTTGCAATGACCCCGCTGGATGGGGCGCCGATATGTCCCAATAGAAGTGTCTGGTGACACGCCTGTCGGTCAGCCTCCTCGGTTGTGATCCCTTCACCGCTTTTCGTGTGGATGGCATCGCGGCGCGCATCGAAGCGGCGAAAAAAAGAGCTGATTGGCAAGGACAGCGCTGTGGCAAGGGTCTGCAAGGTCTTGAGCGAGGGAGAGGTATTGCCATTTTCGATCTTGGATAGCATTCCAATTGAAAGCCCCGTGCGGTTGGCTAGTTCGGCAACTGTGACCTCTTGTTTGCGCCGAAAGCCCCGCAACTCGCGTCCGATCGCCATTTCGAGACTGTTTTCAGACCTATCGCTGGCTCGCGGCGGGTCCTGGGTTAATTTAGCCGCCACCGCCGGGGTAGTTTTTTCAACACTCATTTATCAACCTCAGTCGCGGGGTTTGGCCTCTTGATCTATGGGCCAGTTTTCCTTTTAGTATCATATTTATGAATGATGTGAAAACCCAGTCCGTTGGTTTCTTGATTTTTGAAGGCTTTCCGATGGCCTGCCTAACTTCAATGATTGAACCTCTGCGGGCGGCAAATGAAATATTAGGGCAGGAGGCGTTTTCCTGGTCACTCATTGCCGAGACGATGGCAAAGCTGCGCTCCAGCGCTGGGATCAGCTTTGAGCCAGATTTGCCTTTGTCTGCTCTGGCGCGGCCTGATTATCTCTTCCTGCTCAGCCCGCCCCGAGCGCAGTTTGCCAATGCCAAAGCCGGTTTTGCTGCGTTGCGCACATTGGCCCGTCACGGCGCAGTGTTGGGCGGGGTTAGTGGCGGCGTGTTTCCTTTGGTCCGCTCTGGGGTCATGACTGGGCATGCGGTTTCGGTCCATTGGTGCTATGATGCAGCCTTCCGGTCAGAATTTCCGCAGGTTCAGGCTTCAGATCGGGTCATTGAAGTCTCTAATCGCCGCTATACCGCATCTGGGGCGGCAGCGGCCTTTGATCTGTCGTTGCGTCTGATCGAAACTCGCTTGGGTGCAGATGTGGCCACCGAAGTTGCCTGCTGGTTCCAGCATCCGTTGATGCGGGGCGAGGGGGTGCAGCAGAGCATTCCAACCTATCGGAACACCACCACCGACGCGACCTTACCGCCCGTCGTCGCAAAAGCCGTGGCCATATTTGCAGCCAATCTTGGTTCGTCTATCTCTGTGGCGGACGTGGCGCATGGCGTCGGCGTTTCACCTCGGCAAATTGAGCGAAGTTTCAAAAAGGCAACGGGGCAGAGCCCGTCTCACTACTACCGGGCTTTGCGGATGAAAGCTGCCAAGCAATTGGTGATGTACTCCAAAGACAGTATGGCGCAGATTGCTCTGCAGGTGGGCTATGGCTCGACCACGCCTATGGTTCGTCATTATCGCGAGGCCTTTGGTCTTTCACCACAAGAGGATCGCCAGCGCATCAATCTCTATCGTGTGATGGACAATAGCCCCGTGCCCTCTGTGTAGCGCAGCAGGCATCAAAACATCTGTTTGCCGGATTAAAAGGCGGCCCGAATTGCGATCAACAGGCTGCGGTGCAACGATTCTGCGCAGGAGCGCGGCCCCAAGATCGAGATGTGATCTTCTGCGCGGCAGAGCACAAAACAGCCGAGGTGATCAATGCTGCTGCGGGTGGCGCTGCCGGCGTTGAATGTGGTCATATTGATCGGGCAGAGCCGCTCCATAATGGCCGCTAGATTTGCCCCGCGCAGGTCAAAGCGACACCAGGCCCCTGTTTGTTCGGTGACGGAGGCCTTGCCTTTGACTTCCTGTATCGCCCGCTCAAACAAAAACTCTTCACTGGCATAGGGCGCTTCTAGCATCCATTGATCGGGGCCAGTCCAAAAAGCGATGACTCCCGCGCCGGCCCAATGCCCCGCCTTGGGCGCTGTAGGCCCGATCATGCGACGTATGGCCAACACAGTCGTGCGCTCTCCCCCTTGGCGCGCCGCGATAGAGGCGAGAGCGATGCCTGGCACTTCACTCAAGGTGACCGGACCATGGTGGTCAACGCGCGGGCTGGCCGTGCCCAAAGCTGTGGTGGCGATAAGATCATGCACGCAGACGGTCCCCCTCAGGATCAATGAAATGTGCGCTGACCACTTCAACCTCATGATCAAAGCCGGTCAATGGGCTGACAAGCCGTAGAATTTCTCCCATCCGGCTGTCCCCTGACTTGACATAGGCAAGCCCTATGGAATGGCCCAAGTTTGGTGAGAAACAGGCAGAGGTGACATAGCCTTGGTCATGGGCGGCATCCACTGGATCGCCTTTGGACATTAAATGGCTCCCAGCCGGCACGGGATTGGCCGGGTTGACCGGCCGCAATCCAACCAGTTTCAGCGCATCCTCGCAGTTGAGCCCGCTGCGTTCGCTGAGGGTAGAGCCGATGCTGTCTTTTGCTTTGGACACCATGCGCCCCAGACCAAGATTCAAGGCCGTGGTGGTGCCATTGAGCTCATTGCCAGCGGCATGACCCTTTTCAATGCGCATAACCCCCAGAGCTTCGGTGCCATATGGCACGGCATCAAATTCTTCTCCGGCCTGCATAAGGCGCCGGATCATCGCATCTCCGTAGACTGTCGGAACGGCTATTTCATAGGCCAGCTCGCCTGAGAAAGAGATTCGAAACAGCCGCGCGCGCAGCCCGCCACATATGGTGATATTGGCGCAGGCCATGAAGGGGAAGGCCGCATTGGACAGGTCAAATTCTGGGTCAACAATTTTTTGTAACAACCGCCGAGCATTTGGTCCCGCCACTGCATATTGGGCCCAGGCTTCGGTGGTTGAAATCAGTTGCACATCGAGGTCCGGCCAGAGGCATTGGCGGGCAAATTCCATGTGGCGAAAGACCGAAACAGCATTGGCGGTGGTGGTGGTGACCACGAACTGATCTTCCGCCAGCCGGGCGGCGGTGCCATCATCCATGGCGATGCCATCTTCGCGCAGCATCAAACCGTAACGGGTCTTGCCGACAGCCAATTTGGCGAAACCATTGCAATAAACCTTGTTTAAAAATGTTGCGGCATCCGAGCCTTGTACGTCGATTTTCCCGAGGGTTGTGACATCGCAGATTCCGACGGATTTACGCGTGGCCAGTACTTCTCGGTCCACGGACTGCCGCCAATGGGTTTCGCCAGCTTTGGGAAACCATTGCGCGCGCAACCACAGGCCCGCTTCAACAAAGACCGCGCCTTGCTCTTCGGCCCAAGCATGGCTGGGGGTCTTGCGGGTGGGGCGGAAATGTGTCCCGCGGTCGCGGCCAGCGAAGGCCCCAATGGCGGTTGGGGCATATGGCGGCCGGTAGATGGTTGTGCCGACCTCTGGGATGGCTTTGCCTGTTAACTCGGCCATAATTGCCAGCCCGCCCATATTGGACGTCTTGCCCTGATCTGTGGCCATGCCCAGCGTGGTGTAGCGTTTGAGATGTTCAACACTGACAAAGTTTTCTTGATGGGCCAATTTGACGTCTTTAACGGTCACGTCGTTTTGTTGATCGAGCCAGGCCCGGTTGCAGCCTTTGACGGCCCAAAAGGGCGTGATGGAGATGGGCCCGTCTTCCGCCTCTGGCACGTCAAGGGTGGGGGCAGCAAACCCATTGTCACGCAGCCAGCCGGCGGCTTCATCTGCGCCGCCGCGCAGCGCGCCAGCGGTGGAGAGATCTCCTTTGGCCGCCCCAGCCACGCGCAGGGTTTTTGGCCCCTGTGATGGTGGACCGAAGGCGGCAATCTGTGGCACCCATTCGGGCCGTCCGCGATGGTGGCTGGTCAGATGCACATTTGGGTTCCAACCGCCCGACACGCCCAGAGCCCCGCAAGACAATCGGCGCCGTGCACCGCTGGGCAGGGCCACTTCAATGGTTTTTAGCCCCAAGCGTCCGTGGCTGTTGATCACCTGGCCCCCTGCGATGACCTCAAAGTCGTGACTTTGTGGCGCATCGGGCCGGACATCAATCACGGCGGCAATGGAGACGCCTTTTGCGTGCAAATCTGCAGCTGTTCTGTGCCCATCGTCATTATTGGTGAAGACCGCCACCTCTTGGGCTGCGGTCACCGCCCATCGGTTGGCATAGCTGCGCATCGCCCCGGCCAGCATAATTCCGGGCCGATCATTGTTCTCAAAGGCGATGGGGCGCTCGGTCGCCCCGGCGCAGAGCAGGCTGCCTTTGGCATAGATCCGCCAGAGCACTTGCCGTGGTTTGCCTGGCGCGGGCTGTGGCAGGTGGTCCGAGACACGCTCCAAAGCGCCAAATATACCGTGATCAAAAGCGCCCAGGACCGTGGTGCGTGCCATGATGCGGACATTGGCAAGGCTGGCCAGCTCCGCCACGGTTTGCGCGGCCCAAGCTGAGCCGCTTTGATCGGCAAAGGCCAGCGTTTCAGAATTGAGCCTGCCTCCGAGGGTAAAATCCTCATCGGCCAAGATGACCTGCGCCCCAGCGCGTCCAGCGGTCAGCGCGGCGGCCAGCCCAGCAGGGCCGGCACCGATGATCAGCAGGTCACAATGCAAAAAGCCGCGATCATAGGCGTCGGGATCATCTTGCAAGCTGAGGCTTCCCAGCCCGGCAGCTTTGCGAATAATCGGCTCGTAGAGCTTTTCCCAAAAGGCGGCGGGCCACATGAAGGTTTTGTAATAAAATCCAGCGGTCAGAAAATTTGAAAAGCGGTCATTTATGGCCATAAGATCAAAGTGCAGTGAGCCGATCTTATTTTGTGACTTCGCCGCCAGGCCGGCAAATAGCTCGGCGGTGGTGGCGCGGGTATTGGGCTCTTTGCGCGCGCCGTCCCGGAGCTCGACAAGGGCATTGGGCTCTTCCGATCCGGCTGTGAAAACTCCGCGCGGGCGGTGATATTTGAACGAGCGGCCCATGAGGCGCACACCATTGGCCAAAAGCGCACTGGCCAGCGTGTCACCCGCATGGCCTTGGTAGGTTTTGCCATCGAAGGTGAAATCCAAAGTCCGGTGGCGGTCAATTTGCCCGCCAGGGAGGCGATTGATTTGGCTCATCGGCTGCGCCCCCGGGTTCGGGCAACATCGCGGGCCAGTTCAACGGCAGAAATTTCGTGGGTGCTTGTGTCGCGGGTGACGACAAGGAAGGAGCGGTCGCCCTGCTCGTGATACCAAAGCTCACGATGCGCCCCGTCTGGGTTGTCGCGCATATACCCATAGTCGATGAATTGCGCCAAAGCTTCCGGGTCTTGCCAATCGGGGCGGTCTATGAACTTGGCATCTCCCATATAGGTAAACTCTGCACTGTCGCGGGGACCAAGAAGCGGGTGGTTGATAATCATTTCAGATGCGCTCCTAATGCAGCTGTGGGTTATTTCCCACGCCTTTTTCATCAATCATCTGTCCCGTTTCGAACCTGTCAAAGCGGTAGGCTTTGGCAAATTCATGCGGGGCGTCCCGAGCCAAAAGATGCGCATAGCACCAGCCAGAGGCCGGGGTGGCTTTGAAGCCGCCATAGCACCAGCCGCCATTGAAATAGAGCCCGTCGATATGGGTGCGGTCTATGATGGGCGAGCCATCCATCGACATATCCATGATGCCGCCCCACATGCGCAGAAGGCGCGCGCGGCCAAGCATGGGAAATATGGCCATCGCCCCTTCGCAAACATCTTCAACAACGGGTAGGTTTCCGCGCTGGGCATAGGAATTATAGCCGTCTATATCGCCGCCAAAGACCAAGCCGCCTTTGTCCGATTGGCTGCAATAAAAATGCCCCGCTCCAAAGGTGATGACACCGGGAAGCACAGGTTTCAGACCCTCAGAGACAAAGGCTTGCAGCACATGGCTTTCTATGGGCAGGCGCATACCGGCCTTTGACATCAAGCGGCCAGAGGATCCGGCGACACAGGCTGCGATTTTACCACCCGCGATATAGCCGCGGCTGGTCTCCACGCCAAGGCATGCACCGCCCTCAATGCGAAAGCCGGTGACTTCGCAGTTTTGGATGATATCCACCCCCAATTGATCCGCCGCGCGCGCAAAACCCCAGGCCACTGCATCATGGCGCACGGTGCCGCCGCGATGCTGGGCCAGACCCCCTTTTATGGGGAAGCGTGCATTGTCGACATTGAGGAAGGGGTAGCGTTTTTGGATGGTTTCCGTCGAGAGTAAATCCGCATCCGCCCCATTGAGAATCATGGCATTGCCGCGGCGCGTGAAAGCATCGCGCTGGGCGTCAGAATGAATGAGGTTGAGGATACCGCGCTGGCTGACCATTGCGTTGTAATTCAACTCCTGCTCCAACCCTTCCCAGAGCTTGAGCGAATGCTCGTAAAACGGCTCATTGCCATCCAGCAGATAGTTGGACCGGATGATTGTGGTATTGCGCCCGACATTGCCGCCGCCAATCCAACCTTTTTCCAAGACGGCCACCTTTTTGGCCCCATGGTTGCGTGCGAGATAATAGGCGGTCGCCAATCCATGTCCGCCACCGCCGATGATGATGTAATCATACTGCGCTTGCGGCGCCACATCCCGCCAGGCAGCTGCCCAGCCTTTGTGGCCAGTGAGAGCTTCTTTAATCACCCGTAGGGCTGAGTAGCGCATTGATCGGACTCCTTGGAGCGAATGTGGCCAATCCAGCAGGTGAATTCAGGTTGAAATCGGACAAACTGCATCTGTTTTCCGACCAAATGTCTCTTTGTCGTTTCCAGACCCTCCTATGAAGCGCCACCTGGTATAGAAGGGCTTTTTCTTTGCGTGGTTTCGCGCTAGGGATTGATCTGTCTTGAAAGGATATCCCATGGGTGACGCGCAAAAATATTATTTTCCGACTGGCGGCCTGCCGAGCCAGAAGGAGGTTATGACCCAACGCGCGGTATTTACCGAGGCCTATGCGGTCATCCCCAAGGGTACGATGCGCGACATCGTCACCAGCTTTTTGCCCCATTGGGACAAGACGCGGGCCTGGGTTCTGGCGCGTCCCTTGAGCGGTTTTGCAGAGACGTTTTCGCAGTATATCATGGAAGTCTCCCCCGGTGGTGGCAGCCGTCAGCCGGATGCGGAGGCCCGGGCGCAATCTGTGCTTTTCGTCACGCAGGGCGCGGGGGTGCTGCATTTGAACGGGCAGGCCCATGCGCTCAAGGCGGGCAGCTACGCCTATATCCCCAGCGGCTTGCAATGGAGCCTAGAGGCCCCCGAGGACTGCCTGCGGTTTCATTGGATTCGTAAACTTTATGTGCCAGTCGAGGGGATCGCGAAACCTGAAGCCTTCGTGACCCATGAGGCCGATCATGAGCTGCATTTGATGCCAGACACCAATGGGGCATGGGGCACCACGCGCTTTGTTGAACCGGATGATCTGCGCCATGACATGCATGTCAATATCGTGACCTTCCAACCGGGCGGCGTCATTCCCTTCGAAGAGACCCATGTTATGGAGCATGGGCTCTATGTGCTCGAGGGCAAGGCTGTTTACAAGCTTAACCAAGATTGGGTCGAAGTGGAGGCCGGTGATTTCATGTGGCTGCGCGCCTTTTGCCCGCAGGCCTGTTATGCCGGCGGCCCGGGACCGTTTCGCTATCTACTTTACAAAGACGTCAACCGACATATGCCGCTGGGCCAGTCGCCGCTCTGACCTGCGCAGGCAGGCTCAGAGCTTGAGGCTTCAGCGCGGCAGCAGATCACGCAGTCGGAACTCGGCTATGCGTTCAACTTGGCGGCAGGCCTCGGCAAATTCCGTATCATGATCGTGGGTTATGCGTTTCTCAAAGGCCGCCAGGATGTTGGCTTTGCTGTGATCGCGCACTGCGATGATAAAGGGAAATCCGTGCTTTTCGACATAGGCGTCGTTGAGCGCGGTAAACCGCGCGCGTTCGTCGTCGGTGAGCGCGTCAAGCCCGGCACTGGCCTGCTCTGCGGTGCTTTCTGCCGTCAGTCGCTTTGCAGCAGCCAATTTTCCAGCCAAATCTGGATGCGCAGTCAGCACGCCCAGGCGCATGTCTGTGCTGGCTGAGCGGAAGGCGCGGCAAAGGGCGTTGTGCAATCCCGTGGCAGTGTCGTGCATGGGGCCAAGTTCCAGCCGATGCGCGCGTTCTGCGACCCAGGCGGAATGCTCAAAAACTCCGCTATAGGCGGCCGTGAAATCCTCTCGGGACAGGCTGCTGGGGCGCAGTTGGCGCTGATGAGGATGGGTTTGGGCCCAATGATCGGCGATTGCTTCGCGGGTGGCGAACCAAACGCCCTCATGGCTTTGTGCATATTCAATGAACCGTTGCAGCGCGGCGGCGCGGCCTGGCCGGCCAATCAGCCGACAGTGCAAGCCGACGGACATCATGCGCCCGCCCTCTACGTAGAGCGTGTCGAAACTGTCTTTGAGGTAGTTAAAAAACTGATCGCCCGCGTTAAATCCCTGGGCGGTGGCAAAGCGCATGTCATTGGCGTCGAGGGTGTAGGGTACAATCAATTGATCGCGCGCCTCAAATTCCATCCAATAGGGCACATCATCGGCATAGCTGTCCGCCACATAGGCGAATTGCCCGGTCTCGGCGGCCAAGCGGACGGTATGTTCTGAGCAGCGTCCCGTGTACCAGCCGCGCGGCGGTGTGCCCACGACCTCACTGTGCAAACGGATGGCCTCAGCCATATCGGCAGCCTCATCTTCGGGTCTGGCATCTTTATATTCGATCCATTTTAGACCGTGGCTGGCAATCTCCCATCCGGCAGATTTCATCGCAGCCACTTGCTCTGGTGCGCGGGCCAAGGCGGTGGCCACGCCGTAAACAGTGATGGGCAGGTCTTTGAGCATGCGATGCAGCCGCCAAAATCCCGCGCGCGCACCGTATTCATACATGCTTTCCATATTCCAATGGCGTTGGCCGGGCCAGGCGGCGGCACCGACGATCTCTGACAAAAAGGCTTCAGAAGCGGCGTCCCCATGCAATATATTGTTTTCGCCACCTTCTTCATAGTTCAGCACGAGCTGAACCGCAATTTTGGCGCCTCCCGGCCAATGTGCTGCGGGAGGGGTGGGGCCATATCCGGACATATCGCGTGGGTAACGTTTCATAATTTTCTCCATCTTGGGCTTTCCCTTTGCTTATTTTTTGCGCACAGATTAGGGAAGCAAAAAAGGAATAGATCATGAATGGGTTTTTGACCACACATGTTTTGGACACGGCCAAAGGCTGTCCGGCTGAAGGGATACAAATTGAGCTGTTTCGCTATGAAAACGGCCAGGCGGTCAAACTCGGTGAAGCGGTGACCAATGCCGACGGGCGCACCGATAGCCCGATCTTGTCGAAGGAAGATTTTGCCCTTGGCCAATATGAGCTGGTGTTTCATGCGGGCGATTATCTGCGCCGTACAGGACAGGCGGGACAGGCGCCATTGTTCTTAGATGTGGTGCCCATTCGTTTTGGCATGTCGCAAGATGATCATTACCATGTGCCCCTTCTTCTGTCGGCCCATGGTTTTTCCACCTATCGCGGAAGCTAAGGAACATAACAATGTATGATGTTGCAATAATCTGGGACTGGATCAGCTTTGCCGTGCGTTGGCTTCACGTCATCACCGCCATGGCTTGGATTGGTTCGTCGTTCTATTTCATCGCGCTGGATTTGGGCTTGAACCGCAATATCGAAGGGTCCGCAGATGGAGAGGAGTGGCAGGTCCACGGGGGGGGATTTTATCACATCCAGAAGTATCTCGTCGCCCCCGAGGCGATGCCAGAGCATCTGACCTGGTTCAAATGGGAAAGCTACACCACCTGGCTGTCTGGGGTTGCCATGTTGATGGTGGTTTATTGGGCCGGATCGGAACTTTATATGATTGATCCAGCGAAAATGGATCTTACCACTTGGCAAGCAATTGCCATTTCAGCGGGATCTCTGGCGATTGGCTGGGTGATCTATGACAGCCTGTGCAAATCGCCTTTGGGTGAGCGCCCAACGCTTCTTATGCTTTTGCTCTTCGCGGTGCTGGTGGCGATGTCTTGGGGCTATAACCAGATTTTTACCGGCCGCGCGGCGCTTTTGCATTTGGGCGCGTTTACTGCGACCATCATGACGGCCAATGTGGCAATGATCATCATGCCCAATCAGAGAATCGTGGTGGCGGATTTGAAAGCTGGGCGAGAGCCGGCGGCCAAATATGGCAAGATTGCCAAATTGCGCTCAACCCATAATAACTATCTCACCTTGCCCGTGATCTTTTTGATGCTGTCAAATCATTATCCATTATCCTTTGGCACAGCCAATGCTTGGATCATCGCCTGTTTGGTCTTCCTGATCGGTGTGACCATTCGCCATTATTTCAACTCCATGCATGCGCGTAAGGGTCGGCCGAATTGGACCTGGGCGGCCACTGTGATTTTGTTTATCGCGATTGCTTGGCTCTCCTCAACACCCGGTTTTGATGGCGATGTAGACGAGGCCGAAGCCGTGCCTTTGACCCGTTACGAAATACGGTTTGCCGAGGCGGAGGGCTTTGATCAGGCACACGAAATTGTGCAGGGTCGCTGCGCCATGTGCCATGCGCGCGCCCCGGTTTGGGAGGGGATGCGCTGGGCGCCGAAAGGGGTCTTGCTTGAAACCCGCGCAGATGTGGCGCGCAATGCGCGGGAGATCTATCTGCAAGCGGGGGTCAGCCATGCCATGCCGCCGGCCAATATTACCGATATTCCGCAAGAGGATCGCGCGCTTCTGACCGCTTGGTATCGCGCGGGACAATAGGGTCGACTTCCACCCTTGCAACCGGTTGCAAAAATTGTATCCTAAGGCCTGAACGGCTTGCCGAGATGCGGCAGGGTCTTTGCATTTTAATCGGAGTATTTTCTGTGGACACAGCAGATAAAACCATTCGCCTGACCACCGCGCAGGCCATCATTCGCTATTTGGCGGTGCAATATATCGACATTGACGGAGAGAAAACCCGTGTGTGTGGCGGGGGATTTGGTATTTTTGGTCATGGCAACGTCCCTTGTTTGGGCGAGGCACTCTACGATCATCGCGATGTATTGCCGCTCTATCGCGGGCAAAATGAGCAAGGCATGGGGTTTGCGGCGGCCGCTTACGCCAAATATCACCTGCGGCAAAAATTTATGTTTTGTACGGCCTCAGCAGGGCCCGGCACGGCCAATCTGTTGACTGCCGCGGCATTGTGCCATGCCAACCGCCTGCCGATGTTGATGCTTTGTGGCGATACGTTTTTGACCCGACTGCCCGATCCTGTGCTGCAACAGTTAGAACATTTCGGCAATCCGGCGCTCGGGCTCAATGACAGTTTTCAAGCCGTGGTGCGCTATTGGGACCGTATCACCCATCCGGCGCAGGTGATCCAAACTTTACCGGCGGCTTTGGCGACCTTGCTTGATCCGGCCGATTGTGGCCCGGCGTTTCTTGCTCTGCCGCAGGATGTGCAGGGTTGGACCTATGATTATCCCGTGTCGTTTTTTGAACCCAAAGTTCACCGCATTCGCCAGCAAATGCCGGATGCGCGCGAACTTGAGGACGCCATCGCCGCATTGAAAGCTGCCAAGCGCCCGGCGATCATTGCCGGTGGCGGCGTGCAATATGCCAAGGCGGTGGAGGAGTTGACGCAATTTGCCAGTTCTTGCGGCATTCCTGTCATAGAAACCATTGCGGGTCGTGCCAATCTCTTGGCCGATCATCCGCTGAACATTGGGCCGGTCGGGGTGACTGGCTCGGACAGTGGCAATTGGCTGGCAGAACGGGCGGATGTAATCCTATCGGTCGGAAGTCGCCTGCAAGACTTCACCACAGGATCATGGACTGCCTTTGCCAAGGATGCGCAATTTATCTCGCTCAACACCGCGCGCCATGACGCAGGCAAGCATCGCGCCTTGCCGCTGGTGGGGGACGCGAAACTGGGTCTTCGGGCCCTCAGCGAGCAGATGGGGAGCTACCGCGCCCCCGCCGCTTGGTTGGCAGAAGCGCAGGGCGAGCGCCGCAAATGGGATGACTATGTGGCGCAGAATGTAAAGCCGGGCAATCGGCCAAATTCCTATGCCCAGGCGATTGGTGCGGTCAATACGCTCTGCGATCCGCGAGACCGGGTTGTTGCAGCGGCAGGGGGCTTGCCGGCGGAGGTGACGGCGAATTGGCGAACCTTGGATATTGGCACAGTGGATGTGGAATTCGGATTTAGCTGTATGGGCTATGAAATCGCAGGTGGCTGGGGCGCACGCATTGCGCAAAGCGAGCTTGAGCCAGCGCAAGACACCATCGTTTTCACCGGCGATGGCAGCTATATGCTGATGAATTCAGATATTTATTCATCTGTTTTGACGGGCAAGAAATTGATCGTTCTGGTGCTTGATAATGGCGGGTTTGCGGTCATCAATAAGCTGCAAAATAACACTGGAAATGAGAGCTTTAACAATCTCATCGCAGATTGCCCAACGATCGACGCGCCCTTTGCGGTTGATTTCACCGCCCATGCGGCGGCTATGGGAGCGCATGCAGAGCGGGTGGCCAACCCTGCTGAATTGGCAGAGGCCTTTGCGCGGGCCAAGGCGGCAGATAAAACCTATGTGATCGTGATGGATGTGGATGCCTATGAGGGTTGGACAACCGAAGGGCACAGCTGGTGGGAAGTCGGCACGCCGAAGGTCAGCGCTCATGCCTCCGTGCGAGAGGCCCATGAGGAGTGGGAAAGCGGTCGCAAGACGCAGCGGCGCGGGGTATAGCCATGCAAAACCTCTTAGCTGGCATTGCGCAAAATAATTTTGTGGTCATCGGTCGGGCGGGAATGGATTTCTTTCCTGATCCGCCGGGCACCAAGACGGAGGAGGCGGAGGTCTTCACCGCAGGGTTGGGAGGGTCTTCGGCAAATATCGCTGCCGGCCTTGTGAAACTTGGCGGTCGTTCGGCTTTGGTGACCTCTGTCAGCGATGATAGCGTCGGGCGCTACTGCGTCAATCAACTCAAAAACTACGGTGTGGATTGCAGCTATGTCAGAGCGGTTGGCGGTGAGTTTCGCAACTCTTTGGCCGTCTATGAGACGCGAGTCGAAGAGCATCAAAGTGTGATTTACCGCAATGGCGCGGCTGATTTTCAGTTTACCGCAGCGGATGCTGAGGCTGTCAGTTACGGCGACTTTGGTGCTCTGGTCACGGCTGGAACGGTGTTTGCTGCCGAGCCAAGCCGTTCTGCGGCCTTCCATGCCTTTGATTTGGCCCGCGCCGCTGGGCTGCCGATCATTTTTGATGTGGATTATCGCCCCTATAGCTGGCCATCCCCGCAGGTGGCCGAAGAGGTTTTGTCCCGTGCGGGCGCGCTATCGGATGTGATTGTCGGCAATGACGAAGAATTTGGCTTTATGGCTGGCGGAATTGACAAAGGTCTGGCCAAGGCTCGCGATCTTGCGCAGAGCACTGCGAAAATTGTGATTTACAAAATGGGTGAAAAAGGCGCGATTACCTTTGCGGGGGATCAGGAATTGCGCACGGGAATTTACCCGGTCACCGCGTTGAAACCTACGGGGGCAGGTGACAGTTTTATGGCGGGTTTTCTGGCCTCTCTGGCGCAGAGCTTGCCGCTTAAGGATGCGGTGCTGCGTGGCTCTGCCTGTGCGGCTATCGTCGTAGGCAAGCCTGGCTGCGCGCCGGCCATGCCCTTGCCGGCCGATTTAGAAACATTTTTGGCCGCGCACGCCGGTCCCACAGAGGTGAGAGATTAAACCATGCATATAGCCCCTTTTGACAATAAAAATTCCCCCATTGTGGATGTGGAGGATCAAACGGTTCCGCTGAATTATTTCAATATTGTTAAGCTGACCAAGGGTCAGGCCTTTGACTATCAGGTGCCGGGATATGAGACCTGTATTGTCCCGGCTACGGGCACTATTGATGTGGATGTCGAAGGGTTCAAAACTGCTGGATTGGGCGGGCGCGTTGAGGATGTTTGGGGGGGCGAGCCAGAGGGCGTTTATGTACCGTCAGGTGCGAAAGTGGAGATGGTTTGTCAATCTGAGGCCGCAGAGGTGTTCATTGCGGGCGCGAAATATGACGAGGTCTTAGATCCTTTTGCGGTGCGTTCCGATAAAATTGATCTGGTGCAATATGGTTCGGACGATACTAAAACACATCGCAAAATCAAACATATACTCGGGCAGAAGCAGCATGGAAAAGTTGGTCGTCTGCTGGTGAGTGAGCTGTTCACGGTCGGTGCGGGTGGATGGTCGGGCTTTCCAAGTCATAAGCATGATACCGATCGGCTGCCGACAGAGACACGTCACGATGAAACCTATAATTTCCGCTTTAAGCCTAATTGGGGATCAGGCGTGCAGATGTTGCAGCGCGAGGATAATAAGCCGGGGGAGGCCTATCACATCATGGATGGCTCGACCGTCTGTCTCGACAATGGTTACCACCCTTGCTGCGTACTGCCGGGATATGAGATGTATTACTTCACTATTCTTGGCGGGTTGAGCCAGCGCTCGCTTGTGCAATATTTCCAGCCAACCCATGCCTATCAAATCGAAACTATTCCGGGCATCAAAGATATGATCGCGAAATTCAAATGACGCTCGCAACGCTTGCTGAAGTGCTGCAACCGGCCCTAAAACAGGGCTATGCGGTGGGCGGATTGGTGACCCTTGGCTGGGAAGATATGCGCGCTTATGTGGCGGCCGCGGAGGCGGAGAACTGTCCGGTTATCTTGCAAGCGGGGCCATCTTGCCGGGCGCATACGCCGCTGCCGGTGCTCGGCAAAATGTTTAGGCATTTGGCAGAGGCCGCCTCGGTGCCTGTGGTGGCCCATTTGGATCATGGGTATACGTTTGAAGACTGTCGGTTGGCGATTGACAGCGGCTTCAGCTCGGTGATGTTCGATGGTTCGCGCAAGGCTTTGCAACAAAATATTGACGAAACTGCAGCAATTGCCGAGATGGCCCATGCGGCGGGCGTATCCTGTGAGGGCGAAATTGGCTTTGTCGGATATTTTGGCGGGGAAAGCTCGAATGGAACCGATCCGGAGGAAGCGGCTAAATTTGCCCGCGAGAGCCGGACGGACGCCATTGCGATCAGTGTTGGCAATGTACATTTGCAGCAGGATAAAGAAGGCGGTCTGGATTTGGAGCGCATTGCCCAGATCGACGCGCTGACTGCGGTGCCTTTGGTCATTCATGGTGGCTCCGGGGTTCCGATCGAGCAGCGCCGGCATCTGTCCGCAAAGACGTCAATTTGCAAATTCAATATTGGGACTGAATTGCGTATGGCCTTCGGATCTGCCTTGCGCGCGGCGGTTGAGGCGGATCCGGAGCGGTTTGATCGGGTGCAAATTCTGTCAGATACACTTGACCCGGTCCAACGTGCCGCGCAGGAGGTTCTGCGCAGCTTCGGCGCACCGCCGCAGGGTTAAAGATAAGATCTAATCCGTTTTGGAAGATGCTTTTCTAGAAGCGGCGGGCTTTTTAGCAGCTGGTTTTTTAGCTGCGGGTTTTTTGGCAGAAGGTTTTTTCTTGGGCGCCGCCTTTTTCTTTTTGGCAGGCGCTTTTTGCGCAATCAGATCTACCGCCATGGCGATGGTAACTTGGGCAGGCTCAATCTCTTTTGGAATCGTGGCATTCACCTTGCCCCATTTGACATAGGGACCATAGCGCCCATCCATGACATTGATCGGACCGCCTTCGCTGGGATGCTCGCCCAATTCATGCAATGGCTTGGCGGCTGCGCCCCGTCCACTGCGGGCGGCTTTTTTCGCCAACTCTTCGACAGCGCGGTTCATTCCAATGCTCCACACTTCGTCAATATCTCCGATATTGGCGTAGAGCGTGCCATGTTTCACATACGGACCAAAGCGCCCAATGGAAGATTCGATCATCACCCCATCTTCGGGATGGAGGCCAATTTCGCGGGGCAGGGATAAAAGCTGCACGGCTTTTTCGAAGGTCAAATCATCCAAGGACCAAGTTTTAGGGATCGACATCCGCGGTGGTTTGGGGGTTTCCTCCGTCACGGTGCCGCGCTGCACATAGGGACCGTAGCGCCCATCGCGCAGGCTGATGGGATCTGCGCCATCATGGCCCAATAGTTTGCCGTCTGGACCAATGGCGCTGCTTTCTGTGCCGGGAGGTCCAAATGGGCGCGTAAAGCGGCATTCGGGGTAGTTGGAACATCCGATAAAGGCGCCGCCAGAACGGGCTGTGCGCATCGACAGTCGTCCGTTGCCGCAGTTTTTGCATATGCGTGGGTTAACGCCGGGTTCTTCCGTGGGAAAGAGATGCGGCTCAAGGACATCGTTAATTTTTTCAAGAACTTCCGTGATGGACTGATCCATCGCCTCGTCAATCGCAATCTTGAAATCCTTCCAGAAGCGGCTCAAGACTTTACGGTATTTACGATCACCTGCGGAGACGTCATCCAATTCATTTTCCAAATTGGCCGTGAATTCATAGCCAACGTATTTGCGGAAGAAACTACTGAGGAACACAGTGACCAAACGCCCCTTATCCTCTGGAATCAGACGATTTTTTTCTTTTCGTACATAATCGCGATCCTGGATCGTGGTCACGACTGACGCATAGGTGGAGGGGCGGCCGATGCCCAGCTCTTCCATACGTTTGACCAAGCTGGCCTCGGTGTAGCGCGGTGGTGGCTGCGTATGATGCTGCTCTGGGTTGACCGAGTTTTTGGCCAGGGGATCTTCGGCGCTGATCTGTGGCAAACGCTTGTCATCTTCATCAACAATCGTGTCGTCGCGCCCTTCTTCATAGACCCGCATAAAACCATCAAAGAGCATGACTTGCCCGGTGGCGCGCAGGCCGACCTGAGCATCGCTGGATCCAATTTCAACCGTCGTGCGTTCCAAACGCGCCGCTGCCATTTGGCTGGCGAGTGTCCGTTTCCAAATCAGGTCATAGAGTTTCTTTTGATCCGGGTCGGATATGGATAGCGCGTCGGGGGCTTGCTTCATTTCGGTCGGACGAATACATTCATGCGCCTCTTGGGCATTTTTCGCTTTATTTTTATAAAGGCGCGGTTGCTCTGGCACATATTGCGCTCCATAGCGCTCATTGATCACCGCACGGGCGGCTTGCACCGCTTCTGGCGCCATATCAATTCCATCGGTCCGCATATAGGTAATCAAACCGGCTTCATAAAGACGTTGTGCGGCCGACATGGTTTGCCGGGCGCCCATGCCGTATTTGCGGCTGGCCTCTTGCTGTAGGGTGGAGGTCATGAAGGGGGCAGAGGGGTTGCGATTTGCAGGTTTGGCCTCGACTGAAGTTACGGTCAAGTCCCGGCTTCGCACCGCCTGAACCGCCAATTCTGCTTCAGTTTCATTCGCAAGATCAAACTTATCGAGGCGCTTGCCGCCCAAACTGGTCAGCCGCGCGTCAAATTTCTGGCCGCGCGGGGTGTTGAGACTGGTACTGACGGTCCAATATTCATGCGGCTGAAAGGCCTCAATTTCCATTTCACGATCGACGATCAGCCGCAGGCAGACAGATTGCACCCGCCCCGCTGATTTCGCCCCCGGCAAGCGACGCCACAGCACAGGAGAGAGCTTGAAGCCCACGAGGTAATCCAGGGCGCGGCGGGCCAAATAGGCCTCCACCAATTCCATATCCACTTGGCGCGGATTCTCCATCGCTTCGGTGACGGCGGTCTTGGTGATGGCGTTGAATACAACGCGAGACACGGGCGTATCTTTTTTGATCGCACGACGTTTGGTGAGGGTCTCTTGCAAATGCCAGCTGATGGCTTCGCCCTCGCGGTCAGGGTCGGTTGCGAGGATCAGCTCATTGTCGTCTTTGAGGGCATCGGCGATGGCTTTGACGTGTTTTTTGCTGGCCGCGCCAACCTCCCAAAGCATCTCAAATTCATTCTCAGGATCCACGGAGCCATCTTTGGGCGGCAGGTCACGCACGTGACCGTAGGACGCAAGAACGGTGAAACCCGGACCAAGATATTTATTTATTGTCTTCGCCTTAGCAGGAGATTCTACAACAACAACAGCCATGGGGACACCCTGCGAGTAAAGAAAAATTCTGGCGCCAAAAAGGGGGTGCAAGAGCAATTTGTCAATGGAAGTTGCACAAAAAAACAAATTTAGTGGTTGAGGATGCGTGTCAAAAGCCCACTAGGGTGACGCTCTAAACGGCCCGAGAGCTCCAGTTCGGTGATGGCCGGTGCGACATGGGAGGTGGGCTTTTTGAGATCGCGGGTCAGTTGATCTTCGGCCAAGGGTGGTTGCGGTGATGGGTGTTGTGTCGTGGGATATATCGCCTGCAATATGTCATAAATACTGCGCACCAAACAGGTACCGTCGCGAATCACAACATTGCAGCCGGTGGCGCGCGCATCCATCTGATGGCCGGGTACAGCTAGGACTTCGCGCCCTTGCTCGAGCGCTTGCCTTGCGGTGATTAACGTTTCGGATTTCGCCGCCGCTTCGACAATTACAACCGCCTGTCAGAGGCCTGAGATGAGGCGATTTCGTTTTAGAAAAAATCGTGCGGTCGGGTGAAACCCAATGGGTTGCTCTGAAATACGCGCGCCGACGATGGCCACACAGGGGCGGGTGAGCTGATCTTGATTGCCCAACACCCAAAGAAAGGGTGGGGCGTCTGAGATTTCAGCCAGCAGGCGCGGGTAGCTGGAGTCATGTTCAAAGATAAGATCTGACGCATTTTTCTTGCCGGAGAAATATTCGCGCTGTGCGATATGTTCTCTGCACAGTTGATGAGATTTGACCCCTTTGCTGCGGACCAAATCGGGCAGGGCCTTTAAGGCTTCGGCCGCGCTGCCATGGGCTGCCATCAGCCGTTTGTAGGTGGCCGGTCCAACACGCGGGGAGCGCAATTGCAGTCGCGCGATGCGATCCTCTTCACTGATGCGGGGCCGGGGCGAGGTTTGGGCGCCACTGGGCGGTTGGGTCATGTCTTAGCTTGCTCGTTTTTGTTGCGGTCAAAAAACTAACATTGCATTGCATGGTTAACGTCGGCTGAAAGCGCCTCAGGCGCGCGGGCGATGCGCCTTAAGCCGCCGATCCCCCGACGGTCAATCCGCCGATCAGCAAGGACGGTTGCCCCACGCCGACGGGCACCCATTGGCCTTGCTTGCCACAATTGCCCATGCCGTCGTCGAGCCGCATGTCATTGCCAATGGCGCGGATTTGTTTCAAAGCTGTGGCCCCATCGCCGATGAGCGTGGCGCCTTTGACAGGGGCGCCGATCTTGCCGTTTTTGACCTGATAGGCCTCCGTGCAGGAAAAGACGAATTTTCCGTTGGTGATATCGACCTGGCCGCCGCCGAAACCCACTGCGTAAATTCCGTCTTTTATATCGTGAAGCATATCCTTGGGATCCACATCGCCGCCCAGCATATAAGTGTTGGTCATGCGCGGCATCGGAGCATGGGCAAAACTTTGGCGGCGGCCGTTGCCAGTTGGGGCATTGCCGCTTAACCGCGCGTTTTGTCGGTCCTGCATATAGCCGACCAATATACCGTCTTCGATCAACGTATTTTTGCCGCTCGGCGTGCCCTCATCGTCAATGCTGATTGATCCTCGGCGGTTTGGTATCGTGCCATCATCCAGGACAGTGACACCCGGGGCCGCGATCCTTTGGCCCATCAGGCCCGCGAAGGCAGAGGTGCCTTTGCGGTTGAAATCACCTTCCAGCCCATGCCCAACTGCTTCATGCAAAAGGATCCCGGGCCAACCGGCACCCAGAGCCACATCCATCACACCCGCAGGTGCGGGAATGGCAGCAAGGTTTACCACAGCAATCCGCAGCGCTTCACGCACCAGAGGCTGCCAATGACCCGGCTCAAGCATGCCATCAAGCCCAAAGCGTCCACCGCCGCCGACATAGCCGGTTTGGCGTTGCCCGTCTTGCTCCACAATCACAGAGACATTCATGCGCACCATTGGGCGATTGTCGGAAACATCTGGCCCCTCGGCGCGCAGGATCACCACTTCTTGATGGGAGGCGGCGATGGTGGCCGAAACTTGTACAACGCGGCGGTCTAAGCCGCGGGCATAAGCATCAATTTCGCGCAGAATGTCGATCTTGGCGGGGAAGCTCGAATCCAAAAGCGGGTTGTGGTCGCTGTACAGACGGCGATTGGTGGCGGGCGGCGCGGCGCATAGGTTGCCGCCGCTCGCTTGAATGGCCAAGCGCACTGTGCCCGCACCGCGGCGCATAGCCTGCTCAGAAATTTCGGTCGAATGCGCATAACCGACCCGCTCGCCCTGGACCGCGCGCAGGCCGAACCCCTCAGAGGCCTCAAAACTCGATCTGCGCAGCCGCCCGTCGTCAAAAGACAGCACTTCGGACCGACAGCGCTCTAAAAACAACTCGCCATCTTCCGCTCCGATCAAGGTTGATTTAAGAATCTCACGGGCCGACTTGCGATCGAGATGGGTCTCAAACGGGCGAAATAGAGAATCAGTCATGAAATTCCTTGCGATATTTTGGCGAAAAGTGGTTTTCGCGGGTGAATTTTGCCACTGGCGTCCCTTTGACGCGGATCAACCAATTGCGTGTGAGGCAATGTTATGATTGATGCTGCATAAAGTACAATCATGCGTCACACATTCGTGTGGCGGAAAAGCGCGAAGGCGCGAAAGACATAGGGTAGAACATGCGAATTCTTACGTCTCTGTTAAGCGCGGCACTGGTCACTTTGGCTGGCGTTGCTCAAGCACAAGAAAATTTCCAAGGATTGGAAACCATCGGCAAGCCAGAGCCCAAAGGCATTGGCTTTCAATTTCCTGCTACGGAATTGATGCGCGATCTTGTCTGGCTCGATAATTTCTTGTTGGTCATCATCACAGTGATTTCTGTTTTTGTGACTTGTTTGCTCGCCTATGCTGCATTCAAGTTCCACCGCAGCCGCAATGACACGCCCGGCACCTTCACCCACCATTCGGTGGTCGAAGTGGCTTGGACGGTCGTCCCAGTGGGCATTTTGGTTGTGATTGGGGCCTTCTCCTTGCCAATTTTGTTCAAGCAGCAAGAAATCCCTGAAGCAGATATCACCATCAAAGTGACCGGACACCAGTGGTATTGGGGCTATGAATATGTCGATCATGACTTCGGCTTTGACAGCGTGATGTTGCAAAAAGATGAATTGGCCGATTATGGCTATGCGCCCGATGAATATTTGCTGGCCACAGATACAGCCGTTGTCGTTCCTGTCGGCGCAACTGTTGTGATGCAGCTGACCGGCGCAGACGTGATCCATTCCTGGACCATCCCGGCGTTTGGTGTGAAACAAGATGCGGTTCCCGGTCGTTTGGCTGAACTTTGGTTTGCGGCCGAAAAAGAGGGCGTTTACTTTGGGCAATGCTCCGAGCTTTGCGGTCAGGCACATGCCTATATGCCGATCACTGTGAAAGTCGTTAGCCAAGATCAATATAATGCGTGGCTTTCCGGTGCGATCGAAGAACTAGCTGGCGTGCCACAATCTGTGCGAGTG